>Ga0255347_1002254_pt1 | contig 27992 bp, 25 predicted proteins | sample wastewater_treat_2_FD_192479 | JGI IMG/M metagenome (GOLD analysis project Ga0255347, IMG submission 192479) | Wastewater microbial communities from Lulu Island WWTP, Vancouver, Canada - plant24 | ecosystem: Engineered > WWTP > Wastewater > Unclassified | place: Canada: Vancouver, British...
ATCGGGCGTGGTGTCCCAAGAGGGGATAGCGTCAGTCCAATTACCGCTTCCATTATAGCTTAATAATGAGTGTCTGTAAATCCTTACCGGATGTAAGGCGTTACATGACATCTTTATTGTAACAGAGAGGTACACAAGTATAAGCTCATGAAGGAAAACGCTGTCGTTGAGATAAGCAGCGTGGGCATAAAGGCTCCCGTACTTGAGGGTACGGACAAGGAGATCCTCCGCGAAGGCGCGGGACACTTCACCGATACAGGCGGCTTCGGAAAGGGAAACTACTGTATCGCCGCCCACAGCAGCGTCATTTACAAGGAGTACTTCAACTCACTGAAAAAAGTGGACATCGGTACTGAGATACTGCTTTACGACAAGGACAAGAACAAGTACAGATACAAGGTCTCGGAGAAGTTCATCGTTGAACCCGATGAGACCTGGATACTCAAGGACTTCGGCGATGACCGCGTCACTCTCATAACCTGTACAGATGACGGAACACAGCGCCTTGTGGTAGTGGGGCTCCTGTATAAGGACTGACACTTATATAATAATAACGGTATCGCTCCTGCGGTGAAAAAAATCATTGCAGAGGCGGTACCTTTTTCTTTTGGCGGCAGATGAATGACTGTTGCTTTATTTGCGAGAATACTGTATAATAAATACAGAGGTGATGTTATGAATCAGCATACAAGCTTTGACCTTCCTATATGCCTGGCAGTTGAGGAGGACGCTTTCTTCCGCTCGGACGAGATAATAAAGAGATATATCCCCGACCTTATAGGTCAGAAAGCTCTCGTTATCTCCGAGGAGTTCCTCATAGGCATCTACAGGGAAAAAATAGATGATATCAGCTGCGATTTCGGCAATGCGGAGATATACGCCATGAAAAACGCCAGCTTCGACGAGGCGGTTGCCATTGCGAAAAAGGTCTGCGTTGAGGACATAAAGGTGATAATCGGCATAGGCGGCGGAAGGGTCCTTGATACCGCTAAATACGCCGCTCACATAAGCAAGGCGGCATATATATGTATGCCTACCTCTCTCAGCAACGACTCTCTCGCCTCACCCTTCTCGGTGCTGGAGACCTACGGCAAGGCAAGAAAGACCATTGCCTGTAATATCCCCACGGCTATAATCGTTGATACCAACATGATAATAAACGCTCCCGAGGGACAGACCCTCTCGGGCATTGGCGACACCATTGCAAAGCACACTGCACTCTTTGACTGGAAGCTCTCTGCAAAGCGAACCGGTACTCCCGTGGACGATTTCGCCTACGCACTGAGCAGAATGAGCTACGATTCGGTGTATCACTGCGACGAGAAGAACATGAAGAGCCGTGTTTTCATAAGGATACTCTCCCGCGCTCTGGTCATGGGTGGTCTGGCTATGGAGATAGCAGGCTCATCCCGCCCATGCAGCGGCAGCGAGCACCTCTTTGCCCACGCCATTGAGGAATACTACCCCGATGTGAAAATATCCCACGGTCTGGCAGTTGCCCTGGGCAGCATAGGCTCATGTATCTTCCAGGGACAGTCCCCCGACGGGCTTCTCGGCTTCTTCCGCACCTACGGTCTGGACGTCAGTCCCGAGACCTACGGCATAACAAAGGATATGTTCGCGGATATGTGGGAGAAGGCTCGCACCGTAAGAACGGGCAGGATAACCATACTTGACGATATAAAGCATGACAGAACACAGCTTGATGAAATATACAGCAGAATGGCGGAGGGAATATGAAAAAAGGAATTATTTTCGATATGGACGGCACACTCTGGGACTCCTCGGAGAATGTAGCTGTATCATGGACAGAAAAGGTCAGGGAGCTGGGCTATGACTTACCTGACATCACAAAGCAGGACCTTATGAACGTTATGGGACTTACCATGGACAGGATAGCGGATATACTCTTCGGCAGTCTTCCCGCTGAGGAGCGAATGGAGCTTCTTGACAGCTGCTGCGATAATGAGCAGAAGTATCTCCTCAAGCACGGCGGAGTGCTCTATCCCGACCTTGAAAAGACGCTAATCCGCCTGAAGAAAAAGTATCATCTCTACATCGTAAGCAACTGCCAGAGCGGCTATATAGAGACTTTCCTGGAGCACTACGGCTTCGGCAAGCATTTCGATGACATTGAATGCTACGGCAACAATCTCAAGGGCAAGGGGGACAATATCGCCCTCATCGTCAGCAGGAACGGTCTTGACAAAGCCTGGTATGTTGGCGATATACAGGGGGACTACGACTCCACCATGGAGGCAGGGATAGACTTTATCCATGCTTCCTACGGCTTCGGCACTATCGACCACCCCGTCCCCGAACTTGAGCGTTTCAGCGACCTTCCCGAGCTCATGAAGAAACTGGATAAATCATAATTTGCCGCTGAGCGAGCGGCGGCGCTAAGACGTCCGTGTATCAACGAAAGGGCAGTTGCTCCTCGACACGGGGAGTGTAGGGAACGGCGCCCTCGCCGTTCCGCAAAATGTATTACACGCCCAACGGAACTTCTACTCACTACTTTCTACTTACTACTCACTCAAATCAATCAAACAAAACAAAGCCCCGAAGCACTTTGAAATGCTTCGGGGCTTGTTTTATTTCCGTATTTATTCTGCATTTACCTCTACGGGCTCGGCATTTTCGGTCTTACCGAGAACTCCGTTTATCTCGCCTACAAGTGAAATAATATCATTGATGGACTGATTTATGGTCTCTGAACTCTCATTTGTCCTGCTTACGTTGTCATCAAGGGCACTGAATGCCGCAATGGTGGTCTCCAGGATAGATGTGAGCTGTGAAACACTGTCGGCATCCATAGTGGAGTTTTCATTACAGAAGGTAACTACATTCTCCAGCAGATCCTTAACTACAGCAGCTCTCTCGCTGGTAGCGGTGGTGGACTCGCCGATATTCTTCATATTCTCGTTGATCTTTGCAACGTTGTCCTTCAGCTTGTCTGAAAGCTCAAGACATTCTGCGGTGATCTCGTCCGGCTGCTCATTCTGCCTGTTGAGGGCTGAATGTCTTGCCAGAAGGACTGACTTTGCGTGAACGATACAGTTATCGGGAGTATTGAGTCCGCGGTAGATAGCGATAGCCATGTCGCGGCAGGTATCATATCCGCAGGCGTGACAGTCATACTTACGGTCCTCCTCGGTGTGCATACCCATCTTCTTGAAAATGGGGTCAAGCTGTGCGTTTCCGGGAACGGGAGTAGGCATTGAGGGCTTGTAGTTCCTGAGGAAATCGGCAACTCTGAGCTCGTCATCAAATCTCTTGAAGAGCCTGTCGTCGCCTCTGCCCATGATACCTGTGGACTTTCTGCGTCTCTTGGCGTCATTCTCGATAGCGCGCATTGTTGACATAACATCGAAAACGGTCTGTTTTGTACCAGAAGCGGGGCCTATATTACATCCGAACTCACATGAGAGAACATCGAATACCTTGGGGTGCTTTGACTCGGGCATCCTGCCGTACATCTCTATCTCGCTGAACACCTTATGAACGCCCTCTGAATTGGTGATATTGAGCTCGGGGTCATGTATCCAGAGATTGTCTCTGAGTCCGCCGGGACGTGAATAGATGGAACCCAGCTGTCCCTGGGGCTCGTCAAACTTGTACTCATAATCCTCTGAGGTGTCTATGGGTATTGTTATACCGTTCCTGTCGAAGTATTCAAGGAGCTTCTTGATAGTGATATTGTAATCGAAGAGCTCTGTATCCTTAGCCTCGTTCCTTGCTGCGATACAGGGAGTGATGAAGGCTATGGGGTTATTTCTTCTCAGATACTTCTTTATGTATATAGCGCTGCAGGCAGCAGGGCTGTGGATAGGTGAGAGATTCTGAAGGAGCTTAGGCTGGTATATCTCGATATACTTTACTATAGCAGGACATTGCTGTGTGACGATATTGCCTATCTTATCCTGCTCGATGGTCCTCAGATGAGCCCATGTGCAAATATCCGCACCGAAGGAAACATCGAATATGGTACATCCCTGCTTCTTGAACCAGTCAAGAACGCCCTTCCACTTTGTGGGGAGAACGGTCTTTATGGCGGGAGAAGCCATAATGATTATCTTTTCCTTGATTATATCGGCGATACATTCATCGGTATCGTCGATAAAGTCTCTTGCGCCGTGATTACACTTCTTGACGCACTCACCGCAGCCGATACACTTATCGTGATTAACCATGGTGATAAATCTGCCGTCCTCAAGCTGTTTTGTCATATTTGCCTCAGGGGCGGGACATTCTCTGACGCAGGCATTGCAGCCGACGCACTTTTCAGGTTTTACGATGATCAGTTCACTCATAACTATAATAACTCCTTACTGCAAATCAGAAAGTGATCCTCATTATTTTTTGCCGATGGAATTAGCCTTTGCTGCCAGGGCTGCAAGGTCTATCTTTCCGCTTTTTTTCTCTCCCTCGGCAGGTTTTTCTTCTGCTGCTGTGTCCTGCTGCTGTTCTTCAGCGGGCTCTGAGGGCGTTTCCTCGGCTGTATCCTTATCGTAGTCTTCCTTTTTACTCCCGATGGACTCTGCCATCTGTCTGAGCTTGTCAAGCTCCTCCTGTTTTTTGCGCCTTTCTTCCTCATTGCGTGAATCTTCGCGCATTTTCTCCGAGAGAGTAATAGGCTGCTCGGGGAGATCGGGCTCATAGACCTTAGGCTCTCTGAACACGGGAACGCCGCCGTTCTTGAGGGTCGTCTCGGTATCGCCGAGAAGCTCTCTTGCCTTTTCCAGTCTCTCTATACCCTCATCACGAAGGGTCTCGAAGGCATTAGCCATGAACTCGACCTGTTTTTTCAGTTCGGCAACGTCATCGAGGGCGGCCGCTCTCAGGTTATTGGAAGCGACCTCCATCTGCTCGGCTCTGTTCTTAGCCTCTGCTATTTTTTCTGCGGCAGTTTTTTCTGCCTCATAAATTATCTGTTCAGCCTCAACGTTGGCATCTGAAACTATATTTTCAGCCAGCTTCTTTGACTTGAACTCTATCTCGGCAGCCTTAGCCTTTGCAGTTCCCTCCAGCATAGCCGATGACTTCTGAGCCTCGATGAAAACGTTGCTCAGAGCCATTGCCTCGTCCTGAGCCATCAGGGCGGCGCATTTTGATTCGGCAGCCTTCAGCTTGTCCTTCAGCTCGGCGATCTCTGCCTGCTGATCCTTTATCTCCTGCTCAAAGGTACGGTTCTCATCGTCCGTAGCCTTCAGCTTCAGGTTGAGGGTGTTGTTCTGTACCTGTACCTGTGTGAGCTTAGCGCGCTCCTCGGAGAGCACTGATTCCAGAGCCTTCTCCTGATCCGAGCCTTTTCTGTAGGCTTCCAGAAGGAGCTTAGTCTCCCTGAGCTCGTTCCTGAGGTCGTGAACCTGAGTATTCAGAAACTCCATTCGTTTTATTACGGCTTCTTTCTCATATCCGCCGAAGGTCACTGTTTTGATAAATCTTGCCTCAGCCATAAGTATATCCTCCTTGCAACACCCGATGCTGCGGCGGGACTGATTTCAGAAAAATACCGCCGAGCGCACTTACCGAGTATGATATAAAATAATTATACACCATAACGGGAATATAGTCAATAAAAAAACTGCACAAAAAACAGGGCGGTTTTATGTAAACCGCCCAATGCTGATTTTTCCTGATATTGGCATTACCAATCGTTTTCGCTGTCCTTTATCATCTTCTGAACTTCCGAATTGTTGTACAGTCCCAGGTCGAAGAGCCTGTCCGCCTGACGCTTGGTAATGACGCCCTTTTCGGTATAGACGAACTGACCGTGGTGCTGCTGGGTGCCGTCCCATGAATCCATCACCTGGAGCCAGCCGTTCCTGTCCAGGGTCCTCTCGGGGAAGCGGGCGTTTGGGTAGTACTTCATAGCGATCATTTTGGCGCACTTATTGTGGTTGGTGAAGGCGCAGGAGTAGGTGTCGCCGTCGGGAGAGATCCAGCCCAGCTTGAAATCGGGATCATTGAGCTTGTACATCTCCTCCAGTGAAAGGGGATACTCCTTATCGGATTCGATTATCCTGCTGAAGTCGTGGTCGTCCTCACGGAAGCGGAAATAGCCGCCTCTGCCGTCGAAGACCACGGGCAGCTGCTCCTCGGTGATTATATCCTCGAAACCCGTGCCTTTGAGGGCTTCCTCGGTATCCGCATATCTGTAGCAATAATCCCCCGTAGGAGAGCTGTATACCGCATATTTTTTCACCGATCACACCTGCCTTTCATTATTCAATAAGTATATTCTATCACTTTTCCTACTATCTGTCAACAATTTTGGGCATAAAAGAACGGCTGCCTTTTCAGACAGCCGTTCCGTGAAGGATCTTACATATTCATTACTGTATTGATCATATTACCGCCGTTCATCTTAACGGTTCTCAGAGCTGTGTCGAGTTTAACCAGCAGTGAGTTTACGTTGAGACAATCGCCGGGCAGGTAGTGGTAAACAGCGCCTGAGCAGGGAAGCTGTACCGCAAGGTTGAGGACCTCATAGGGGCTGCTCATTACACGCTGGATGTTCTGAGCGATACCCATTGCCTGGCTCTCGGTAATGCTTGAATTGAATACGAAGCAGAATTCGTTTCCTGTGATGTTGTAGATCTCAGCTACCTCGCCGAACTCATCCTTGAGCTTCTCGGCTACAGCTGCGAGGTACTCGTCACCGAAATCGTATCCGTAAGTATCGTTGATGCTTCTGAAGTTATCCATATCGAATACGGCGATATTGAATCTGCCTGACTCGAGTCTGTCGCTTATGTCGCTGTCGAGAGCGTAACGGTTCTTCATACCTGTAAGAACGTTGATAACAGCAAGGTCGCTTGCCTTCTGACGTGTAGCCTTGAGCTTTGCGTCGACCTCTGCAAGGTTCTTCTCACGCTCTTCCAGCTCTGCTCTCATCTTCTTTGCACGTCTTGCAAAGATCCATACAACGACCTCACCGAGGATAGCAACGATCATCATTACAGTCATGAGGAGGAATGCTCTCTTGGTGTTGGCTGCTGTCATCTTTGCGGTCTCAACGTTAACGCCGTCGATGGTAGATGTAAGCATTTCGGAAGCGGCAGTCTGAAGAGGATAGATCTCCTGCTTCAGAAGGTCTCTCATCTCGTTCTCGTTACCTTCTCTGACAGCTCCGGAACCGAGGCTTTCGAGCTTTTCCTTGAACGCGGCGATGAGCGCCTTAGCGTAATTGTATCTCTTTACAACAGCGGGAGAAAGATCTTCGATAGCCTCGAACTGATGCTCGGAAGCTATAATATTTCCGTATCTTCTCTCTGTATCGCCCATTACCATTCCGATGTCCTCGGGGGCGATGATACCTGCTGCGATACTGATACTGTCCATATTGATGGATGTGAGCTCGCCGTTGATCTTATTGAGGGCGTTCATAGCCTGTCCTGTCTTCTGTGAGACCTCCTGGTTGCCCCAGTAGATGCTTTCAACGAGGAAGGTATTGATGACATAGATGATAGCGATAAGAATACCGGCGAACACGTATGCACCTGAACCCTTTGACTTCTTATTCTTTGCCATTAACCCTCACCTCCTTCTCCGTTTTCATCAGGCTTGCCGTCAGGGAACATCATGAGCTGGATGAAGTCCTCGTTGATGTTGTCTGCGGTAACGAATACAGCACCTGTATCGATTCTTGCGGCACAGTTGTCGCCTGAGATGATCTTCTTTGCGTATCTTACGCCAACGTATCCCATCATGTAAGGATTCTGGATGATAGTACCGTCAAGTACATGGTTATTGATATAGTTTATCTCGTCCATATCCGAATTGAAGCCGATAACTACGATATCGTCCTGAAGGTCGAGTGCGCTTACGGCGTCACAGATACCGAGTGTGGTATTTGTGTTTGTACCGTAAATAACAGAGATATTGCCTGCATTGGCTTCAAGGATCTCCCTTGCCTCAGCCTCGGCAACGTCACGCTTTGAGCAGGCAGCGCCCTTGATGATGCCCTTCTTGAAGTCATTCTTCTTGGCGTCTCTGTTCTCCTGTGCCTTAGCCTCGTTATTCTCTGTCATATTAACGGGAGCGATAGCATCTGAAGCCTGTTCTGTAAATGCTTCAACAAAGCCCGATACACGCTCTTCAGCAGTTGCGGCTGTATGCGGGATGATCGCAATATTCTTGAGACCTGCCAGCTCGGGATCTTTTGTCTTGAGAAGCTTTACCGCATTTCTTGCTGCGAGAGAGCCGCTTTCCTTATCGGAGCAGCGTACAAATGTAATAACACCTTCATAATCAGCCTTTGAGTTGATATTGATGATCTTGATACCTGCTTTTTCAGCCTCTTCAAAAGCACTGTTGAGCTCTGTCTTGCCGTTGGGCGCGATAACTATCGCCTTTGCCTTTTTCTTGATAGCGTCCTGAATGTCTGCTTCCTGTGAAGAATAGTCGTTATCGCTTGTTCCCTCACGATAAACTATATCGTAACCGAACTCTTCACCTGCATCTTCAGCGCCCTTTCTTACATCCTCCCAGAAACTGAGCGGCTGCTTTCCGATAACGTAGATAGTACCGCCCTGAGAACCATAAGGACCACGCTGGCCGCCTGGGCCGCCGGGCTTTCCGCATCCGCCCGCAATGAGCATTGCCGCAGAAAGTGCACAAGCCGTAACTGCCCTGAAAACACCTCTTCTGTTTTTCTTGTTCATAATACTGAACCTCCTTTGATCGATTAAGCCTGTTCTACCGCAGGATACCTGCCGCGACTTTAAATGCTGCGCCTATTAACAAATGTCTTAGCTTGCGGTAACACCCCTGTCAGGCTATCTATTGATATCCATACTTAATTCTATCACATTTCTTCCCGAATTTCAACAGTATTTTGTAAATACATTCCCGCAACCATGTACAAAAAAATCAAAAATTTTATATGCAATTTAATCAATTTTATACCTAAAGTTGTTTTACTTCATTTATTTACAGTATTCCCGGGCTGCCGGAGGGCGGATAATATTTCATGCCGATATTACGCACTGTAAAAGGATTTTCAATATTGCACAAACAAGCACACTTCTTTTTGTAAAAGATAATTCAAATTTTGTATCCGCCGCCCTTTTTGCTTGACATTAAAATAGAAAAGTGTTATACTAATCGTGATAACAATATAAATACGCATTTATTGCGCTGCTATATTTTTATGTCAGGAGGAGAGACCATGCAATGCGAGAAATGCAACGCACAACTTGACCCGAAGCTTACAGCCTGCCCCGAATGCGGTGCTCCTGTCCCGCAGAATATCGAAGGCTTTGAGAATACTATGGAATTCCAGAAAGAGCTGAGGTCTATCGTCGTTGACTACGGCCCCCGTGCTGTTATGAATAAAGACAGATTTATCGGACTTCTCAGCGACCACATCCCCGATTACGACAAGGAACGCCGCTTACTTATTAATATGTACCGTATGGGCGTCCTGAAGATCCTTCTCGAGGATAAGAACCGCGAGATAGCTGTCATGAAGGCAAAGAGCTTCATGCTCGGCGACCTGTTCCTTGCAGAGAACGCTTCGGAATTCGTTGTCGCCTGCTATACATACCTGCTGGGCTGGCCCTATGAGTCACATCTCAAGGTCCTCCCCGAAAGTGAGGACGGCTCAGAAAAGAAAGAGCCCGAAACAAAGAAAAAATCAGTTGATATCAACGAGATGGTATTCATGCCCCGTAACGCCTTCAAATACAGGCTCAGCGGAAATATCACCATCCCCGACGGATATACAAAGCTGGAAGCCTTCTGCTTCGACAGATTCGGCTCCCTCAGGACCATCAAGCTTCCCTCTACTCTGCTTGCTATCGGAGAATACGCTTTCTCCTCCTGTAAGCGCCTGAGAGGTCTTGAGCTCCCCGAGGGACTCAGGATAATCAAGCAGGGCGCATTCAGCCAGTGCGCTAACCTGGTGGTCGTCAAGATCCCCGACGGCGTGCTGGAGATCGAGGACAGTACATTCTCATTCTGTACGAGCCTCGAAGTCATCGAGATACCGCCAAGCGTCAGCAGCATCGGTGCGGAGGCATTCTCGGGCTGTGAAAAGCTCAGGAAGCTCTACCTCCCCGAGAGCATCAAGTTCATCGACGCAAACGCCTTCTCGTACTGTCCCAATCTTACTATCTACTGCATAGAAAATTCTTACGTTCATAAATACTGTTTAGCCACTGGAATAAGGTACGTCCTCGTGACCTCGGCTGAAGAATATGAGCTTGACTAACAATGGAAAGGATGAGATCATATGATAGAGCTTGAAATAGGTCAGGAGGTCGAGATGGAATTCGGCGGCAAAGCCAAGGTCCTCAGCGTCATCGGCAGCGGCGGTCAGGGTATCGTTTACCTGGTCCGCTTCAACGGTCAGAAATGGGCGCTGAAATGTTATGACATCAATAAGATGGCAAAGCCCGCTGCATTCCGCAAAAATCTCCAGAACAACATAAATGACGGTCCCCCCAGCAATAAGTTCCTCTGGCCCAAATACCTCACCAAGGAGGCAGAGGACGGTACATTCGGATATATCATGGAGCTCAAGCCCGAGGGCTTCGACTCGTTCGTTGATATACTCAATACCTATAAGCTGGAGATAGACCCTCTTACAGGACGCAGCACCAAGCGTCCCGTAAAATTCAATACCCTCGGCGCTATGGTCACCTGCGTTATCAATATCGTAAACGCATTCAGACAGCTCCACCGTGCCGGTAAGAGCTATCAGGACCTTAACGACGGAGGCTTCTTCATCAACGTGAATACAGGTGCCGTTCTGGTCTGCGACTGTGATAACATCGCTCCCGACGGAAGCAACTTCGGTATCGGCGGTAAGCCGGGCTATATGGCTCCCGAGATCGTAAGAGGCATAGCTCAGCCTAATGTCCAGACCGATAAGTATTCTCTCGCCGTAGTTCTCTTCAAGCTCCTCTTCAGAGGCGACCCCATGGAGGGCGAAAAGGTGGTCCGCGATGTCTGCCTTACAGAGTCCTCTGAGCTCAAGCACTACGGACAGAACGCTGTTTTCGTGTATGACCCCAACGACGATTCAAACCGTCCCGTAAGAGGTATCCACGACAACATCATCAAGTTCTGGAGAATATACCCCGATTATATCAAGGACGCCTTCATCCGCTCATTCACTACAGGTATCACCGATCCCTCAAAGCGTATCATAGAGAACGAATGGCAGAAGCTGTTCATACGCCTCAGATCAGAGATAATCCAGTGCGGCTGCGGAAGAACTAATTTCAGTTCGATGTTCATTCATCAGAACGAGAAAACATTCAAGTGCCCCAAGTGCGGTATGGAATTCGTCACCATCGGATTCAGCAACCGCGATTACCGTACTCCCTTATACCTGGGCTGTAAATTCTATGCCTGCGAGATAATCCCCGAATCCGACGACTTCTCAGCCGTTGCGGGAGAGCTCGTTGAAAATAAGCTCAAGCCGGGAGTACTCGGTATAAAGAACTGCTCAGACAGGCAGTGGAAAGCCAAGATGCCTGACGGAGTATTCTACGACATCGCCCCGGGAAAGGGCTTCCCCGTATGGCAGGGGCTCGAGATCGATTTCGGCGAAGTGAAAGCACAGATCTAACCTGCTTTCTCATAAGCAGTATTACTGAAAGGATGTATGTAAATTATGAGCAATGAACATGTTACAGAACCGGAAGTGAACGAGACTCAGAACGTTTCTCCTCTGGATGATTTTGATACCGCAGAAACAGTTTCTACCGCTCCCGTATCCGACGATAGTATTCTTGACTTCGATGACGATCCCCTCAGCGCTACCAGCGTTTCAAAGAAAAGCCTTGTTATCTTCTTCCTCATTGATACCTCAGGTTCAATGAAGGGCAAGAAAATGGGCGAGCTCAATACCGTTATGGAGGAGCTCATTCCTGAGATCCGCCGCGTGGGCGAGGCTGATACAGAGGTCAAGGTCGCTGTACTCACCTTCTCTACAGAAGTAAGATGGATGTACTCGACTCCTATCCCGATAGAGGACTTTGAGTGGGCAAGACTCCGCGCAAGCGGCGTTACCAGCATGGGCGCTGCATTCAAGGAGCTCAACCACAGAATGTCAAGAAACAGCTTCCTCAATTCACCTTCACTCTCTTTCGCACCCGTTATCTTCCTTATGACCGACGGTTATCCCTCGGACGACTATAAGGAGGGTCTGAGAGAGCTCCAGACAAACAGCTGGTACAAGTTCGGCCTTAAAGCCGCTCTCGGTATCGGTCAGGAAGCCAACGATAATATCCTTGCCGAGTTCACAGGCTCGAAGGATACAGTTGTTCACGCTTATTCAGGCGGACAGCTGGCTCAGATGATAAAGATAATCGCTGTTACATCTTCACAGATCGGAAGCAAGAGTATGACTCTCTCCGACGATACCAACCACGAGCTGGGCGAGGAAGATGTATTCGCAGCTAAGCAGAAGCTCCTCGGTCAGCAGATCCAGGAGCTGGTAAACACCCAGACCGACGGAGATGACGTCCCCTTCGATACAGGCTGGTAATTCGCAATATTTCGTTAGGAGGACTGAATGATAATGTTTAACGGCTTCAGCCATTCGGTCATGGGCGCAAGCCATGAAAAGACCAATCTGGTTTGTCAGGACAGCTCTGCATTCAAGGTGGGCGACCACTACGCTGTTGCTGTAGTTGCCGACGGACACGGAAGCAAGAAGCACTTCAGGAGCCATCTGGGCTCAAAGTTCGCTGTCGAGGCTACTATCGAGGCTATCGACAGGTTCTATGAGGACCGCGAGGCGCTTGAAGCGAACCTTCCCGCCAACCACAAACTCATCATTAAAAATATCGAAAAGCAGATAATCTCAAACTGGAATATGAAGGTCGAAAAGCATCTGGCTGAAAATCCCGTTACCGATGAGGAGAAAAGCAAGTTCACTCCCGAGGAGTTCGAGGCTATCCCTCCCGAGTCCTATTACGGAACGACCCTCGTTGCAGGTATCACAGGAGATAACTATACCTTCGGCGTACAGATAGGCGACGGAAGCTTCGTAGCTATTTTCGAGGACGGAAGGGCTGTAATGCCTATGGAATACAACGAATCCGCCCCCGCTAACGTTACAGCCTCTGTCTGCAACTCAAATGCAGCTTCCATGTTCAGCAGCTTCTATGCTCCCAACAGAAAGCTCATCGCTATGTACGGCTCTACCGACGGTCTCTATACCTCCTTCGGCAGCGAGCACGACTTCCTCGATTATCATACCATAATCACAAGTCAGCTCGTGAACATCGAGACCTTCAAGGAGATCATCAAGAACAACCTCACAAAGAGATCCCGCTTCGGTACAGAGGACGATATTTCTCTCTCCTGTATCTATAACGAGAAGCTCCTTCAGGACAGGATCGACCTTGTAAACAAAAGGGTCGCAGAAAACAAGAAAGCTGCCGCCGACAGAAAAGCGGCAATGCTTGAAAAGAAAGTATGATATAAAACGCAGGATACGCGTTTAATAAATTAAGAAAAGTGGTGTTTGTTATGGAAATAGGTTCTCTCTACAACACAGCCAAGAATTTTGTGGAAACAGTTAAACACAGCAGACCCGAGCTCGCCAATTACGATGCTTGTCTCTGTCTTATAGTTGCCGATTCAGGCGATATTTATTCGGGTGTTTCTTCCGTGTCCATAAACGAGGGTACAGTACAGGATGTACCTGCGGAGAGGATCGCGGTAATGTCCGTTATCACCGCAAAGCACGTTATCGCTAAACAGCTCATCGTCATCTCTATCGACGATTACAGCTATTTCAAGCCCGAGGACGAGGCTATCGCTCTCCTTGTCAATGCAAGCGTTGACAACGGCAGCTGTCAAGTAGTTCTCTCTCCCGATGAAACGGCCACCGCAGCAAGTCTGGCTCCCGCTTCCGCAGTGACCGACTTCCTCAGCGGCTATGACGAGACTCCCGAACAGCTGGGAGCTCCCGCAGAATACGCAAGCGGCTTCGATGTTGACTCTACCAACCCCTTCAACAACGGGGAGGAGGATAAGGTGGATTCACTCAACTCACTCTATGAGCATCCCGAGGAGGCTCAGCAGATGGGCGCAAGCGGATTCCCCAATGTATACGCACAGCAGGGCTATCCTCAGCAGCAGGGCTTCCCACAGCAGCAGGGTTATCCCCAGCAGCAGGGCTTCCCACAGCAGCAGGGCTATCCCCAGCAGCAGGGCTTCCCTCAGCAGCAGGGTTATCCCCAGCAGCAGGGCTATCCCCAGCAGGGTTTCCCTCAGCAGCAGGGCTATCCCCAGCAGGGCTTCCCTCAGCAGCAGGGTTATCCTCAGCAGGGTATGCCTCAACCCACTCCTTACGGCGGCGGAATGCAGAACTCAATGTATCAGCAGAATATGAATGCAGCTCCCTACAGACAGGGATATACAGGTCAATCGCTCCACGGCGGCAGTATGTATCAGCAGCCCCAGAGCGTAAGCGTTACTCTTACATCAAAGCCCGGCGGCGAGAGCGCTTTCAAGAAGCGTCTCAATAACTTCCTCGGCGACGACGATGACGTCGAGACCACAGACAATATGTCTAAGGAAGATATGCTCAAGCAGGCTAAGGACAGAAAAAAGGTCGCTAAAGCTAACCTGAACTTCAAGAAAAAGATGTGATGACCGCTTCGGGGCATATGTCATAAATATGACATACCGAGGTCTCAGAGCCGCTTTTTCGGAGCTCCCGTAAGGCTTAGAACTGCGGCTTTACCATCTGAAACAAAGAAACTTATTTTAGTATTGCATTTTATTCAGTTTTGTGCTATAATAATTTTATATGATTATAGTTCGGATCTTTTACAGTAAAGTTACTGACCTGTTTTATATTCTCAGATGCACAGTTAATATTTCGTGTTAAGGAAAGGGATAGCTATGAATTACTTGCTCAATATTGATGAAGCGATAGACCGAAAGTTCCTTGTGACAAAGGCTATGAAGGGTCAGGCTGAAGTCGGCACCATCATTCACGTTATGGACGCCGAGCAGCAGGGACAGGCTGTTATAGTTTATTACCGCGTCACAAGGTATAACGAAAAATTCCACGATTATCAGGATTACACGGCAAAGTTTGAAAATCTCGCTGCGTTCTGCAAATGGGCACAGCCCGATAACTTCATTGCCCGTAATTATGAGTGCTTCAGTCTCAGAGACATACAGCACTATATAAAGGTAAAGAATAAGAACTTCACTTCATTCTGCCTTCCCATAATCCTTATTGCAGCTATCATCATCTGGGTACTTGCTCTGTTTGTACTCAAGGGTGTAGTCGGAATCATCGTGGGAGCATTCCTTACTCTCCTGGTGGCTTTCGGAACTCTCTATCTGCTCAAGAGCATGAAGAAAAAGGAAAAGATGCGTTTGTACCGAAAGGTCAGCGCAGGCTGGGGCGTAGTATTCCAGTAAGGGCTCCCGCCATTTGTAATGCTTCATCATTGACGACCTGATACGTCAGGTTTTCCCTTGAACAATATCATCAATATCAATGCCCCTTTAAGGAGCTATGGTAAACGCCATAACTGCTTAAAGGGGCATTTTATATTTTCCGCCTCGGCTTGACCGACGCAAGGATTTCCTTCACTATCCCAGCCTAACCTTCATACCCTCGGCAAGCTTCTTTGAGCTGGTCCTGACTATAAGGGTCTCGGGAGTGAGCCCCAGGTCGGTGACGGCGTACATATTTCCCGTTTCCTCCTTTATCCTGAGACTGGCGCTGTGGACGATGTACTCCTTGCCCAGGAAGCCCTCGGTCTCGGTGATATAGAAGACCTTTCCCTTGTCGCCTTCAGCGGTGACAGCCTCAAAGGGAATGCAGTCATACCTTTCATCGGAAAGCTTCGTGGTCACAAGCTCAGCCATGTCTCCCAGCTTAATGTCATCGCTCTCTACGGGCACCTCTATCCTGCACCCATCGCCGCCCTTTCGGGTCATGAGACCTATCTTCTGGTCCTTCGCTCTTGCACTTCCGCCGCCTGCGGATATGCTCACCTTGTCCCCAACTTTGAGGTACTCCACCTCTTCATCGGGAACTATGCCCGAGAACAGCTTTCCCGAGCTCTCGTCTGAGATGATGAAGGCTGCTCCCTCGGAGGTAAGGTCTCCTGCGCGGACAGTCGCCTCGGTGATAAGCCCTCCCACAGGACTGTTTATGTAGCCAAGGTGCTCAGCCGCCTTTTTCAGCGCATCTATCCTGCGACGGAGCCGCTCCGCCTCGCCGCTGAGCTCCGGGGAACTGCTGATGAGCGCCACAGCCTGCTCCATGGTGATGTCTCCTGCCTTTATGAGTATATCCGTGACCACTCCGCCGCAGGAGCTGTAGACGGTACCGCCGTCATTCCATATACTGTTATAGCGGTCCAGTTCACGCTGCTTCTCGTCTATCTGCTTTGATAGAGCTTCTGCGGAGCGGCTGTCCTCAGCCTCATACATACCGTCACGGGTGAGCCTCTGGGATTCCAGCTCCCCCTCCATATCGCTGATCTTACGCCCGAGATATTCCGTATCCAGGCGGATAAGGGGCTGTCCTACATAGACGCTGTCCCCCTTTTTCACGCATACCTGCGACACGCGGAGCCCACCCTCGGTAAATATGGGAGTCCTGTCTCCCTCGGTGTAGGCGTCCCCCTTTTCCATGAACTCCTCAAGCTCCTTTTCCGCATTGGCGGTCTCGCTTGCAAGGTAGTCCTCATCAAGGCGCATAAGGTGCTCGCCCTTGCCTATTTTTGAGCCCTGCTTCACATAGACTTCCGACACTCTCAGCCCCTCGGCAACGAATACAGGGGTTTGCTTTTCAGCTTCGATAGTTCCTCCCACCTCAACTCTGTGGGCGATACTTTCTCTCTTTATGCCTACGGTAGTGACCACGGGCATTTTCTGCGTGACTATGAAACGGGAGACCACCGTCATGATGAGCATGGCTCCCAGAAATATACCAAAGAGCTTAACAGCTCTGCTTTTCGTGTTTTCCTTCATATCTACTCCTTGAGCGCCGAGGCGATAATGCCCCGCTCAAGCTCCTCCTGTCCTATAACGAATACGAATACCGCAGGTATCAGCGTGACCGCCGCCGCTGCCAGCAGCAGCTCTCCCCTGTCAGCTCCCAGTGTGGGAAGGTAAAGGGACAGCGGATACTTTGTCTTGTTCCTGAGGAAGGTCAGAGGCTGCTCCACCATGTTCCACAGGTCCAGAAAGCTGATGACCACGCAGGCAAGTATGCCCGATTTTCCCAGCGGCAGACCGATGTACCTCAGCACCTGCCACTCATTTGCACCGTCTATCCTTGCGGAGTCCGCAACGTCACGGGGAATGTCCGCAAAGCCCCTGTATATGAGGAATACAGGGAAAGCCGAGAACACCGCAGGCAGTATCACCGCCAGCTGCCTGTTCATAAGTCCCATGCCGTCCAGCACCAGATACTGTGAAAGCATGGTGACCTGAAAGGGCATGAGCATGAATATGACATAGACATTGAACAGCAGCCGCCTGCCCTTGAATTCAGCCCTTGCAAATGCCCACGCCGCAGGCACTGCCACAAGGGTCTGGAAAAGGAGTATCCCCCCCACCATGAGAAGGGAGTTCCAGAACACACGGTAAAACTCGGGAGAATAGACCAGAAGCTCCTTGAAATTCTCCGTGGAGGGATACTGCGGCAGCAGGTCCACACGGGAGTACTTCCCTGTGAAGTTCACAAGGGGGGAAAGGGTGTCCTTCAGCTCGCTATGCGCCTGAAATGGCAGTATCACAGCCAGTATGACGGGAAAGAGCACTGCTGTGCAGAGTACCGCCATTACGATGTAAAGGGGCAGTCCTGCTGACTTTTTTCTCATGGTCATGTCTCCTTTCTGTCCCATACTCTCTGGAGCAGCACTGCTGCTGCGAATATGACTGAGAATACCACCACTGCCGCCGCTGCCATCTTGTCAAGGTCCATATTCACGAACCAGTTGTTGAACAGGTGCTGGAGGAGGTAAATGCTCTTGTGGGGATAAGCGCCTGCCACAAGATAAGCCTCTCTGAAAACCTTGAAGGAGTTCAGGAACGAGATTATGGTTATGGTGTAGAGCGCGGGCTTCAGCTCGGGCAGTATTATGCGGAACAGGACCTGTCTCTCGTTTGCGCCGTCCACCTTTGCTGCGTCGATAACGGAGGTGGAAACACCCATTATGCCCGTCAGCCACAGCAGCACCGTGTACCCCAAATTTTTCCAGATATAGCTCCCCACCAGCACCCAGAAAGCCTTTGATGAGCCGAGGAAGCTGACCGCACCATGACCATGTGAGGTGATGATGTGGTTTATCCAGCCCGAGTCCCCGAAAAGTATCTGCCAGATGAGCACCAGTGCTGCGGTAGGTACTGCCATGGGAAACAGCAGCACCGACTTTATGAGCCTTATGTGCTTCACGCGGCTGAGCCCGTAGGCTATGAAGAAGGAGATACCTATGAGCAGCGGTATGCAAACCGCCGTAAAGACCGCCGTGTTCTTCACAGCCAGCCCGAAGGCTTCGTTGCCGAACACGGCTTTATAATTGTTTACCCCGACAAAATCGCCCGTTACCGCGGCGCAGAAGGACCTGCGGAATGAATCGGCAAAGGGCAGGAATGTGAATACCGCCACTCCCGCCGCACTGGGCAGCAGGAATGGCAGGTAACGATATTTTCTCTTTATATCATATATTTTTATCATAACTATTCTTTCATTCTCAGTTCAAGCTGCTTCACGGTCTCCTCGGCAGCCTGCTCCGCAGTTTCCGTACCGTTAAGGCACTTTTCTCCTGCGGCTTCTGCTATCTCTCTCACCGCATACTCAATGTACACGGGCTGATCAAGGCTCTTTATATAGTTGTCGAACGCCTTTACCTCGTCGTTGTCCATGCTCTTTATATCAAGCTCAACGGTGTCTTTGAGCTTGCCGTCATCGCCGTAAACGTCCAGAGATGTGGTATAATCATATTCATCATTTCTGTTTCTGGAATACATCTTTTTCAGCGTCTTTTCATTTACGGGGAAGCCGTCGTAATCGTTGCCGTTTTCCTGTGTCTTATCGTTGAGGGCATAGGCAAGGAAGCTGTATGCGTCGTCGGCGTTTTTGGCGGACTGCGTTATGCCGATATTGCAGACAGGCAGGAAGCTGCGGCTGTCCTCGCTTATACCCAGCTTGTATGACAGCTTTTTGCCCAGCACGGATTCATCAACAGAGGTAAGCATACTCATATCCCTGCTTATATCATTTACGGCTCCCGTAGCTATGACCTTATAGCCCAGCGCGCCCCAGAATCTTGCACTGAAAGCGTTTTCGGAAGTCACATCGGGGCTCCAGTAGGTGACAGATGCCTCGGCGTTATCGGCATATTCAGCATCATGTATGCGCTTGCAGCTGTCAAAGAATTCCGTCAGCGCCTCCTTGTCGGGAGAGCTGCCGAAAAGCCTGTTCCACTCATATATAAGCCCTATCCTTACGGAGTCGTTTACGTCATAATAGCCCATGATCGTATCCATGGGATCGTATTTCTCCCTGTATTCCTCGCAGAGGTCGGCAATATCTGCATAGCTGCTGATCTTTTTCAGCTCGTCCTCCTCTGCACCCACGGCAGGAAGTCTGAACCTGCAAGCAACGCTGCAAAGCTTTCCGTCATGGTCGTTCCAGTTGACCACATTGCTGAGCAGATCATTCTCGGGAAGCCATTTTTCGCTGTTCTCAGACAGATCTGTCAGCATATTCTTGTCAATGAGGTTCTCTATGTCCAGACCGTCCAGTATCATCAGGTCGGGAGCATTTCCTGAGAGTATCTGGGTAGTGAGCTCCTTCATAGCGTCACTGTATGTCATACCCTCCTTCATGCCCACCTGAAGGTCCACCTTGACTCCCCTGTTTTCGGAGGCAAAGCCGCTGATGAGCTTTGAGACGGTGTTGTTTTTCTCAAGGGTGTAGATCTTCAGCTCCGAAGCGGCGGTGGTCTCAAGCTCGGGATCGAAGCGATAGCTGTAAATACCGCTGACAAATGAAGCGTAGAGCGTTCCGTCCTCTCCGCAGTACAGCGAGATCATCTCGTCGGAGGGGTCTCCGAAGCGGCTCACAAAACCGTCTATGAGCTGCTCTATGATATTGCCCCCCATTACATAACGGTAGAGACCGTCAGAGCAGCCGATGTATATGTCATCATCATTTCCGCGGCATATATCCACAGCTACGCCGCTGGTCAGCCTTTCGTGTCTGTAGCTGCCGAGGAAATCCTTCAGAGCATCAGGCACCTCTGTCTCCTTGCTGCTGTCAATGTCATAGAAATGGGCTCCGTCATCGTCAATGTAGATAATATTGCTGCCTATGATGTCAAAGGTGGAGAATATTCCGTTTCCGCCGGTGATCTTTTTGGTATCGCCCGTGCTTATATCCACCTCAAGGATGTCTCCATTAGTGTTGCAGGCAAAAAGCCTGCCGTCCTCAGAGAACTCCGCATACATGATATTTTCGAGACCGCTTACCTGATTTTCAGTGCCGTCAGGCGAAAGCACCCATACATTGCTGTTCATTTTCCAGTACAGATATCCGTACTCAGATGCGGCAAATATCGTGGCAATGTCATCGTTATCTGCCTCATCAAGATCGGGGAGAACGTCCCTGAATATCCTTGTGCCGTCCTTGGAGATGTAACAGAGCTCTCTGGTATAGGGAAGCACAGCTCCCACCTTTCCGCCTATATCCGTAAATTCGGAAGCAGGTCCCAGATCCCCGTAGGCAAATTCCAGCTTCTTCTCGGCGTATCCGCCCTTTGCTGAGAGCTGCTTTATCTGTGCAGGCTTACTGCTGCTGCATGACACTGCGGAAGCCGACATGACAAGGGCTGCTATGAATGCTGTTATCTTCATTATCATTTTCATGTTGAGTTACCTCCTTGTTCTATGATAATATAATATCACATCAATCTCTAAATCTCCTCTAAAAAATCTCTAATTTTTCTCTAATTCTTTCCATTTGGGTATCAATGTGATATAATAGTCATAAGAAAACCGAAAGGACAGTTTTTATGCGTATACTTATTATAGAGGACGACAGGGAGCAATGTACGCTCCTTCAGTTCAGACTTGAAAAGGAGGGCTATTCCTCTGATATATGCTTTGACGGTGACGACGCAGACTACTACCTCAGCAGCAACGCCTATGACCTTGTGCTGCTGGACTGTATGCTCCCCCACAAGGACGGTCTCACTATCCTCAGCGAAATGCGCAGCAGCGGCAATACTACTCCCGTTATCATGCTCACCGCTCTCGGGGAGCTCAGCGACAGGATCTCGGGACTTGACAGCGGCGCCGATGACTACATCGTAAAGCCCTATGAGTTCGGGGAGCTGATGGCGAGGATACGCTGCCGTCTCCGCAGACACTCGGGCATAGAGAGCCTCAGCAGGCTGAAAGCAGGGGACGTTGAGTACTCCGCTGAGGAAAAGGTGCTGAAGGGGCCAAATGACAGCTGCACCCTCTCCAACAAGGAGAGCGAGCTCATGGAGCTCTTCCTGCGCAATCCCGACCAGACTCTTTCACGCTCCACCATACTCTCAAGGATATGGGGCGCGGACTACGAGATAGAGGGCGGAAACCTTGACAACTACATCTACTTCGTCCGCAGAAGGCTCAGAAAGGTGGGCAGCAGCCTTGCCATCAGGACCGTTCACGGCATAGGCTACCGCCTTTCCACGGAGGGCTGACCATGTTCAGAAAGGTACATATAAGGCTTACTCTGCTGTTCACGGCGGTGTGCGCTCTGGTCATAGTAATAATGTCGGGGCTGTACCTCTACCTGAGCAGACAGAATATCCGCGAGAACAGCCTCATGACCTTCCGCACGGATATGGCTTCATTCAGCGCTTCCCTGTCGGACAGGCACGTTGTCACCCAGAGCTGGCTAAGTTCGGTAAGGAGCAACTATAACTACAGCTTTTTCATCTATGACAACGAAAAGCCCACCCGGTTCACCGCCCTGACTGCCAATGAGGAAAGGGAAAGCCTCATCAATGACATTCGTGAGCACTTTTCCGACGAGATAAGGCAGCTCCGCTATACAGGCTCTGTCAGCCATAAGGAAATGACCTACAAAAGGAACGGCAGGGAATACTATGTGGGCATCATCTGTATCAGCGGCGAAAAGGGCTACACGGAGCTCTACGCGGCAGACTCCCTTGACGCAGAAAAGGAGCAGTTCCGCTCTCTGCTCCGCAACTTCATTATTATAATACTGCTTACTGTTGCAGCCCTTTTCGTTTTTGCCTTTATGTTCACAAGAAGGCTGCTTCTGCCCATTAAGAAGAACCACGAGCAGCAGGCGCACTTCATCGCGGCGGCTTCCCATGAGATACGCAATCCCGTGAATACCATAATCTCCGCCCTTGACGCCATGGACAGCTCCGAGGGAGCACAGCAGAAGGAGTTCGCGGACATCGCCCGCAAGGAGGGCAAGCGTCTCACTCTCCTCACAGAGGACCTGCTCACCCTTGCAAGGTCAGACAACGGCAGCTTCGCACCGAGAACTGCGCCCACAGAGCTGGATACGCTGGTGCTGGACTGCTATGAAGCCTTTATCGCTCCCGCAAAGGAGAAGAACATCACCATGAATATAAGCCTGCCTGATGAAAACGTCCCCAAGGCAGACGTGGACGGTGAGCGCATAAAGCAGGTAATATCCGTCATTCTCAGCAACGCCGTCAGCTATACTCCCGAGGGCGGAAGGATAGAGATAGCCTATACCGCTGACCGCTCATGGCACAGGATAAGGATCTCCGACAGCGGCGGAGGTATCTCCGACGAGGACAAGGAGCATATTTTCGAGCGTTTTTACCGTGCCGACCGCTCCCGTGAGGATCGCTCCCACTTTGGTCTGGGACTTGCCATAGCCAAGGAGATAACCGACCTTCACCACGGCACCCTCACCGCCGAGGACAGCCCCCTGGGCGGCGCATCCTTTGTGATATCCCTGCCCGTTATGTAAATCATAATTTCGAGCTGAGCCAGCTCGACCGCTTGCCACGTTGTCGCTCGTAAACTCGCTTAATAATATCAAAAATGGTATTTGTACATCGCTTACAGCGCAATAAGTACGCCGAGCCTATGTAAGGGATTCCAAAGGGACTGTGTTCCTTTGGCGGAGTCCAGAGGCAGCGCCTCTGGTCGTCGCTTTCAGTTTTTAAGGCGACGAAATAAAACAAAGCGCTCCGCAAGGGGTGAATCAAAAAACAGTCCGGTGGACTGTTTTTTGAGAGGGGACGCCCTGCAAGTGAGGGCGTCCCTTAACGGCGTATGATATCCTCACCTACAATATGCTTTTTCGGAACGCCGAGGGCGGCGTTCCCTACAAATGTAAATTATGATTTATATAATCTTCCTGTCTGAAAAACAGAAAAGCTCCGCAAAAATGCGAAGCTTTCGGAAGGGATATCAAAGCCCAAGGATATTTCCCCAAGCCTTTTATCAATATATTGCTGTCCCTTGTTACAGGGAAGGGACAAGGCGCAGCATAGCGGATATCAAGCAAATGAAGGCTTTCTTGCCGAGCGCTCAAGGTGCTTATAGACCTCGATCCAGATGTTTTTGCCGGGCTCTGCCTTACGGATACGTTCCCTGCGGACAGGATCAAAGAAGCTCTTGAACTCTGCCAGCTCGTCAAGGAAGCTATCGTTATATTTCCTGAGCATTATGTCAAGGTTGCTCTTCCATTCACTGTAGCGCTTGCTGTCGAATTTCTCCTTCTCATAGAGGCGGAGAACCGCTACCTGCGGATTATAAACTATATCCACGCCGTTTTTCATCATGCGGTATCCGAACTCCCAGTCCTCTACCTCCTGACCGCGGAAATTCTCGTCAATACCGCCGAACTGCCTGATACACTCCATTGGTATGGAGAGGTTTGAGGTCTGGGTGAATATCATCTTATACTTTACCTTCTCGAAATCATAGCGGTAGGGCTCAAGCATTTTGAGGCGTATATCCTTGATATAGTAATAGCTCTTGTGCTTGTCCAGTCCGTAGGTCTCGGGCTCTGTGAGCCAGTAGCGTATGCCGTTCCTGAGTATCTCACGGTTCTCAAAGAACACCTCATCGTTGTCCTCAAACACCTGCTTGGTGAGACCGAACTGCATAACGGACTTGCCGTGCTTCTTATAGGCTTCATAGTGCCCCGCAACGAAGTCTCGCGGAGCGATCTCATCACCGTTGAGGAAGATGAGAAGCTCACCTGAGGCGCGTCTGATCCCCTGATTTTTAGCCTGTCCCTCTTTTGCGCCTGCAATAGTGAAACAGCGGACCCTTACACTTGAGGGGTGTTCCGAGATATAATCGGAAAGGTTATCCCTCTCACCGTAATTTATGAAGATAAGCTCATACTCATCATGTGGGAAGTCCTGGTGTTCAAGCGAGTGGTACAATCTTACCGCTCTCTCAGTTGAGCGGCAATATGATACTATTATGCTGCATTTCATTATTATTTCTCCTGTACATCCTTTATTATGTTTTGACGGTATCCCCATACCGACTGTTCCCCTGCTGTGAAAAGCAGAATAATTATATAACACAACTAAGTAAGATTATAGCGCAAAATCGTTATAAATTTCAAGCGAAATGCGCCAAGTGTAATTTTTATGCGTGAAATGCACTGTTTTGTTCATGAAAAATTCATTTTTCTCTTAAAACCTGCCCTTAAATGATTGACAAAATATATTTTTTATAGTATAATTAATCCGTTATATGTTTTGCACGAAGTGACCGTTTTGCGTTGATTAGTCAGATTTTTAAACATCCGCGCGCTGGATAAAAGGGGGATAAACATATTGAATATCGCCATTTGCGATGATGAAGAAAAATTTTTAATCAAAATAAAAGAGGACATCTCCTCTCTCCAGTCCTATGACAATGAATTCTCCTTTGACGAATTCAGAACGGGCAGAGAGCTCCTTGCGGAATTTTCTGAGGACAAATATGCTATTATTGTCCTGGATATTGAAATGCCGGGGCTCAACGGTCTTGAAACTGCGGAATTTATCAGAAAAATTGACGAAAAGGTAATTATCATATTCCTGACGAGCTATGAGAAATTCGCCTGCCAGGGCTATGCGGTGAGAGCCTTCAGATATATCCTCAAAAACCAGCCCCGCTCTATTTATATGAAGCAGCTGGACGACGCGGTCAGGGAGTATTACCGCAATACCCGTTATATCATCGCATCGGACGGTGACAAGGACGAAAAGATACCTACCGATGATATTCTCTATATCGAGGTGTTCTCACATAAGCTCCTTATTCATACGAAAAACGGAAATTACTTCACAAAGGGCACCCTCTCGGAGCTTGAAGCCCAGCTGTCAGACCTGCTTTTCGCCCGCCTTGACAAGAGCACCCTCGCCAACATCGCCAATATCGACTATATCCGCAAAAATCAGGTGATACTCACCAGCGGTGACACTCTTTTCGCAAGCAGAAATCATATCAAGAATATAAAACAGTGCTTTATGGACTACAGCAGGAGCAGGTGGAGCTGATGTTTACTTCAGAAAACATTATAGAAACCGTAAATTGCGCCCTTGAGGCGTGTATAACTATTTTTTACCTTTATCAGATAATGAAGGAGCAGTGCCGGTATTCACCGAAGCTCCTTGTTGTCCCCGCCGTCATGATGTTCGGCGTTATCGAAGCCGTCACTGTCACCCACTTGAACCCCTGGTTCAAGCTGGTATTCATGTTCGGGGCGATGATACTCATTTCCGTGACTATGTTCGAGAGCAAGATACGAAGTATCATCTTCTACTGTCTGATGTTCATTGTCGTCATACTTGCCTCAGAGATAATCCCTATGGGAGCTATAACGCTGCTAAATCTGGGTACTCCCGAAACACAGCTTACCTCTGGCATGGGCAGATATATCGGAATGGCTTGCTCAAAGCTGTTCTGCTTCTGGATATATATATATATCGCGGAATACCTCAGACCCAAGCAGCGAGAGCTGCCCTTCAAAAACTGGCTTCTCATAATCTTCGTGCCGCTGCTGAGCCTGATAATCCTCAACGGTATTTTCGTATCACACGCTATCTCCCCGAGAAGGACTATCATTTATCTTCTCTCCGTGGCAGGGATATTCCTGCTGAATATACTTGTATTCGACTTTTTCGATACCTACTCCAACACCATCAAGCTCCAGCTCATGGAGCAGCGGCTCAAGTCCGAGGAGGAGAACTACAGGCTCATCGAAAACAAATATATAGAGATACGCCAGCTCAAGCACGACATCAGTAATCAGCTTGCGGCGGCTAAGAGAATGTTCCGACAGGGCTCGGGTCCCGAGGCTGTTGTACATCTGGACAGACTCTATTCAAAGGTCAATGAAGCCAGCGGAGTATGCTATACAGGCATTTCCGCTATTGACGCCATAGTTAATATGAAATGGGGACAGTCCCTCGAAAAGGGTATCCCCTTCTCCTGCAAGGTCATGGTGACAGAACAGATGGAGACCGATGAGCTCCTCCTTTGCAGGATAATCGCAAATCTGCTGGATAACGCCATTGAGGGCACCCAGCGCTCTCAGTCAGAGGACAAATACGTGTATATCTCAATAATACAGAATAACAAAAAGCTGAGGATATGCGTTATGAACCCCTCCGACGAGGTGGACGCCGATAACCTGACCACAAAGAAAGAAGGATACGGTCACGGTATCGGAGTAAACAGCGTCCGCGAAGCTGTCAAACAGCTTGACGGTATCCTTTCCTTCAAATGGGAAAAGGGTATCTTCACAGCGGACATTATGATAGCATATTGAGATAAGTGCCGTAAGGCATTTATTTCTGCTCATAGTATTAACAAACTATGAACAAATATGTACATTTCACGCTGAAAACTTACATTTCACGCTAAGTTCTTGATTTTCTGATTTTAAAGAGGTATGATATAAGATAGTCTGTTCCGTCTGTAAACAGACAATTATCCACGGCTCTGCCGTGGATAACTCCGCTTAAATGGGCTTTTGTCCCCTGCGGAGGCTCCTTTTCATCACGCAGAGTCGGAACTTACCCCCCGTACCGAAAAGGAGTCTCCGTGATTGGAAAATTATCGCTGAAAACCGCAGTTTTCTTCTCAGATAACAATATAATAAGCTCCGAGGACATAGAAGCTTATGCCTATGGACTGGAAATACTCATCTCCACCGTGATAAATTTCATGGCGGCGATTTTTATTGCCGTTCTGACAGGCGAATTCCTCGCATTTACCGTCTGCCTCGCGGCATTCATTACCCTCAGACTGCACGCGGGCGGCTACCACGCAAAGACCCATGTCGGCTGTGTTGCCGTACTTGTGGTCTTTCTTCTTGCATATACCGCTGCACTAAGGCTGCTGTCACCTGCGGGAAAGACCGTAACAGCTGCCGTTTTTCTTGTCATATCGACAGCCGCTATAATCGCTTTCGCACCCGTCGGACACCCAAATCACCCTCTTTCCGATAAAACAAAGAAAAAGCTGAGATCAAAAACACTTATACTACTCGGTATGTGGATCGTCTTTTGCATCGTTTTTCATTTCTTCAGGACAGAGCTGTCCTTTTTTGCTGCCTCGGGAGTTTTTACCTCCGCCATGGCAATGACAGCAGAAAGGCTCAGGCTCGGCTCCGGAAAGAATGATCATATATAAGAAAGGAAAGAATGATTTGAAGAGGATAAAGAGGTTCATATTGAAGCACGGTCATGTAATAGCTGCTCTGGCTATTGCAGCAGCCACGGAATCAGCATCAAAGGCTTGCTGGTTCTGGTTCAACCAGCCAAAGGTACCCGATGGGATGAAGAAATTCGTAAAGGACGCATAAAAAATACAGAATAAAGAATAAGACCCGTAAGCCGATTGACCCGCCCCCTGTCAAGTAGACAGCGCAAAAAACAAAAATAATCTATGTAGTAACCAAAAGCAGTCTGTGCAATTTGTGCAGGCTGCTTTGTCGTTGGCAGCAATTGGCAAGCACCTTTTGG
>Ga0255347_1002257_pt1 | contig 27950 bp, 19 predicted proteins | sample wastewater_treat_2_FD_192479 | JGI IMG/M metagenome (GOLD analysis project Ga0255347, IMG submission 192479) | Wastewater microbial communities from Lulu Island WWTP, Vancouver, Canada - plant24 | ecosystem: Engineered > WWTP > Wastewater > Unclassified | place: Canada: Vancouver, British...
TTCGTCCAAATAATCGTTTAGCGATTGTATAAGTACTCTTCTTCCTAATCCTTCGAGCCAGTAAGAGCCGTCAGAGTTCACGGAATAAAACTCATCGGTAATGCTGTTTTGTGCTACCAACGAAAAGACCACGTAATCTACCCAAACACGATAAAGTTCTATCATATCGTACACCAACACGGGACGGTTGTAGTCGTCTCTGTGAAACACACCCATATAAGGATCTATTCCGGCTTTTATCAATGCGCCTTCTATTTTCCCATAGAGAATGCCATAGCCATAATTGAGCAAAGCATTGACCACATCAAGGGCGGGATGCTGAGAGCGTTTGGCAAACCTCATGTTTTCCGGAATAAAAAGGTTGAGCGTTTCAAAGTAAATTTTGGATGCTAATCCTTCCCATCCGCGCAGTTTGGGCGCGATGTCCGAAATCACTTCACCTTTCAATGCTTTTACTTTAGTTTGATAGTCTGATATTCGCCGGATAGCCTTATCTACCATGCTTTTTGTTCGGTCGTCGTTTACTCGCATGGCAAGAATAAGTGCCTGTTGATTGTCCATTTTCTGCACCATCACATCTTTTATCCACTCGATGGCGGCTTTTGAAAAAGTAAAATTAAGCTGTCCTTTGCGTATGGTAGAAATGGAGCCGTATTTATTGCTCCACACGCGCCCTATAGGATCGCCGCTGCGGTCCATAAACAGTATTTCTATTTCGTTCTCGATGGCAAGTAGCACGGCATCGCTTGTGATTTGTGCGCCCCGGCTTATGTGGATGGAACTTATTCCGGCCACGGGCAAGCGTTGTTTTCCATCTTTATGGTTAATAACAAATGCTTCGTTATCACGACTCAGAGACGTGCCGAATGTATTGAGTATTAAGTCCATAATCAATCTTTTTCAATATAAAAATCATCTACTATATGCAATTGCTTTTTCGCACGCGTTACCGCCGTATAAGCCCATTGATAGGCGGCAGGTTGAGCTTCAAGCATGAGATTTCGAGCAATATCCAGAAACACCTCGTCCCACTCACCACCTTGTGCTTTGTGGCAAGTAAGCGTGTAACCGAATACACAACGAAGGGCGTTTAGAAAAACATCAGTACGAAGCTGCTCATTGAAACGAGGGTCTTCTTGCTTGATCCCCAGATCTTTCATTCTTCTATAAAAATCGATAAAAAGGGCTTTTTGCTCTATTTGTGTGAGATTGGGCATTCTGCTGTAAAGGATATCCTCTATCAAGAGTTGAGATACCCTCCTTTCGGTAACCAACTCCCGCACCTCCACCTGTAGAAAAGAGAGACCGGCTTTATGATGACGCACGCCTCGTACCTGTTCCACTACTACCAAGTCTCCGTTGAGTAATCCGCTAATCAGATTGTTTTGCGTTACAAGCAGCAAGTCACCCGGCTGTAACGGCCCCCTGAATCCGAGCGATTCACGCAGCATCTTGTTGGATTCGTAGCACTTCCTATTGGTAGACGATATAAAGGTTGATTTTTCGTACACTCTTCCCAAAATTGTAGCTAAATAGCTGTCTTTCATAGATTTAAAATCCAAATACAGGCGAATATGTTTGTGGTTCCCAAGCGGTAGTTTTCCCCATTTTACTTTTGGCGGATTTGCATAGAGGTTTCGCAGTTGTTGTGCTGCTTGTATAATGCTGTTATCGGCTTGTTGTCGCATAATTCGTGTCAGCCTGCATTCCACAACATCTAAGTCGAATGTCTGTCTGAAATAATCCGGCGACAAAGCGGGTGAAATCTCCTGTCCGACCGGCGGTAATTGACACTCATCACCTACAAAAATAAATTTTCCCTCAGGGTCGTACTTGAGCAGATTGGATAGCAGTTTTCCATCGCCAAAGCGTGCTTGCGTCGGATTTTTATCTTCCACATCGGCAATCATGGAAGCCTCATCCACAATGTAAAAATATTGTTCTTTACTCGGTGATTTGGGAGTTAATCCAAAAATTAAGACAAGCTGTCCGGTTTCGTCCACACCTGTTTCGTCTTCTTCACGGGCTATTTCTTCGATGTCTTGATTGAAACCTTCGAGGGAATATATAATGCTGTGAACCGTTGAGGCAGGTGTACCGGTGATATTTGTCAAAATTTTGGCTGCTCTTCCTGTAGATGCCATAAGATTGTAGTTCAGCTTTCTATCTCGCAACTCATCGATAAAAAATCGTATAAGTGTGGTTTTTCCCGTTCCGGCATGGCCATTAAGAATAAAAACCTTTTGCTGATTGTTTTTGATAAAGGCTTTGAACTTATCAAAAACGTATTGCTGATCGTCGGTCAGCCTGATATTTTCATCATCATCATGCATATTTTCTAAATCGAACGAAATTGAATGTTATCTCTTTTTGTCCATTGCCTAAATCTTTACTTTGACGAGTAGATGTGGATAAAATGCAACTGATACCCACGTTTCGTAGCTTTTCCACCAACGAAACGGTAAAGCTCATTTCACCCATCAGGTGCACGGTTACTTCTGACTGTTCGTTATTGGCTATTTCCATTATTTTTTGCAAATACACATCCGTAAGCCGGTCTACATATTCTTCATCGCCTTCAGGATCAACGGCAGGGAAAGGCATATCCACACATTCGCCGTATTGAGCGGCAGCTTGCAGTTGCGCTTTGTCCCATAGGGAAGATGGGTGGTTGGTGAGGTTTATGAGCATTAAATGTGGTTTAGCTGTATATTCTTTTGAATTAGCAAGCAGTGTTTTTGGAAAAAAGTCGAGACTTTGCTTGAGTCGTGTTTTTAAATTACTAGCATTTGACGGATTTTGTCTCATGCCACTATGATTGAAATCATTCCTTAATTCTTTTAATCTTGAAAATGCAGAAACTAAACCTTCTTGATTGAATACCTCATCTTTTAATAGATTTCGAGCTATTTCTAAGTTTTGTTGATGCTGCTCATCAGTTTTAGCTTTTGGCAATACCCATTTACTTTCGTCATCATCAAATTTTTTAGTTCTGATGTTAAAAGTTTTGTTTACCACATCTCTACGTATCTCATCATCAATATCGATACCGTGCTTGATGCAAAAAAAAGTTACCACGTTTTCCAGTAAAATAGTTGCCGATTGTTGAAACAATCCATTAGCATAACACCATTTAGCTGCCTCAAAACCATTTTTGATATTTATTTCGGTGTCTGTGGCTTGACCGAAAGGCTTAAAAACATTTCTGATTTTTTCGAGAATTGGATTGAAAGGCTCTATCATAGTCTCCTCAACTTCTTTTAGAGATGACTTTATTCGATTGATGTTTGTTGAACGTACGATATTTAGTCCTCTACAAGTCTGGAAGTCTTCAGTCGCATTTTTCAGATGTTGAACTAAGTTTTTCATTGCTTTAGCCGATTCGTCTGCCCCTCGTGTAGCTTTTAATATTGGGGTTGTTTTGTCTGTAGCTAATTCCTCTAATTTTTCTGTATTTCCATTTTTAAGATAGTCAGCCGCAGCAAAAGTCCAATCCTGCAATGTAGTAAGAGGCAACAAATCTACGATTAATCCGGGTTTTGTACCCTTTTCGCTGATTTCGTAATTACCGTATGTAATGCTTTTTACTGTAACTCCCCTTAAAAATTTTGCATAGTTTGATAGAACTAACATCAACATTGGCAGATACCTATAGCCATGAGTTATATCGAAATATAGTTCATCGTTATAGTTTATCTTCTCAAAAACTCTTTCAAATATTTTCCATATCTCCTCTTCGTTATTGCCATCAGGTAAGTTTTTAATTGGTTCTACTTGAAATGGCAAATTCATTTTATCTAAACGAGTTTTCAAGCCCTCCCGAATGTTGTTTTCAATTGAGTTATGGTTCAGATTGTCAATCCAGTTGTTTTTTTCTGAACCTTCTGTCAACATAATGTACGCAATATCAGTCTTCGACCAATCTGTAGCATTTAAATAGTTAAGAGTAGCTTCTTGAATAAATCTGAGTTTGCCACCATAGGATTTTCCATCCTTATGATAATCGCACTCACCATAAGTGGTTGCCCCCAGAAACGATATAAAAACTTTTCGTGCCATATAACTGGTAGTATTTTAAAATAATAATTCAATTGCCATTTCACTCCATAATTCTTTTTTATAATCCGAGACAGCCTCTAGATCAATCCATTTTAGCTTTTCTATTTCTTCGGAAGAAGAAAATAATGCTTTGTCGACTTTTGCTGTGAATACGAGTCCAATATGTGTTTTTCCTACCTCCGTTTTCTCCTCATTGATGATACCCCTGAAATCTAAATTATATTCGATTTTATTCGAATATTCTTCATTTAATTCTCTTGTGGCAGATTTTAAAAATAACTCTTTGATGTTTGTTTTATTTTCAAATTCAAAATCTTCAATATGTCCGCCAAATCCGGCAGACCATAATCCGTGTAATCTTTTTTCATTACCTTTTCGTCTGTAAAACGCAATCTGATTGTTTTGATTTAATATAATTGTATAGGGAATTATTTGTTTAAAATTATCATTCGTTTCTATCTTTGTTTTCTCAAGAAATTCGATTTTACTAAAATCATCGATTATCGCATCAAAACTTGTTTTAAATATCAGCTTATTTTGCTGATAAATATCTTTTAAATTATTTCTGTTAATACACGCTACTTTCATGTTCATTTGTTGTATTCTGTAGATATTAATCTATACAATTCGTCTTCAACTTTGATAATCAATTGTTTTTTTTCGTTTTTGGACAAAAACAATCCCTGAAAACTATTACGGAGTAATTGAATAATTTCAAGTTTTGTAAGTTTGGCATATTCAGCCATAAAAAAATATTCATTAGTTATAGAAGTTCTTGAAATACCGGGGTTGTCGGTATTAAGAGTTACTTTCAATCCTTCTGTCATATATTTCCGCAAGGGATATGTTTTTTGATCTTCATCATAATCGCAAATCTGAAAATTGCTAGAGGGACAAAGTTCAATCACGATATTCCTATCTCTGAATCGCCGCAGTAATTCATTATTATTGACCAATGTAAGTCCGTGGCCTACACGGTCTGTATTTAGTTCATATACGGCTTCCCATATGTTTTCTACAGGCTGATTCTCTCCGGCATGTATAGTTAAAGACATACATTCTTTCATCAATGGCAATAGATGTTTACGTAATTGAGCCGGTTTGGCTTTATTTTCATCTCCGGCCACATCAAAGCCGACTAAAAAGTTACGAAGTTCTTCATTACGAATAAGTCTTTGTGCCAAACTAACATGTTTTTGAAATACATTCATTTCGCCATGTCTTGAGCCTATAATAATAATTCGAATATCACATTCATTCTGATTTTTTAGGTTTTGGTGCATAATTTCTACGACTTCATCTTCGGTAAGACCACCATAAATGTAATTGCATGGAGAACAGCGTAATTCGAGATATTTTATATTATGTTCACGACAATAGTCTATTAAATACTCACATGCAGCGGCTATTGATTCTTTTGTTTGCAATAAGGCACTTCCCTGCAAATCTCCCAGTTTTTCGTATTCGTTTATACCAATGTTTCTAAAATTATTTTCTTCAAGATAAGGTCCATAAATAAGCTGGTCAAGATAATCTGTATTACTCTTGAATGCAGTAATATATGCAGAAACAGTAATAGCTTGTGGAATATCTAAAAACTTATTACGTAATTTATTTTTATCTATTATTAGTTCTCTTAGTTTTTCATCTGAATGAGACTCTACAAGATTATTGATTTCCAAAATCCATTCAGCAAATTTTTTATTGTTTTTTTTGTGATTCTCTATTGATAATTTGTTGGCTAAAGCAACTTTAACTAATCCCTTAACGTCTAATATTCCCCCAAAGTGGCAATGAAGGTCAGCTTTTGGCAGTGACTTTATCCATTCTACGGTTGGTTTATCTTCTTCGAGGGCGTAAAGTGTAAGAGGCGGAAGTTGATGCAACCCATGAAATATGGACTGATTACTTTGTGATGTTCGATATCTATATGCATTATACTGTATCGATTCAGCTTTCAGCAATCGTTCGCTAATAACATCATATAAATTTTGAGAGATTTTATTGTTTCTCGAAAACTCAATAGGGTAATCTTTCGAGATTATTCGAGGTTCAATATCCAAAATAGTATTGTAGCTACTGCTCTTTTGAACCTCAACAATAAATAATTCATTTGCTGTTTTTTCATCCAATTCTTCTGTAAAATCAGAAGGCTCTATTTTTGGGAAATTATTACTTGCCATATGTATTAGGGCATCGCAACCGAAAAGGTCTGCAGCACGCTGCATGTCACTGCTCATTGTTTTACGTCCACCAGCCAAGGATAATACCAGATGGCCATTGGAGGAATACTCCAGAGCTTGAAGAACTACGCGATAAATAAAGTCTGACATTTGCCTACACTCTTCTTCCGAAGTTAGGTCTTCTATTTTCTCAAGACTTAACAATTTAATCTCTGGCAATTCTACTAAACCGTCAATATAGCCCAACCATTCATAGAATTTTTCTATTGCTTTATAAGCATATTCACCGTGCGTGCAAATTAGCCATATTTCATCAAAAGATTTAATTTTTGGATGTTCTTTATAAAATCGCTGAATGCTTTTATTCCTAGCTAAAATATTCATTCCGCTGTTAAAAGTGCTAAAAGCAACTAATTCCGCTGCTATAGCCCAAGTAGTACCAAAAGTGCTTACTAAAACGTTGGCCATACTATTTTAACTCAGATTAGACATCTCTTTTTTCACTTAAAATTCCTTTTATTCCCAGGATCTTCATTCTTTTTTCTACAGCCTTTTTCCTATCATCATTAAAATATTTTGAAGGTAATCCCAATTTGATAAAAATGTATGGGTTTACTCTTAACCCAAAATCTTTAGAGATTGCCGATAGCTTGTACATTATTTCTTCCAAGTATTCCGGTGGATTGTTTATTGGACGCCTATCACCTCCTAACTCTCTGGGTTTAAATAACGACACCTTACATTCAGCTACGTAGAGTTGGTTGTCTTCAGTCCACATTACATCAATTTCATTGTCATTTAGCTTCTCTTTCTTATCTCGAAATATTTTTACACCACGTGCAATTTGCATTCTCTCCGGACTCAATTGCTTATCGTTTTTTATTTGGTTGAAAACATATTTTTCAAACTCCTCGCCTTGGTTATCATCATATCGATATTCGGTTTCGCTTGTTTCAATATACAGTCCGTAAAGGGATAAATATTCTGCTATATTTACTTGATAATTAAGCGGTAAATCTTCGCCGGTACGTACATCTTCTATTTTATTGGTGCCTATAGGCACATAAAAAAACTCAGCGCTATATTTAAAAAAATGCTGAAATACAGCGACAGACATTATTTTTGTACCACCCGTTAAATTAACAAAATACCTGTCTCCCCGGCTGAAATTCTCATTTTGAAGTTTTTGTCGTGCATCAGGCAAATTTTCTTCCGAAAGCACAACAATCCTAACATCTTTCTTATCAATACCCAAAGCGTAGCAATAGCGCGATGTCATACCTTTTTCACCCATCCTTTGAGTGGTGATAAAAATATGGCTGTCGTACTGCCCCTCATACTCCTTAGCAACAAGGAAGTTGGGCAGCAAGTGTTCGGAAAGCAAGGAGATTAGATGAGTCATGGATGGCAAAAAAGTTGCTATTTAAAAATTTGATTGTAAATATTTTCCATACGAGTTTCACCCACCCATTTAGTTACGTCTTTCCACACACCTTCATTTAATTGTTTCCATTGTTCTCTATCTCTTTCTTTATTTATAGAGTTATATATCCGCTTGAGAGTAGTGGCGAGAATATCATCCTGCTCTTCTGGTGTGGCGCTGTTTTTCGATTGTTTCAACCATCGTTCTATGCGGTTTTTTACACCTGTGAAATCCGTAACCTTATAATTTCCATGAAGATTTTTTTCTTCAAGAAACCGTAGTCCTTCATCTAATCTTTCTTCGCGACGTTGCTGTTCTCGTAATTTCTGTAGCCTCTGCTGTTCCTCAAACTCTTGCTGTTCTCGTTGTGCTTTCAGCACACCTTCTATTTCAACAATTCTTTTAGTATGTTTTTTTCCTTCAGGAAAAACATCTGCAGCTTTGTTGTATGCTTCTAAGGCTTTTTCTATATACCCATCATTATAAAATTTATTGGCCTTCTCTATCGTACTATTATATTTGGATAATAACTTTTGCTTTTCCTGTTCTTTTTTCTTAGCTTCCTCAAGTTTTTGCTCAGCCAATCTAAGTTCTTCATCCCCCTTTTTCCGTTGTTCTTCTCTCTGCTTTTCGTGTTTAGCCATTTGCTCTGGTGTTAAAACAGACATCTTAACAAAACCCATCAGAGAGAAAGCATTTTTTTCAACTGCTATCTTACGTGATTTATACTTCATTTTTCCTGCGTTTCTTCCGTCTTTCCAAATTTCAGTATTGGTATAATCAGAAAACTGCCAATCACCTGTAATAGAGTGAAACCCAGATCCAGCCGACATTTTAAATATACAGAAAGAGTTATCGCTTGGTATTTGACTAATTAAACCATTGATACTTTCAACTATCTTTTCTGAATTCTCCGCACTATATTTGTTGAAAAAAAACTTCTCTTTTTCTAAATATTTCTTTGTGTGATTGTTGATGATTTTGAAAAGAACAGATATATCTTTTATTACTTCAGATTTGCTTTCTACCTTAGATTGCAAGTTATTTATTATGGCTACTTTTTCCTTTCTTTTGTTTTCTTCCTTAATTTTTTTTGCTACTTGCATTTCCTCTTTGTAGAACGACTTGTGGTCAAACAGGTCAAATGCTCCTTCTGAAAGCATAAGATATCCACGGCTTTTCTGCCCAGGCATAAGAACCTCATACAAAGTATTGAATCCAATGGGATTGAATTTTCCTGTGGTAGCCCCTTGTCCACTGTAAGCATGTTTCCAACCGCCTGTCCACTCATTGCCTGCTTTTCTTAAATTAAAAATCTTGGTGTTAACCAATTCAGTGTCTTTAAATTCTACATCCGATAATTTAATAAAACGCATGAACTCATCACCTTTATCGGAGCTGCCAAAAACCAAACTTTCATTTTTTTCATCATCACGTAAGTAATCAAAAAGAATAGAGCGAATAGCGCCTTTAAGAGAACTACCAGGCACTACAGGATGTCCTGACAGCTGATTTTTTACAAAGGATTTTATATCATTTGATGATTTTGCAGGCATTGACATGGTATAATCGCTAACGGATTCCAATCTACTCCCGACTATATTCAAAATACTTTTCGAATCTTTAGCAGCAAAATAAGAACTTAAACTTTCTATATTAATACCTGCATCCAACATTTTACGAAGATTTAATTTATACAGTACTCCTTCTTTTACTACGTAATCTGTTCCTTCCATTAAATCGTTTTCAGCACCGGCACCTACACTTAAAGGTGTTAGGACCTCTAGTTTAATATCATATTTCCTATTTATTCCACTCATAACACTAAACTTTTATTGGTATAAAAATAGATTTGCCATTACGCCATATTGAATGCTGAATAGGTTCAATGCCTAGTGTCTGAGTAATACTTTCGCTTATAGAGGGTTTTAAATTAACTATTTTACCTCTAACAAATATTTTCTCTGTTTCAAGTGATACAAACACAGAACCGGGTAAAAAAGCATAAATAAAATTTTTTCTTAGCTGGTTGTATGGTGGTGTTGTAATCCATCCTCCCCTGCGAATAAAATTATAAGCTATATCTTCACCATCTAACATCTTTTTTAATTGAATCTTATCCTCTGGAATAAAAAGAGATAATGAAATTGCCATTTCGCTGTTCTTAGGGATAGGCACCTCAATAGTGTCTCTTGAATACTCAAAATAACCGTGGCCTACATTTCGATCAGTACCAATCCCTTCGTATTGCAATAACTGCATACCTTTCTCAAATAATTCAGTTTTACCTTCAATTATAAAATATAAACCCGAAAAGTCTTTAAAATATATTCTATCCATGTAGAAAGGTTTGGCATCTTCATCGCCCACTCTCGAAATTGTAACACGTGGGGAAACCTTTGAAATTATGAAGTCATCAGCAATTTCAAAACTGGTAAGATATTCTTTGTTCTTAATGTCTTCAATATCTTCTTTTTTTTCGAACAAAATCTCACCATTAATAACTTTACTAAAGTAATCAATGTCTAACCACGACACATTTTTTATTTTCTTTGCATCATTCAAGTTCTCCAAATTAGGTAATGCTTGCCTTAGGGGCTTAGGTAAGAAATACACGGAATCCGATTTCTCATCTTTTTGATAAAAAGGGAAGAGCGAACTAATAGTGCAACCTAAATCTCCATCATCCGGAATGGTTTCTCCCAATTTTGCTAAACAGGAGGTGATTGCAGCATAAAAAGCATCGGACTGTACGGTCTTTAAACTAATACCATAGTCATCTTTATTATCCCCCAAATGAACAGGAGTAGTAAAATGCAATTTATATATACTAAATTTCGTCATACCTAATACTATTAAGAATTCCGCTGATAAGGCTCCATTTTCCATTTGGAGTCTTTGTCTGCTTTATAATATGTAGGCTCACCAAATTTAATCTGTCCGTAACCACGAGTGCCACTACCTCCAAGATAATCGTTTTCCAAAGCATTTATACCCTTTTGCAATAGTATCAGGAAATCCTCTTCTTTATCATCATCCCATATATTAATGATAAACTCTACATCAAAGACGACCCCAGCCGGAACACGTTCCATTTGTCGAGGATGCCCTGCAGTTCCTTTAACGCGGTCGATAACATTTTCCCACTTACTTTCGGTATATGGAATACTTAAGTTTTCTAATTCTTTTATCGACATTTCAGTAATGTATGCATCTCTAACGATAATTTTTGAAGGTTTGTTGTCATTGGAAAAACCGAACAAATTAATAATTCTCTGTACCTCTTCGGGTTTGTCTTCAAACTTCAAATCAACTTTATTTTCTTTACCATCTTCTACAACTGTTTGCTTTGTTCCACCCCCTATTTCTGGAGAACCTGCAATCTGTTCTAGTAAGCAACGCATCTTCCCCTTAATAGAACTTCCAGGTATATAGGGTTGATTATTTTTTGTAGCTATCTTTATTACCGGATTGTCAATACCACCTATTTCAACGCTATCACTACTACCACCAATATGCAACCCAGTAACCAACTCTATGGTTGTTTTTACTTTTATTTTTTTCTTTAATTGCTTCATAATTTTAAATTTTTAAATTTTAATTACTGTTTTCTTGTCCTCCGTAGTACTTATGATAAGCAACTATTGCTTCAAGTATTTGTGCGAAATTTTTGTAATCAGATTTTAGGTTTTGATTATTGTCAAATCGTATAGCACCAATAGCCCTACTTATCTCCTGTTCAAATTCTTCAATTCGAGTTTTGTTGACTACTCCGCTTTTGATCTTTTTTTTATCACGACCAACAGCGTATGCCAACAATGGCTTAAGCATTGGGATATCTGTTTTGTACTTAACAACATCTGTTTCAATACGCTTTACTTCACCAAAAAACCTCCTCAATTGACCTGTTGTCAATGCACTTTTACCACCACCAGATTCGCTTAAAAACTTGCCGAACGACTTTGTCCATTTAACGACCTCTGGCGTAACACCTTCTCTGACCCACGTGTCTTTTAATTTTTGATCAGGATATTCCATAGTTGTAATTTTTAATTGTTATTATTAATGTTATTGAATCTTAATTCTAATTCTGCCCAACGTGCTGCCACAGCAATTAATTCATATTTACGTCTATCCAACACATCGAGTTGCAGCTGTTTACAAAACTCTCTAATCTTATCGTTTTTATCAGTGGCAAATAGCTTTAAAAAATAGGCTGTCTGCCATAAATAACTTAACTCTCCTTCTTTCATTTGTTGACATAAGAGTATTAGACGATGCAATATTGAGTGTGACATTTTTTCTTTCTGTATTAAGTTGACAAAATTGGTCTTATACTCTTTAACAAAATCAAACTCACCTCTCCAAGAAATATTCTCTCCAAATAGGTTGAAAGCATTCTTGACTTCTACACCTTTTTCAGAAAATCGTTTTGCCAATCCTTCAGCATTACTTGCAAGATCTGCTGCTTTAGAAATAGGATATTTATCTCTAACTAAGACGAGACCACCAGACACAGAAATGTCGTCGCGTCCCACAAATTTGGCGAAATCTTTTCTAACGGCTTCAGCAAAAAGTATCAACTTATCCCATTTACCTACTGCAAACAAGTCATCGCCTCCAGAGTATAAAATATTAACATCATCTTTGAATAGTTCTTTCTCTCTGATAGTGTTTATATAACCGCTAAAAAAATAGTCAAGCATAAAAGATAGAGTAGAATAGGCAGCAAAGCTTTTGCTTTCAGGTGGCAACCCATTAATAAATATTGCTCCAAGTCCATCAACGTCCATACGAAGTATACCCAAGTAGGTGTCATCTGACAACTCTTCAAATGTTTTATTCCTATTCTCTTTTCTATTTTTACCTTGTATTTGTGCCTGCGTATTGCCTCCATAAAATTGAAAGCCATAACTTACTTTTTGTCCTTTTATTTGAGCATCAAGAAAGTTGAGCTTATTAACCATCTTAACACGGCTAACATCTGCTGAAGTGATAAAACGGAAATCGGCATCATCTTTAGTTAATTCTGTTTTATTAAACAAATAATTGTAGGTCCGAAAAATGCCTATATTACATTTTGAACGATTTGATAAATATGTAGCTTTGTCTTTCTCTTTGTAGGTAAGCAAATAATCCATTCCCTTAAGAGCTATTCCTAACGCTGCTTGCTTCTTAACAGTTTCCAGTACATAAATTTTTTCATCTTCCCCACCTTTTGATTCAATTGTAACGCATTTCCCTTCTATTCCGGTTACAGCACATACTCTATCTTCAGGATTCACATCTTGAGGCTCAAAAAGTTTATCATAGTTTTTTAAAATAATTGAGTTGAATTTTTTATTTTTCTTTTCAGTCAGCTTGTCTGCCAAACACCTCCAGAGGTCTCCTATTTTCCTATTTTCGTACTTTTCGTAAGAGATAACATTAGATTGAGAATCATAAGCAAAAGGCACATAAGCGAAATTCAAAGTTAATTGCCCGTGATGTGTATCCCATAATTCTTCTTCAAATTCAGCTTGCAGGTCATCTATTGCCTCTTTAACTTTTTCGGTATTTGGCAATAACATATAAAATTTCCCACCGGAAGAGTACACCACTTGCCCAATCAAACAATTTATGTTAGGGTGTGTGATTATACGTTGAATAGCGGAATCTATCAGAAGTTGAAGATAAAAAGATCTACCCTTAAGGCTTACAGCTGCCTTGCGAGATGCTATATTGTAAATAAAAGATTGTATACCCGACAAATCACCTCCTAATAAAATTACAGGATGATGATTATCTAACAGAGTAAGTCTCTTACTCACGGGGTTCCATTTAAAAGCATTTGGGTATTCTTGTTTATATAAATAGAGACTGTCGGCAAAAGCAGCAGTCGTTTTTAAGTGATCAAAAAGGCTTACATTAGCCATATCCATTGTGCTGGATGGGATACTCCAAGTGTATTTTTTTAATAAATAAAGCAAACTTTCAGAAAAACCATCAAAAGAATCATTTGGTAATTTTTCAAAATCCTCTATAAATAATTCCCAAAGATTTTGATAATCTTGCTGGCTGACACCATCCTCTTTTTTTTCTATTTCCTTTGGAAAAAAGTCGCTCTCTTTTAAAGTCAAAGGATGAAGATCAAAAGCAAACTTGTAGTTACCATTATTGATTTGATTGAAAATAGAATAAAGCGGAATTCGTTTGTATCGATGCCTTCCCCATTGAATGTCTCCGGAATCATCCTCATCTTTTTCAAACGTAGAAGGCTGATTCCGGTCAATACCTGCACTCCACCAATCTGCCATAGAAATAAGAGCCTGTAATTCGGTCATAGGTTTATGATGATTGCAAGCCAAAGAGGCTAGTGAATCTTCTGAACTATTGTATGGGTTTTGTCGAATACCAGGTAAACCTTCTAATTTTGTTTTAAATTTTTTCTCTAAAAATTCATTGGTCCAAACAACATGTTGATATCCAAAACGACCAAAGTCATTTACGGGACATATATCCTCAGCTATGCGTTTGGAGTAGCTGGACAGGTCATTATATTTATCTGTAAAACTGTTGTCTGCTCGCTGATAAAACTTTCCAATATCATGTAACAACGCAGCCAAGTAAATATGCTCTCTAATTTTTTCCATACATTTATTGTTTATCAATACTTATTATTCTCTTTCTCTTTCTCTTTCTTCCTCACCGTTACCCCATACCCGACACTCACCCCCTTACCCAATCCCGCGTAGTCCGGTATGGAAACATTGGTAAGAAACTCAGCATCAAATATGGTCATTTTCACATTTTTATATAATGTAATACGAGGTTCGCTAAGCCGGGTGATTTTGCACTCCACTTGTTTTTCAAAAAAGATATTCAGCCCTTTGGCAAAGGATAATATATTGGCTTTAAGGATATTCTCTAAAAAAGCGGATTTTTCAGCCACGCTTTCCAATGTGTCGAAAAACTCGTAATTCTCCTGATTGAGTGCCAACCATTTTCTTATGGTGTATCTAATATTGGAATTCCAGATTTGAATAAGATGCTTGTGGGCTTTGACGCTTTCTACTTCGAATTGATGTATTTTCCCATTGAGATTAAGAGTCAAATCTGAATCTAGAAAGAACTTGCCGATAGATTCGGTACCTTCTTCCAGGCAAAAAATGGCTGCCCTTCTATTGATCCTTTTGTACTGGATGAGCGGGTAGGAATAGCGAAAACCTTTATCGGTGAGATTATGGTTATGAAATAGGATATCCTTGTCTTTAAGAGCATTGACTACAGCTCCTCGAAAAGCCTCTATATCCGTTGGCGATATAATATTTTTGAAACGTATCGTTACGATTTTGGTGTTTCCCATAAGTATTGATTTGAAAAATCAACTTGTTGATACAAGGTTCCTCAAAGATGCAAAAACATTTTGAAAAGAAGTATTGTTTTTTAAGATTTTATAAACCTTCAACCATTTATTCTTCCGTTTTGCTGACGTGATTCGGCAAAAGAAGGCTTTCCCGGCATCCATTAATCTCGATATCATTTCGTTAATCTCCTGAGGTACCCATCCGATACAAATGCCGTTGTGATATATGCCTATGGCGAGTAATTCGGGCGTAAGTTTGACTGTTTCGGCACTGTCGTACTTCAATAATAACGCTATCTGCTGCAGGATTTCCAAATCGCCAAGATCGTAAGCAGCCTGCGCCTGAATGAACAAATCTTTCATATTGTCGCTTAGATCGGCGTTGATATCCGGATGCAGACGTTTTACAATGAAATAGTAGAGTTCTCTCAGCTTTTTGCTGTTTTCGCTCGTCAAAAAATTACCCGACAAAAACCTCTTGGCGGCGGCAAGCCTTTCAGCTTCAGCTTCTATTTGTCGATTGTACTCTTCAAATGTTGTTTCTACTTTTTTATCGACGGCTTTCAAGTCGGGTCTTTCATTTCTGTTTACATATGCCTGCAGTAAGGACAATCGAAATTTTAATCGTTGTAGCTCGATTGACAAACAGAAACTTTTGTACTGTTTGTGCCCGATTTTATTGAGATAAAGGGCGGTCAATAGCGGTTTTTCGTGCTGAAGCATTGCTCTGTCTTTCCATGAAGAATAAGGGCAGAAAGTAAAAAACACAATACTTTGCAATTTCGGAATCCGATTCCGAAATTGTATATCTGCATCCCCTAACTAAACAATGGAAACACATGTTGATACAAAGAACAGCAGAAAAAGAATTACAAAGTCTGGCACGTGATTATAAGGTGATGAAACCCTATATTGATATTGCCGACGGTATAAAAGCCAATGCGATGAGCAAATTTAATAATTGGTGGGAAAATAAACAGAATAAAAATCGACAACATTTTCAAATACATTTGAAAATAATTATATTTGCAGAAAATATTCAAGTATGGTTGAAATAATTAATTCTATACGAAAGTACAATTTTTGGGATAATAATCCCATAAATTTAGGTTATCCTCGTACATTTTATACAGATAAAATCGGACAATATGTGGGCAATAAGTTAGTAAAAGTGCTTGTCGGACAACGTCGTGCGGGTAAAAGCTACATCTTACGTCAGATTGCATCCAAGTTGTTGTCCGGAGGTGTAAAAAGCGAAAATATTCTTTACATAAACAAAGAATATATCGAGCTGTCAACTTTACGAAGTGCCATAGAGTTAGAACAATTGTACAAAGCTTATAGAGAGGTACTAAACCCTAGCGGTAAAGTCTATATTTTCATTGACGAAATACAATATATTGAAGAATGGGAACGCTTTGTAAACTCACACTCTCAGGACTTTGCAGAACCTTGTGAACTTTTTATCAGTGGCTCAAATTCCAAGTTACTTTCCGGAGAATTAGCCACTATGTTGTCGGGCAGATATGTTGAGTTTGAAGTACTTCCATACAGTTATACTGAATTTTGCGGAGTTACTCAACAAGAAAAAAACAGTGAAAGTTATAAAGAATTCCTTCAAGGCGGAGCTTTGCCGGAACTATTTAATTTGCCTAACGATGAAATGAAACAAAACTACGTGTCGTCCATCAAAGACACGGTTATGTTGCGTGATATTGTAGCAAGGTATAATGTAAAAGATGTAAAGTTGTTGGATGATTTGTTTGTTTATTTGGTAAACAGTGCATCTAACCTAATCTCGATAACTAATATCATCCATTATTTTGCATCGAAAAATCGAAAAACAAACTACGAAACGCTTTCATCGTACATTAGTTATTTGGAAAGCTCATTTCTTGTTCATCGTGTGGAGCGGTACAACATAAAAGGCAAAGACACCATTTCAGGCAACAGCAAATACTATATGAACGATTTAAGCTACCGAAATTATCTTTATACAGGCTTTGGTTACGGAATTGGTTATCTTTTGGAGAACGCCGTTTATTTGAGTTTGCGACGTGCAGGATACCAGGTTTATGTGGGAACAATAAAAAACACGGAAGTCGATTTTGTGGCAATAAAAGGCGACAGAAGGCTCTATTTGCAAGTAACTCTTAGCCTTACCGAAGAACACACGATAGAGAGAGAATACCGTTCGTTAAAACTCATCGATGATAACTTCGATAAGTATGTGGTAAGTATGGACGATTACAAGATACCTACCAATGAAGGGATAGAACATATTTCCGCTTGGAAATTAGAAGATTTGCTGAATAGCCGATAATATGACCAAAATTACCGACATACTTCCCCGATACACCTAACTCAATGCAATAGTTTCCATTCCCAAATATCTTTCGATAATCGTGAAAAGTTCATGGAAAAATATTTGAATATGGCAAAGTATTGAGTAAATTTGCTACCTATATTGAGTAAAATAAAAAAGTATGTTTTACAGATCCTATTTAGAGACGGTTAAGAAGAGAATTCAAGAGCCTCGGAAATTTATCCAAGTTATCTTAGGCCCCCGCCAGGTTGGAAAAACTACCATGATAACCCAGCTCTTGTCCCAACTGTCGGTTCCCAATTTATATGAATCGGCAGACGCTATTCCCGTCACCAATTCTGTATGGCTGACACAACTGTGGGAGGCAGCCAGATTACAAATTAAAGTATCCGGTGCAACAGAGTATTTAATTGTTATTGACGAAATCCAGAAAATAGATAACTGGAGCGAGATTGTAAAACAACAATGGGATAAGGATACGCGAGAGAGAACAAACATAAAAGTAATTTTATTGGGCTCATCACGCTTATTAATTCAACAAGGGTTAACTGAATCTTTGGCCGGTAGATTTGAAACAATGTATTTAGGTCACTGGACTTATACCGAGATGCAGGAAGCGTTTGGATGGAGTATTGAACAATATGTGTACTTTGGGGGATATCCGGGGTCAGCCACTTTAATTGACGACGAAGAGCGCTGGAAAAATTATATTAAAGATTCGCTGATTGAAACCAGTATTTCAAAAGATATTTTAATGCTGACAAGGGTAAATAAGCCCGCTTTACTGAAACGATTGTTTGAACTTGGTTCTCTATATTCCGGACAAGTTCTTTCTTATACAAAAATAATAGGTCAACTTCAAGATGCAGGCAATACGACGACATTAGCGAATTACCTGAAATTACTGTCTGATTGTGGATTATTAGGGGGGCTGGATAAATACGCCGGAGATATTATCCGTAAACGCGGTTCAAGTCCAAAGTTTCAAGTGTATAATAATGCGTTAATTACTTCTCAAGCCAATGACGCCTACGAGAAAGCGATTATTAACCCTGAATTATGGGGGCGACTCGTCGAATCATCTGTTGGAACACATTTGATAAATAATTCTATTCCGGAGAGATACAATTTATATTATTGGCGCGAAGGCAACCATGAAGTGGATTTTATATTGGAAAAAGGAGACAAAGTAATCGGGCTTGAAGTCAAAAGCGGAATGAAGGCGGAAAATACCGGGATGGGAGTATTTGCAGAGAAGTTTCATCCGGAAAAAGTGTTACTTGTGGGCACGGGTGGAATCCCGTATGAGGAGTTTTTAAAGATTAATCCAAGGGAGTTGTTTTGAAATTCACTTTACAATCAGTACAGTATGTATATGAAACAATTTAACATAAAAAATTCAGGGTGTTCGATGAAATATCTCTACTGTTTAACAAAGGAGTAAACATCATAATTGGAGAAAACAACTCAGGTAAAACAACAATCATTGATGCATTAAGGATATGTCCGGACTATGGAAAATCAGATACAAATATCTATATTCAAGAATCCGATTTGCATCTCAATCCGTCTTCAAGCGTATCGGGCAGAATACACGAGTTGTGCGGAGCGAGTTCCGAAAACAAAAAAAGCGACTTTTTCAAGTCGCTTTTTGCGGTATGGACGGGACTCGAACCCGCGACCCCCTGCGTGACAGGCAGGTATTCTAACCAGCTGAACTACCACACCGGGTAAGCAAATCATCATTTGCGGGCACAAAGTTAAGCAGATAAAATCAATCTGCAAGCAAAGGATGGGATTTTTTGCATTTTTATTTCCGGGCTAATTGCTATACCTTTGTCCATCCCGATCAGGGAAAGAACGATAGACACCTACAACCCCGACATTCAAGCATTAAAGCATTCAGGCAAATGAGTCAACAGCGAGATACCCCCATCGATTCTGTCATAGTACAGAATATTCTGGACGAATATAATCTACCCGATTTCGGCAAAGCCACTATACGAGAGGTCGTTTCTATGGTGAACCAAGCCGAAAAACGCAGCGGCAAGCGCTACGTCCGTATGGAAATGGGCGTGCCCGGCCTTCCCCCCTCCAAAGTAGGAGTCGAAGCCGAAATAGCAGCCTTGCAAAAAGGCGTAGCTTCCATCTACCCCATGCTCGACGGACATCCGGAGCTCAAGGCGGAAGCCGCCCGTTTTGTTAAGGCATTTATAGATGTGGATGTGCCCGCCGAATGCTGTGTGCCCGTCACCGGCTCCATGCAGGGCAGCTTTACCTCCTTTATCACCTGCAGTCAGTGCAATCGCAGCAAAGACCGCCTGCTCTTTATCGACCCCGGCTTTCCGGTACAAAAGCAACAACTGGTGGTGCTCAACACCGCCTACGATTCATTCGATGTGTACCACTACCGGGGGGCAGCCCTGAGAGAAAAACTCGAAAGCATCCTGAGCCTGGGTAAAACCTCGGCCCTGATCTACTCCAACCCCAATAACCCGGCCTGGTTCTGCCTGAAAGACAGCGAATTGAAAATAATTGGGGAATTGGCCGAAAAATACGATGTCATCGTTATCGAAGACCTGGCCTATTTTGCCATGGACTTCCGCCAGGATTTGGGGCGACCTTTTGAACCGCCCTTCCAGCCCAGCGTAGCAAAATACACCGACAATTACATATTACTGATCTCCGCTTCCAAAGCCTTCAGCTACGCCGGACAACGCATAGGCGTAGCCGTCCTCTCCGAAAAACTGTATAAGCGCCCTTACGCAGACCTGAAAAAGCAATACGGCGTGTGCGAATTCGGCAACGTTTTCGTCAACCGGGTACTCTATTCGCTGTCGTCGGGCACCAGTCATTCGGCCCAATACGCTATGGCTGCCATGATGAAGGCGGCTTCCGACGGTGAATATCGCTTCTTGGACGAAGTGAGGGAATACGGCCGACGCGCCGAAAAAGTAAAAAAACTCCTGCTCGGGAATCAATTCGAAATTGTCTACGACAACGACCTGGGCGAAGCCCTGGCCGACGGGTTTTATTTTACGGTGCGCTACCCGGGCATGAGCGGTGCAGAGTTGATGAAAGAATTGCTTTTTTACGGCATCAGTGCCATCTCGCTCGAAACCACCGGCAGTGACCAGCAAGGCCTCAGGATTTGTACCTCGTTTATCAAAGACGATCAATACGAAGAATTGGAATCCCGGCTTAAAAAATTCCGGGCAGACCATCCGCTGAACTAAGAAAAAGATTCAAGTCATGCGTATCCAGGACCTTATCATCAAACACAACGCACTGAAGCCCGAAAAAGGACGCATCCTGATAGCGGAACCCTTTCTGGCCGGAGAACCTTTTGAACGTTCCGTGGTGCTGATGTGCGAAAGTGGGCCGAACGGACACTTGGGCTTTGTACTGAACAAACCTATAGGATTCAATCTGGACGAAGTGGTCAGCACCAACGAGAGAATCCCCAACATTCCTATTTACCTGGGAGGCCCGGTGGCAGCCAAACGCTTGTTTTACGTTCACTCGCTGGGCAGCGAAATCAAGGGATCGATCGCGGTCAGCGACGAGTTGTATATGGACGGAGATTTAAATCAATTGCTGAGCCTGTTGGCCCTGGACGAAGAAGCCAAAAACAAGATCCGTTTCTTTGTGGGTTATTCCGGCTGGGTCGAAGGGCAGCTCGAAGCCGAAATCAGGGACGATTCTTGGCTGGTGGGCAAAATCGGCCTCAAAGAAATCTTCCAATCGAGGAGCTCCACGCTGTGGAAAAAATGCTTGCGGCAATTGGGCGAAAAATACAAGGTCTGGAGCATGTATCCCCTCATTCCTTCACTGAATTGATCTTATCCAGGACAACGTTGTTATAGCTCGGCTTGCCGTCGATTGCTCATTCCTTCACTGAATTGATCCTATCCCCCCCCCCGACTGAACGCTGAGTTTGTAGGCGAAACTTGATTTTTTATCTTTAACCCGGCCAAGCAAGCATCGGCGCCGGATTTTATTTTCTGAAAGGAAGCTTAACCACTTTGACTTTGAGGTCGCGATTGCGAACGCGCACAAAAACCTCCGTCCCGGGCTGTGTAAAGGGCGTTTTCACATAAGCCAGCGCTATGCCTGTTTTAAGCATGGGCGATATGGTACCCGAGGTCACCCGTCCTATGACTTCACCCTGAGCATCAACCACTTCATAGCCTTGCCTGGCAATCCCCTTATCGATCATTTCCAGACCGCAGAGTTTTTGATTTACTCCTTCTTGCTTTTGTTTTTCCAAAATCGCCCTACCGGGGAAGTTTTTGCCGGGCAAAAATTTGGTAATCCAACCCAAACCGGCTTCGAACGGACTGGTGGTATCGTCGATTTCGTTGCCGTACAGGCAAAAACCCATTTCGAGCCTCAGGGTGTCGCGTGCGCCCAGACCAATGGGCTGAATGCCGTATTCGGCTCCGGCTTCAAAAATGGCTTCCCAGAGTTTCAATCCGTCTTCGGGCTTGAAATAGAGTTCAAAACCGCCGGCGCCCGTATAGCCTGTATTGGATATCAAGACCTGATCTATACCGGCCATCTTGCCATAAGTAAAATGATAATAAGGAATGGCTTTGAGATCGACCGGACTTAATTTTTGCAACACATCCAATGCTTTTGGGCCTTGGATGGCCAGCTGGGCAGTGCGGTTGGAGAGGTTTTCGAGTTTGGCGCCGCTCTGATTGTGCGAACAACACCAATCCCAGTCCTTTTCGATGTTGGAGGCATTCACCACCAGCAGGTATTCGTTCTTGTTTATGCGATACACCAACAAGTCATCCACTATGCCGCCTTGCTCGTTGGGGAAATAATTGTACTGAGCCTGGCCATCGGTCAATACCGACACGTCGTTGGAGCAAACTTGCTGAAGGAAGTCCAGTGCCCTGGGCCCGCTGACGGCGAATTCTCCCATATGGGAAACATCGAACACGCCCACACCCTCGCAAACACAAAGATGTTCGGGCAGGATACCGGTATATTCAATGGGCATATTGTAACCGGCAAATTCATGCATTTTGGCTTTGAGCCCCAGGTGGATGTCTGTAAAAGGAGTTGTTTTCATGCTGAGAAAAAAATTAGTTGCAATTGATTTCGGCAATTTTAACCACCACTTCCATAGCTTTGCGCATGGAGGGGATGGGGATAAATTCGTAGCGACCGTGGAAATTCAGACCGCCGGCAAAAATATTGGGACAAGGCAAGCCCATATAAGACAAGCGGGCTCCGTCGGTGCCTCCCCGTATGGGTTTAATCTTAGGTTCCACGCCCACTGCCTTCATGGCGTCTATGGCCAACTGCACCACATGCATATTGTCGGGATCGATCTTTTCGCGCATGTTGTAGTATTGGTCTTTGAGCGTCAGAGTAGCAGTACCTTCACCAAATTCCTGATTGATTTTATTGACCAGGTGCTGCATTTCCTTTTTCCTGCGTTCAAAACGGTCGCGGTCGTGGTCACGTATGATGTAGTCCAGAGTGGCCTCTTCCACGGTGCCCTGCATGGCGGTAAGGTGGTAAAAACCTTCGTAACCCTCGGTATGTTCGGGAGTTTCGTGCCGGGGCAACATGGATACAAATTGCTGGGCTATGCGACAGGCATTGCGCATTTTGTGTTTAGCATAACCCGGATGCACGTTTAAGCCCTTGATCCGGACTTTGGCAGAAGCCGCGTTGAAATTTTCGAATTCCAACTCTCCTATTTCTCCCCCATCGAGGGTGTAAGCAAAATCGGCGCCGAAAGCTTTCACGTCAAAATGATCGGCACCCCGGCCTATTTCTTCGTCGGGAGTAAAGCCCAGTCGGATTTTACCGTGTTTAATTTCGGGATGTGCCAGCAAATACTCCATAGCCGTGACGATTTCGGCAATGCCGGCCTTGTCGTCCGCTCCAAGCAAAGTAAGTCCGTTAGTGCAGATGAGATCCTGACCGATGTAATGGAGAAGCTCGGGAAATTGTTGCGGAGACAACACAATGTTTTCTTTAGCATTAAGGACAATGTCCTGGCCGTTGTATTTTCGAACGATCTGAGGTTGCACCTTGCGCCCCGGCATATCGGGACTGGTATCCATATGGGCAATGAAACCGATCACCGGGCGGACTTTATCGGTATTGGCCGGCAAGGTGGCCATTACATAGGCATTTTTGTCGAGGCTGACCTCTTGCAAACCGATTTGACGGAGTTCTTCGGCCAGTTTTTTTGCAAATTCCATTTGTGAAGGGGTACTGGGAACCAAATTGGTAGCGTCGTCAGACTGGGTATCCATCTTGACGTAACGCAGAAATCGATCTATCAATTGCATAATACTCTTTTTTGCGATGAGCAAAAATAGTCAAAATTTCCCGATGCTCTCCCTGTTTTGTATGTCTATGTATATAAATTCGCTTTTTAATTATCTTTGCGACAGATTTTATCTTTCACAAAGACCATGGTATGTTTTTATAACGACGCCACCGGCCGGGGACTCATTGCCGGGAAAACCTTGCTCTGTCTTGTTTTTATCCTTCTTTTCCTGCCGGGCACATTGGCTCAACGCAGAGTGGACTCTCCGGATCGCGGTATCGTGGCCATACCCAAATCGGCCAACACTATTTATCTGTCATGGCGGCATTTTGCTACCGATCCCGACGAAATAGCCTACAACCTTTACTACAAAACCTCGGCCGAAGGGGCATTGACCAAACTCAACAGCAACCCGGTTACCGGAAGCACCAACTATACGGCTAATCTGTCTACAAGTGCGTCCGCCTATACTTTTGTAGTCAAATCCGTCCTCGAGGGAGTGGAAAAAGACGAAGCGGGCAGCTTCACTCTGCCTCAAAACAGTGGAATACACCGCATCGTCCGGGATTTTGATTTCGAACCCCTGCCCGATGGCCATCCCAAAATGGCTATGAAATTTTGCTGGCCGGCCGACTTAAACGGCGACGGTGCGTACGATTATGTGATAGACCGTCAGGATTACGGAGCTTCCATGATGGAAGACGGCGGCGAGGCTACTGCCGGTTATCCCTATCCCAAAGTGGAAGCTTACAGCAGCGAAGGCGTCTTTTTGTGGCGCATCGACATGGGACCCAATATCAAGATCTGCTCGGGACACGACGACATGGTGACTGCCTACGATATGGACGGCGACGGCAAGGCCGAAGTGCTGATGGCCGTCAGCGAAGGCACCACCTTTGCCGATGGAACAGTCATCAAAGGCAGCAACGGCCAGGTGACGGACTACCGGACTATAGCCGGACCCGCTCCCCAGTGGATAGCCGTCGTCAACGGCGAAACCGGCCTGCTCATCGACAAAGTGGATCTGCCTTTTTATGCAGAACTGCGCAATCAACGCACCGACAACTGGAAAGACATCGGAGGCCATTTCATTATCAATTACCTCGACGGCATTCGTCCCTCGTTGGTATATATGTACAAAAACCGGGCTGAGAACGGCTGGTTTTACGGAGCCCACGCTGCCTTTAGCTATCGCAACAACAAGCTAATCAAGGACTGGGCCTACCGCTTCTGGCCTAATCAGGCCGAATTTCACCAGGTCAGGGCAGCCGATGTGGACGGTGACGGACGCGATAATTTTGTAGAAGGAGGTTATGTGCTCAAGCACGACGGAACGATTTTGAACCGCCATCAGGACGCCGTTCACGGCGACCGACATTGCCTGGCCGACATCGACCCCGACCGCCCCGGGCTGGAACATTTCATCATCCAGCAAAACAATCCCAAAACCTTGGGTATGGGCCTGTTCGATGCAGCCACCGGTGCAATCATCAAAGGTAACTACCAATCGGCCGTGGGCGATGTGGGCCGGGGTATTTGCGGAGCTTTCGATGTTACGTGCAGGGGGATGCAGTACTGGTCGACCATGAACGGCAACGCTATGTACGACTGCAAGGGCGATCTGATAGAAGGAGCCGCCGGTACTTTCCCCTCCGAAGCTTTGTGGTGGGGGCCCGGCCTGGCTCGCTGGGAAATCAGCGGCATAGGCAGCGGCGGTCCCAATCTGGCTTTTCACGTATACAATCCGTCGAATAAATCGTTTTACCGGGATCAACCCAATTTATACAACGAATACATACCCTATTATTTTAAATCGATCAACGCCGGAAGGGCGGCTTTTTGGGGCGATATGCTGGGCGACTGGCGCGAGGAACTGATCTGCGTGCGGAGCGATTGGACCGGATTTGTGGTGCTATCTACCTGGGAGCAAACCAATCATCGCATCTACCACCTGATGCAGAACCCGGCCTACCGCCTGCAAACTACGGCCAAAGGCTACTACCAAACTCCCGACGTGGATTTTTACATGGCCGCTGACATGCCCAAACCACCTATAGCTCCGGTACAACAGGCCGATCTCTACTACTCGGGGTCCGGCTGGATGGACCGTGAGGAGCAGGCGGCCGACTATGCCGACGGCAAGTCGGTCATGTTCGACCTGAGGGGAGGCAACGACACTTTCAACATCGAAGGAAACTTTTCACCATCGGTGCTCTACCTCATGAATCCTAAGGATGCCGATTACACGCTGGAGGGCAGTGGAAAAATTACCGGCAGCACCCGGCTCATCAAATCCATGCAAGGCGATATCGTTCTGCGCGGACAACACGATTACACGGGAAGCACCAGAATTTCGGAAGGCAGGCTCTGGCTGGACGGCAGTCTGGACAGTCCCGTGCAGATCGATGCCCGCGGGGTGTTGGGGGGTCGCGGGGTGCTAAAAGGAGGAGTAGTTCTGGAACAAGGGCTCAACCGGGAAGGCGGCCGCATAGAACCGGGCTTTGCCGGCAGGCCCGACACCTTGAATATTCTGGGCAATCTGTCCCTGAGAGGTCGCAACAACCTGGCTTTCGATATCAGCGAAGAGGCTTGCGACCTGCTGCAGATTCAGGGCGACCTGTTGCTAAGCGGCAGCGAAAACAGCCTGATTATTCAAGCCGCGGGGGAACTGCCCAAAGAACAGGAAATGACCCTGATTACTTTCAGCGGCAGCACCAACGCTAAAAAGGGAGATTTCAGGCTATTCGGACTGGAAGGCCTTCCTTACGACCTTAATATAGCAGAACACAGCATTACGCTGAAAATCAAATCTTCGCGCGAACCGGCCTCGGTTCTTTGGATGGGTAACGAAAACAACACCTGGGACTTTGCCACTCCCAATTTCAACTGGCAAAACGGAGCTTCGATCTTTGTGCCCGGCGACAGTGTCCGTTTTACAGACGCGGCTGTTTACAAACAAATTGTGATCAACGAAACCATGCCGGTGGGACAACTGATGTTCGAAAACGAAGAAGCCTTCAGTCTGAGCGGTAGGGGAGTCGTCAGCGGCGAGGGCGGACTGAGCAAAAGCGGCGGGGGCCTGTTGTCCATACAAAACACCGACAACAGTTTTACCGGGCCTGTGATTATAGAGAACGGCATACTCGAAGTGGCCTCTCTCAAAGACGGTGGCCTGCCCAGTTCCATAGGGGCCTCTTCCAACAGCAGCCAAAACTGGATTATGCGCAATGCCACCCTGCAAACCAGGTCCCAGATGTCGACCAACCGGCATATGCAGGTGGTAGACACCCTGACAATAAACAATCCCGCATCCAACAACAGTGTGCTGATCAGCGGCAACATGAGCGGAGCCAACACTACCCTGATTGTTAAAGGGAAAGGCAGCCTTACTTTGCAGGGCAGCAATACTTTCGGCCGGGTAATTTTGAAAGACGGCCTGCTTTTGCTGGGTTCCTCCCATGCCAACCGTTATTCCATGGGTTCCGCCAAAATACGCCTCGAGGGCGGTATTTTCCGTATGCACAACATAAATACAACTTCCGACACCGACAATTTTAGAAACGAAATCGAAGTTCCCGAAGGGAAAACCGCCTACTGGGATTTGCCCTCGCGCTGGGGCATCACGTCAAAACTTACGGGATCGGGACGCCTGGTCGTTTACATTCCCTATGTGCGTTCCGACCTCAACGGCGACTGGTCTGCCTTTAGCGGCCGCATTGATTTTGTCGGCCGTGATGTTCGCCTCAACAACGCCGCAGCCCGCAATCTGCCTCTGGCAGAAGTCAATCTGGGCGACGGCACCTACCTAATGGCAGCTTCCAACGGCAGCAGCGAATCTTCTACGGCTCAAACATTTACTTTGGGAGCCTTGAGCGGTACAGGAACTATTTCGGGCCGCAACAGTCTGGTCATCGGTAGTAAAAATACCTCCACCGTTTTCAGCGGAACCATCAGTAGCGGAGGCGGACGCCTTACCAAACAAGGTAGTGGTGAACTCGATCTGCGAGGAGCCAACGAATACACCGGCGGTACCATTGTTCAACAAGGCAGCCTGATCGTGAGCAATAGCTCAGGAAGTGCCACCGGCACGGGCAACGTTACGGTGCGTTCCGGAGCCACACTGACCGGACGGGGCAGCATCGCCGGTACGGTACAGGTGCTGGAAGGAGGCATCCTCGCAGCAGGTTCCCCCACCAACGTAGGCAGCACGCTAAAATTAGGCCGAAACCTGACGATGAACCCGGGCAGCCGCATGGTATTTAAGCAACGCCTGCTCTACTGCGACAAACTGACCGTTGACGGAAACATCAGCC
>Ga0255347_1002260_pt1 | contig 27917 bp, 20 predicted proteins | sample wastewater_treat_2_FD_192479 | JGI IMG/M metagenome (GOLD analysis project Ga0255347, IMG submission 192479) | Wastewater microbial communities from Lulu Island WWTP, Vancouver, Canada - plant24 | ecosystem: Engineered > WWTP > Wastewater > Unclassified | place: Canada: Vancouver, British...
GAATATGAAGAGGAATACAGAAACTATCTTGCAGGGAAATACAAATTTTTGAAACTTAAACCTGTCTGATACTGATTGTTTTAAAATCGCAGACATGCAACTTTAATTAAATAGCATACTGAAAAATATCACCAACACTTCAATGTTAATTCCTTAACTATTTTGTAGTAAAAACTGCTCTAATAAATATTTTCAGGAATAATTACTGTTAAATAATGCCAATCACCAGAAAAATCTAAACGAATCATTCATATAACTTCAAATATTAAATAAAACGCATGAACTTGCCTTTGTGCCTTTGGCTTTGGCTTCTTGCTCTGAGCAGTTTGTCTGAAATCATGAAATCACCATGCTCTGAGCAACTATTGAGCAACTATTGATTGATTCCCGCGGGCTCAGAGCCCTTTCCCGTCTCAGAGCCCCAGATTAAACTTGACTTTTCGCAATAAAGAGCAATAATTGCTGCCAATCAATTAAAATGAGCAATGAAGGTTCATTCATTGCAAAAAACTATTTTTAAGGAGGATTTTATGAAACATTTTAAAATTTTAGCAATACTCTTATTGACAGCTATGTTCTCGTTTTTTGCTCTTTCCTGCGGGGGGGGGCAAGTAGCGATGGTGGAACAGCGCCGGTAACCTTTGATACTGCCGCTAATGTCGGGGATACTGTCAGCGTAACAGCCGGTAATGTTGCGTTTGATATGATCTACGCCAACAATCGGGAGAGCATTACATTTCCATTTTCGCCAAACAGGGGAACGCCAGTTGACAATCAGAAAGAAACCCTTACGAAGAAGTTTTTCATGAGCGAGACTCAGGTGACCAACGCGCTCATGGCTGAAGTACTCAATTGGGCTTACGATCATGGTAAATTCAGCACAACCGTAGGCGACCCCAACGGCCTTGACAACACAACGGTGAAATATGGGGGCCAGGAGCTTCTTGACCTTAATTATGGCGCACAGTATATGAAGATAAGCTACAACACTTTAACCCATAAATTTTCTGTTGCCGAAGATTATGAGAAACACCCGGTGGTATGCGTCACCTGGTATGGGGCAATTATGTTCTGCAACTGGCTTACAGAGATGCGTGATGGTGTCGGTAACACTGATAATTGTGTTTACACTGTACCTGATACAGGCTGGATCCACACAGGGACCGGTAGAGATGACAGTAAAACCGGCTACCGCCTGCCCTCAAGCGAGGAGTGGGAATACGCTGCCCGGTATATAGGGACAACCCCGCCCACAGAAGGAAATCTTGCAACTGAATATATAGCACGGGGGAAAAACAACGGCCATGCAGATTTAACAGCGGGCTATTACTGGACGCCTGCGGACTATGCCAGCGGAGCGATAAAAGACTATACGAACGAGACAGAGACCAGGGCAGTAGCCTGGTACAAAGGCGACCCCGACATGGGAGGCGATAAACTGATGCCGGTAAAGCGAAAAACAGCGAATCAGCTTGGCCTGTATGACATGAGCGGCAATGTGTGGGAGTGGTGTTTCACTGTAGACGGGTCTTACCGCGTGTATCGGGGCGGCAGTTGGAACGACTCTGCTTACAGCGTGCAGGCCGGCTACTGGTCCGACTACTACCCGGACTACGCGGTCTACGGCATAGGCTTCCGCTTTGTGAGGACTCAGTAACCTTTTGCGTTTTTATTCTTTTACCTTTTATGGGGGATACAAGGGGGGCTTGCCCCCCTTGATTTTTTGGGCCCGGTCGCGGGCTCAGAGCCCTTTTCCGTGGCTCAGAGCGTGTTCCCGGGGTCAGAGCATGATTCCCGGGCTCAGAGCATATTCCGAGGTTCAGAGCATGTCCCGCGGGGTCAGAGCCTCTTTCGGGCTCAGAGCATGTCGCCGAGGGTCAGAGCATGTTCCCCGGGGCTCAGAGCCCTTTTCCGTGGCTCAGAGCATGATCCGGGGTCAGAGCCTCTTGTAGAAACGGAAACAACCCGGTTTTACAGTTCATCGGCAACGCAGATTGATGCATTAAAACAAAGTTTTAGCCGCAACGTAGGGGCAAGCCATGACTTGCCCGGCCAGGACAGAAAAAGGCATCCCGGTTTTTCCGCAGGGTGCAAACACGATGTTTGCCTGCCGGCAAAGAACAGGATGTTCTGATAAAGCCGGCCAAATACCGGAATCTATAATATAACGGCTGATTAAGCAACATACACTATATACAAAATACTTTTAGTTTCATCTGGATTCCGGCACTGCGGCCGGAATGACCGATTCCTCTCTCAGCCGGGGGCGAAGACTCAAGTCGTCAGCCCATACCATGCGTAGCATATAGATACCCGCCTTCGCGGGTATGACACGCACCTCCGGCACTACGGCCGGGATGACCGATTCCTCTCTCTGTGTTCTTTGAGTCTCCGTGGCAAGCCCGTTAAGTCTAAGGTGCGGCCCCTGCTATTTTGTTTCGTTAGCCACCCATTTTAGAAAATCCGGGTTGCCTCCGATTACCGGCAGCGCCACAACGCAGGGGCACTTGTAGCTGTGCAGCGCCTTGACGTTTTCTGTCAGCTCGTCAATGAGAGCCTGTTTTGTTTTGGCTATCAGGACAACTTCTTCATCGGTTTCAATTTTATTCTCCCAGTGGTATATGGACTTCATGCCCTCTACAATGTTCACGCAGGCGGCAAGTTTGCGCGACACCAGGTTCCTGCCGATAATCTCTGCCTCTTCAACTGAACTGGCAGTTATATAAACAAAGCTGACAGACATAAACGTCTCCTTGCGATAATTTTTGATTTTTTGATATTAATATATAATAAAAGCATAATCATGCAATGGCAATTTTAATTGCCCGGTAATACTAAAAATATTTTTTTGCCGTCAGTAAAAATCCTGCTTTCCCGATTTTTGTTTGATAAATATTATAAGCTGTGTACATTGGTAGAGAATTTACCGGAGGTTGGGATGCGGCTCAACAATGAGGCTAAGGTCGGTATTGTAATAGTTGTAAGTTTTACGTTCTTTATTGCCATAATTGCACTGCTTGCCCAGATAAGTGTTTCCCGTTCAGGCTATAAGCTTGGAATTTATTTCGGTTTTTTGAATGACCTCAAGGTGGGCGCGCCGGTGAATATCGCCGGAGGGATCAAGATCGGGCAGGTAACCAATATACGGCAATCTGGCGAGAAGACTGAAGTAACCGTATGGATTGACAACAGGTACAGGCTTATCAGGAACACCAAGTTCGCGATCTTTACCCAGGGAATTATCGGGAGCAAGTATATAAATGTTTTTGTCCCTCCGTCTACAGTCGTTGACGATTTTTTAAAGGACGGCGACAGAATCTACGGGATTGACCCCGCGAGTTTTGACCAGATGATGCTTGTGTTTCAGGGATTTATGCAGGACAAGGACGGCGGTGAAATTCTGGCCGATATTTTTCTTAATTCAAGGGAATTTGTCGAGAACCTTAATTTAATTACCAGGGAGAACAGGTACGATATCCGCAATTCCGTACTCTCCGCAAAGGCATCCATAGTCCTGTTCTCGCAGCAGATGAAAATATTCATGGACCAGCTTAACCGCTTTACTGCAAACATGTCCGATCTTTCTGAAAGGAACAAGGAGGACATAAGCATTACAATCCGCAACCTTTCTGAGATATCAAGCAGCCTCAACAAGATGGTCCAGCGGCTTGAACAGGGCAGGGGCACGATGGGTAAACTGCTTACCGATGAAGAGGTTTACTACAACATTAAGGATGCTTCACAGTCAGCCAAATCGCTCTTTAACAAGCTTGAACAGGATCCTTCCAAACTATTCTTTAAACAGAAACAATAACCATGGCTAAAAACAGGAATTATTTTGTATGCAGCGCGTGCGGCACCGACTATTCCAAATGGAACGGTAAATGCGAGTCGTGCGGTGAATGGAACAGTATTGTTGAAAGAACAGAAGAGCAGAAGCACAGAAAGTCAGCAGCCTCGGCAATTCTTCTCAGCGCGGTAGAGATGAAGGACCTTTCGCGCAGAATGACCGGCATAGGCGAGTTCGACCTTGTCTGCGGCGGAGGGATAGTACCCGGGTCGGTCATTCTGCTGGGGGGCGAGCCGGGCATAGGGAAGTCAACTCTCGCGCTTCAGATCTCTGAGCGTATGGGGTCTCTCTACATTTCGGGCGAGGAATCGCCTGTGCAGATAAGGCAGCGCGCCGAACGGCTTGGAATTAATCCCTCGGGCATGCACATCTCGGTTGACAATGATGTTGGTGATATTATTGACCTTGCGCAAAACCTTAATCCCGGCTGTCTTATTGTAGATTCCATACAGACCGTATATAACGCGGACATCCCCGGCATAACAGGTTCAGTAAGCCAGGTGCGCGAATCGGCGTCGCGGCTTGCCGATTTCGCAAAAAAGAGCCACATTCCGGTTGTACTCATAGGCCACATAACAAAGGATGGAAGCATTGCGGGCCCCAAGCTTCTTGAGCATATTGTTGACACCGTGCTCTACTTCGAGGGTGATTTCGCGCGTGACTTCAGGGTGCTGCGCGCGTTCAAGAACAGGTACGGTTCTGTTAATGAACTCGGCCTCTTCAGCATGACGCAGTCCGGACTTCATGAGGTGAAGAACAAGAACAGAATATTCCTTAATCCGTTCAGGTCGGTCTCTCCGGGGAACGCGGTGTCGGCCGCCATTGAAGGGAGCAGGACCATACTTTTTGAGGTGCAGTCGCTTGTAACATTTTCCAGTTTTTCAAATCCGAGGAGGATGGCTGACGGCCTGGACCTTAACCGGCTGCTTATAATAAGCGCGGTTCTTGAAAAACACGCGGGCCTTAAACTGAATACCTTCGATATTTTTATAAATGTTTCAGGGGGCTTTAATATTAACGGAACCGCGGCGGATCTTGCCGTTGCGATGGCTGTCGCGTCTAGCCTTAAAGAGAAGGCCATTGACGAAGGCGCGGGTTTTATGGCCGAGATTTCATTAAGCGGCGAGTTGCGCCCTGTTTCACAGGTGGAAAAAAGGCTGCAGGAATTCAGATATTCAGGTTTCAACAGGATTTACATGTCGCAGGGCGACCTTGACAGGGTCAAATCCACCGGATTTGAGGGGGAATTAATCGGGCTTAAAACCGTGCGGGACGCCATGGATATGGTTTTTTAACAGGGAAAAATAGTTGATAATATCATATATATTGATATAATTGTCCAGTATAGGTGGACATGGGATTTTCAGGGTCATTCAGCCTTTTATAATTATTCCGGATATACCGATAGTAAAAATAAGTAAATAAGAGAAAGTGAAGACTATGAAGTTAATTAAGTTCAGGATAAAAAGCTACCAGAGCAGAATTTCAGGGAAGCTTTATGAAAGCTACAACCTCTTTCTGAAGAAAAGGGACAGGGCCTGGAAAAGATTCCTCGAAAAGGGGCACGAAAAGATGACAGTGATGTTCATCCCCCATAACGAGAAGAAAATATTCAATTTCCAGATATCCAAATTTATAATACTTTTTTTCATCATACTGTTTCTCATAGGTATAGCGACATCTTCGTACGCGGTTATTAAAAACCGGGAGATGAAAAACAGGGAGCGGGAACTGCTCATGTCTTACAATGACATACGCGCGGACCTTATACGGTATGAACGGCTGACCAATGAAATAACCGATATCATGGATGACATAAAACCCGAGATTGAGGAACTTTACCAGCTTGCGGCAGACACAGAAGATGCGGGAGACATCTGGGGCCGCAGCAATTATGACCAGGAGACGCTTGACGAGCTGAACAAAAAGAAAAGGATAATCCCCGATGAAATTTTTGCCATAAAAGACGTACAGCGTGACCTTTTAAACAGTACCAGCACTATCAAGACCATAAAGAATTTTATTAACGTGCGAAGCAAGGTTACAGAGGACATGCCCTCGATCATTCCTAATCCCGGGCACATATCATCGCTGTTCGGCTGGAGGCGTTCACCCTTTGGACACGGAAGGGATTTTCATACGGGTATTGACATCGCAGCCTCTGCGGGCACAACAATAAGGGCAACAGCGCCGGGAGTTGTGGTATCTGCGGACTTTAGCGGCGGTTACGGCAACTGCGTAAGGATTCAGCACAAGTTCGGCTACCAGACTATTTACGGGCACATGAGCAGGTTTGAAGTCTATAAAGGGAAGAAGGTGAACAAGGGGGACAGGATCGGCTACGTGGGCATGACAGGCAACACAACAGGCAACCACTGCCACTATGAGATCAGGCTGGGCAACATCCCCATCAATCCATACCCATACATGAGCAGGATGTGGTAACAGTTCCTGCGTGCCGCGGCTGCAAAGGTTATGACCCCCGGGTGTGGAATGTAACCGTACCGTCCGAGCAATGTTTAAACGCTATACAATTCATCTTGCCGCATCACTTGCTCTGCTCACTGGAATTCTTTTAGCAGCATCCGGCGAGGGGCAGCACTTTTCTGAAAAACTGTCAGGTCTTTTCGGTAAAATCACGAGTACAACAGGTACGAGCGCCGTACCCGGTCTGCCGCAATTAAACTCTGTTGGCAGGGATCCCCTTGAGTACAGCGAGGGTGACTGGTCGGAGTTTGTCGTTGATCCATCCTATGGCGGCATGATTGCAGACAGGCAGGGGCTTTACAGTGACGGAAACATGAAAATAGATGCCTACGGCGCTGTTAAATTTAATTTCAGCTATGGCGATTCATTTTTTACCAGCGACAGGTACAGGCAGTTCGATGAGGACAGGCCGCGGTCAAGGGTCATACGCGGCGGATTTTTTCCCGAGCAGCTTATACAGCTCCACGTCGAAGGCGGGACCGGCGAGAGGATCAGGGTCTTTATAGACCATGACAGTTCACGCGAAGACAATACATATATGATGCAGTACAGGGCTGCATCAGACCGGGAGATACTGCGCGAGATTAATGCGGGGCAGATAGATATAAAGTTCAGCGATTCTAAGTATGCTCTCTATGACAACACCGATGCCAGGGCCATGGGAGTGGACTTTACCGTGCAGAAGGACAAACTGAAGGTAAAGGCTTTCGGCAGTATTGCCCGGGGCGAAACCGCCGTTGAGTACTTCAGGGGAAACAGCAGAAGCGGCAGCACAAGGCTTGCGGAGTACCAGTATATACGGAATACCTATTACCAGCTTGAGCCCTTTATCCGTTATGATAATGTTTTATCTATCCCTGATGCCGGGATTGTATACTCTTCAGTGGCAATGAAATCTTCCCCCCCGGACCCGTCAAATTATACACCCTTTCCCGTTAATATCTCGCCGGAAGGCTTTGCCCTGTATATTGATGACCGCAACCAGTATAACAATAACAACGCGATACAGCTCTCGACGGACGGCGGCTACTACACGCGCATGGTGAGCGGCACGGACTATTCAATTAATTACACAACAGGTGTTATCCGCATGCTCAGGGCCATACCTGAGGATTCCCGCATACTTGCGGTTTACAACATAACCGGCGGCACCCGCGATCCGTGCGCATTTTCTACCGATGATTTTGCAGGCAGAATCTGTGTGTTTATTAAATACGGGACCAGTATAAATGAGGACACAGATGTGCCGAACCTGATTCATGACGCGGACGAGTCCGACAAAAACAGGGACGGCAAAGTAAACCTTGATGTATATGAGATCCGTTCTTTTTACAATATCGGGATAAGGCAGCTTGTGTCCGGTTCTGTAATGCTTGGTTTTTATAAAGAGAACAGTTCCATGGAAGGGGATGAAGTTATTAAGCTCGGGAGGTTCAGGATCGACGCTGCTGAAGGAACAGTGAGTTTTTACACGCGCGAACCGTTCAGGCCTCTGCTGAATGACGACGTTGCGGCGCGTATATACTCCGAGATAAGGCCGCAGGATTTGTACGTATGGTCCCGTTATACGATTGACGCGTCTTACAGGGCAGAGGCAAGGAGCTTTCAACTGGAACACGGCAACATAATTGAAAACAGCCTCAGGGTAAAGATAAACGGCAGTGTGCTCAATGCGTCAAGGTACAGGGTTGACTATTTTACCGGCATGGTGACCTTTGTCAATCCCTCTGACCCGCTTATAGGGCCTGACACATTGATTGAGATAAAATACGAGTTCCTTCCATTAGGGGGGCGTTCTGATAATCTTATCGCGGGTGTAAGGGCCGACTACGAGCTTAACAGGGATATAAAGTTTGGAGGCAGCTTTCTTGTTTCACGGAGCGGAGAGAGGCAGAGTATACCTGAAATCGGGACCGAAACAGACCAGACTCTGCTGTACGAAGGTGATGTCACCCTGAACCTTCCGGGGGGCAGAATCGCAGATTTATGGAACCTGATTACCGGGAGCAGCCTGAACTCGGTGCCGTTTGAATTTTCAGCATACGGCGAGTATGCCGGCAGTTACACAAACATAAACACTTTCGGCATGGCGCTCATTGATAACATGGAGTCTTCGGATGAAACAATTATAGTCTCCATGTCCGAAAAAGACTGGATCCTCTCTTCAATGCCCAATTCACTCGGCCAGAATGACCGGGGGCTGCTCTATTACAAGTTCTACCGTGATCCTTCCTCTCCTGAAACGCTCAGGGGTGAATCCTTTACCCCTTATAATATACCATACGGGGTCAAACCGGGCCCTTATAATATTGCAACCGGCCATGTGCGCGACAGCATAACAAAGCTTGAATCACAGCGCTCACTTGTCCTGGACTACGATTTCAGCTCCGGAACATCATGCGTGTCGATTGTTACAAGAAAGTTCAGCGAAACACCCGTTGACCTGAGCGGAATACAGTATATCGAGGTATGGGTCAGGCTTGAGGGAACAGATTCGGCTGTTGGCCTGTACCTTGATGCGGGCAGGGTAAACGAGGATTCGGACGGTGACGGAATACTGGACAAAGAGGACAGCAATGGTAACGGCTACATTGATTCCGATCCCGGAAGCGGTTATTCCGAGGACAGGGGCTATTCCTTTGACGGCAATAATCATACAGTAGTGGGCTCGGGCCCTGGGCTTAACAGTTCAACAATGGGTGATGGTGTGCTGAACACTGAGGACCTTGATTCGAGCGGTACACTCGACACAACAGAGAGCGTGGCAACTATAAGTCTTGGCGAAGTTTCGGCAGAGGCAGGCGTATGGAAGAAGATAAGAGTTCATATTGATTACGGTTCTCTTTCGTCAAAGCAGATTGAAGCGCTCAGAAGCGTCATATCATTACGGCTTTACGCAATGCAGAAGACCGGCAGCAGCAATACTGGCAGACTTTTTATAGACAGCCTTAAACTTGTAACCTCCAAGTGGAAAAATCCTGAAGAGTGGAAAATTTCTGAACCGGGCAGCATACCCATTGACGACCCCGATGTGCTCAGGGTTACACTTGTCAATTCAATTAATGACCCTGATTATTACAACAATTCATTTATGCGCCTCTATCCTGGGCTCTATGAATCTCTTTATGGCGGGGACAGAGATGACTTTGATAAAATTAGTGAGTCGGCATTGCAGGTTGATTACAACATAAACAGCGGATCGTCGCATGTTTCGATAACACGGACTTTTTCGCGCGCTATAGACATAAGCAATTATTCAACTTTGAACCTCTGGATCAATGCGCGGACATTCCCGGCCGAGAGCGAAATAGGGATAATAATCGGTTCGTCCGATTATGACTACGCGGAGTACCGCTTTGTACCGTTGCACAGCCAGTTATGGGAGCAGAAAAGCCTCAGGCTTGCGGATGATTCAGGCGGAAATATTGAAAAATTTTTGGTAACGGGCAGCCCCGATTATAAAAGGATCAGATACATAAAGCTGGCGATTTACGGCGAAGACACGTCGGGCGCTTTCTGGCTTAATGAAATCTACGTCACTGAACCGCGGGCTGTTAAGGGGAGCGCGCGGTGGTATGAGTGCATGCTGAAAATGACCAGCCCTGTTACAAGAACAGCATCCGGCGCGCCCGTACTATCTGATATGCTGGTACGCTATACCTACAAGGGGCATTCATCGGATTTTCACAGCGTGAACATGACTACAAAAGATACAAGCAGTGATTACCATGAGGTCGCGACATCGGCAAAGGTTCTGCCTAACTGGACCGCGGATATAGGCTATTCCCGTGAGCGGACTGAAACTGACAGCCTTAACACGCAGGTAGAGGAGGGCAGAAGAGGTCTTTTCGGCAGAGATCTTGTTTTGTTCAACTCTGTGTTCAGGTCAACCGGGGGCAGTGTGCCCGATATATCATTTTCATATACGGCAAACAGTACGGATAACCGGCGCGAACTTGCGGTATCCGACAACAGTTACAGGTACAACGAGGACAAACAGAGTACGGTTCATACGCCTGTTATACTTTACCGGCAGAGGTTCGACAGTTTTCTTTTCGGGAAACTGAACGCTGATGCGGGTATAAGCATGGTTTTTTCCGAGTCAAGTGTCAAAAGAGATTCAAATGTAATCTCCGACAGTATCCTTGCGGACTATGTTTCACTCAGCGATTCCGAAAAAAAACAGAAGTCCGTTGCCACAATCAAGTTAGACTATTCCAATGAATACTTTTTTTTAAGGCAGTCATCAGAATATATCTCTGAAGAAGTTGTAGAAGCAGGCGGAGGAGACACTTTCGGCCATGAGGGGATAAACAGCGCTTTTACAGGAAAATTTCACCTGCCCTTTGTTTCCACCGGCGACATGAAGTTCATAGAGCGTGGCAGGGGCGCAAGCCTTGCGGCGGGCATAACATGGTCAGACTATTTCAGGCCTGAATACGCAGTGTCAATGAATTACAGGGAGAACGCGTTCAGCGACTACGCTTCCCCTGTCACGGATTTTACCAGGGCCAGGAACGCAAGGTCATATATGTCCAGTGAGATAAAAATTCCCGTGTTTCTTAAAAAAATTCCCCTGTTTAAAAATGTACGCAACTTGCAGTTTAATTACCTGCGTTCAATAGTACTGGATGAATCGCATGTACCCTATGAAGGAGAAGGGCATGATTCATTCTCTGAAGAGTACGGAATTTCAAGGGTCATGTCAGGTATCGGGCCCGATGCGTTCAACCTTTTAGTTTCATATCCCGGCTGTTATTTTTTCGGCAGGGGGAACGCGGGCAGGGGCCGGGACTTTGTTTATTTTTCCATGAACAGAGAACTTGCCGATAACGGGGCAGAAACTGCGGAATACAACAACGCGCTCAGGCTTACGGATAGATTCACTGCTGTTTTTTCGACGGAGAGCGATCCCGTTGATTTTTCACTCACTGCGGGCATGTCGCAGGTATGTGAAAGAAAAAATATTTCCGGAATACCCGGACAGGTGCTTACAGCGAGCTGCGGCCTTTCGTTTGAATTCAATCTTATGAAAATATTTGACTTCTGGTTCTTCAGGGAAAACAGGGAGGGCCTGCCTTATCATGCTTCGGTCATGCAGGCCGGCGTTGACCTTGCCATGAATGACCTGGTTACCTTTAATATCCGGGAGACTTCGGCATCTCCCTTTACCGGCATCACTTTCAAGATTGACAGGTCAAGCCTGAGCTTCAAAGGTCAGATAGATTTCAGGGAAAGAAGAAACCATGATTTTATCAGCACATCACTGCAGCCCGGAGAGAGAGACTATATATATCTCCAGAATATTGAGGGTAACAACAGTTTTATTGAACAGGATACCGGTATTGTTTTTTCAATGCAGTATGAAACCGGGGTGCAATGGGTCTATGATTTTTTTTCAAAATTCTATAATCTTTCAGGCCTGCCGGTATTCAACCTGACCTACAGGCTCGAGATTGACAGGTACGATTATTTAAACTCCGTGTCGCCTGAACCGTACGACCTTCACTATATTGAAAGCAGCCTGACTCTCGACCTGCACAGAAATATACGCGGCGGGCTTTCGGCAAGAGGCGCTCTTGAAAAGTACAGGAACAGAGATACTGAGGCTGTAACAAGGGAGGTTATGTCATACGAGATATCAGGGAATATATCACTTGTTTTTTAAAAATGAAGATATTTTATCCTGGGCCCACGCAGAGAACTTTTTGATTTCGTAGAGGAAGAGACCGTCACGGGAATCTTTTATTCTTTTTAAAGTGGCTGATTCGGCCACCTTCCAGAGCAGGTCCTTATCCCTGCATGAGTTCAGGTAGCCGAGTTTTATCTGGTATGCGCCTTTGTATCGGCGTCCGCCTCCAGTTGGTGTTATGCGTTTTATAAACCTGTTCAGGTCAAGGGTGTTCATTTTAGTTCTGAATGATACATCGATAAAAAGGTCATCCCGTTTTTTATCCTCCACAAGGGCATATACTGCAACAGTCCTGTGGTCAGTATTTTTCAAAAGCAGGTCTGCGGTAATCGCGATTGAATCACGGTGCTCAATGTCGATGTATCCGGCGCCGTATATGCCTAAGTCTTTATACACAGAGGTGTTGTCCAGGGCTTTACGGTAAAGTCTCATTGTTGCAGGAGAAAGAGGGATGCCTTCAATTTTTCGTATAACATCCATGTCGGCGTGTTCTGCAAGGTAGCGCAAAGCCTCCATGTCTGTAGGGGTTGTGTGTTGAAAACCATCAGTGTCGGTCTATATTCCGAACATAAGCGCCGTTGCCATTGAACGCATCTCTTCTTTGGTGAACTTAGTATCAGCCTGCCTGAGCATGTGTGCTATTAGGGAGCTTGTTGAGCCCGAGTCCGGACGCACAAGCGAGAAGTCCGAATCTGTAACTGCGCAGTCTGGCGCATGATGGTCTATATGAGCGGCGCAGGGCAGCTTTTCGGTGATCCCGTCGATAATGTTCGACTGAAAGTCTGTTATTATGTATGCGTCAAATTTTTTGGGATCAGCTTTTTTCCCGGTTTTAAGGGGGATATTAAGGGAGCGCACCATGGTCCTGTTCTGTGACAGCGAAATTTTTTTAGGACTTATTATCTCGGATTCAATGTGCAGTTTCGACAGAATAATTTTAATTGCATGCGAAGACGCGATTGCGTCAGGGTCGGGCGAACCCTGTATGTATAGCAGTATGCGCCTGTATTTTTTAACAGCCGTTGTGAAGGCCGCGTAGAGTCCCTTAGTCATCTGCCTTAACCTTTTTAATGATGACAAGCGATACGTCGTTCAACTGGGTGGTGTCGCCGGTAAATGCCCTGTATGCGGAGTATATTTCCCGCGTGAGTACTGCGGGTGTTTCACGCCAGTGCCTGCGTATTGTTTCATGGAGTGTTTTAACCGGGAAGGTCTCGCCTGAACTGTTGCATGATGAAAAAAGCCCGTCGGAGTAGAGAATGGCTATTGAATTCTCCCTGATCCTTCCCGATGTAAGAGAGTACCTGTGATGCATATCTATTCCCAGCGGTATGCCCGCGATTTCAATTGAAGAGAAAGTGTCTTTGTCATGATCGTAAAGAACCATCGCGTTATAGGATGCGCAGGCATACAAAAAATTGCCGTCGGATGAAATAATCATTGAACAGCACCTGGCATAACTGGTGGTTATGCGGGATGTGTGCAGAACCTGGTTCATAGTATTCAGCATTTTTTCGGGGAAACTGAATGTCGCAGGCCTTGAGTGAAGCATTGAATAGAGCTGGAGCCCCATCATGGCCGAATCTATGCCTGAATATGACAGGTCAGCCATGAACACTGCGGCTCTGTCCCTTGAGAGTCTGACAGAATCAAAATAATCGCCGCCGGTATCCGAGTTGTTAATGTAAAGAGAACCCATTCTGATTCCCTTAATCGTATCAAGTTCGGATGGAATAATTCTTTTCTTGACAGTTCTTACTACAAGGCGGTCATGTTCTGAGACCTGTTCCTCTGTGACCTCGTCAAGTATTATTTCGGCTATTAGAAGCGACTGCAGTTTAACCCTGTATATTTCAAGCGCGTTCAGTATGTCGCGGTTATATGGCCTGTTCCCTTCGCGTTTTCCAATAAGCAGATAGCCTGTGATGGTATCGGCTATGTTCATGAATGGCATTGAGACATCTATGTCGTTATCATCAAGAAATTTTAACACATCTGGATGTATGTTGTTAAGGCCCAGGTCGATCATAAGGTCGCTTCTTTCAAAAACAGTCCTGTAAGCCGAAAAGCATTTTATAACTTCGCTTTCGGAATCGATGAATTCCGGCTTAAGCCCGGGGCCGAATCCGGAGGTATATTCAAATCCGTTTCTTTTTCTGTCGAAGAGAATAAAATACGCAGACCGGGCGCCGATTGCATCTTTAAGTCCCTGGAAATTGTCAGCGGTTATGTCCCTCCAGAAACTGCTCCCTTCGTTTGTTTTATTGGGTTCCTCTATGGGGACAAGCGTAGCATTGATTTTGTGAAGGGCTGTCTGGTATCGCCATCGCGTAATAAAGTTCCTGATGGGATGCATTATTCTGTAGATAATCAGAAAATAGATAAATATAATCACTGATTTAAGGAGAAATCCGGATTCAGGCAGACCTGTGATGGCCTCATAGTTTTTCAGGAAAAAAACTAAGGGGAAAAAAAGCATGCCGAAAAAAACGCACGAGTAGAGGATAAAAATATAATATTTGGTAAAGTTGTCGTTCTTTATATCGTACACAAGGTGATTGGTGATAAGAAGCATAAAAAACAGCGGGATAGGAAGAACAGGATTGCGCAGAAGCGGAAGGTCATATAAAATCAGACCTGCGGCATAGGAACAGGCAAACACAATGTAGATAACTGCAAGACCGGCCGTGTAGGCCCTGATTGAACTTCGCAGCCTCCTGAAGTTCGACCTGTAGTTTCTTGTGATCATCACTATGGGGATTGCTATAAGCAGCATAATTACTATTGAAGCCTGTATTGTGGTGAACGGGTTTTTGGTGAAGGCAAGGTCGGGTGTAATTATACTGACTTCGGTAAAAGGATTTATGAATATCAGTGTGAAGTCTGCTGCGACAAGAAGAAAAAGCATGACAATGACCGCCCTGTGCCGAGAGACCTTTCCCGTGGGGAAAATGAATGCCATGAAGAGACCCGAACTGAAAATTACAACAGGCAGAAATATCACTGTTTTTGAAACAAGCGGCACAGACTGAAATCCCGGTATGGCATTAAGCAGGGTAATCAGCGTGAATTCAATTGCCAGAATGACGCATGCAAATATAAACAGTCTGTTGCCGGGGAACCTTCTTTTTCTGAAGTTCAGAACGGCTATAATCAGCGATGAAAGAACAAATAGTCCGCATATAAAGATAGTAATCTGTTTCAAAATAGTTCCCCTGTAACTTGATAATAATGAATTCTGCCGCCTGTAAGGCATTATTTCAAGTTAAATATTACGGCTTCTTCAAATTATTTAACCTGTATTATTCTTGACTCAGGCTTAACAAAGGTGCTATTTAATTGTAATGAATTCACAGGTATTTGAAGGGATATCCCGGGCAAAAATTAATCTGCATCTTGCGGTTCTTGGGAAAAGGGGCGATGGTTATCACAATATATCCACCCTGATGGCAGAACTTGAACTTGCAGACATGCTTGCGCTGCGCGTTATTAAAATCTCTCCCGACTGTGAGACATCTGTTTCCATAATTGATTCCGGCGGAACATGCAGCCATATTACGGCCGGTATAGAGCCCGGGAAAAACCTCATATCGGTCGGGGCACAAAACTACCTTAGAAGGATAGATGTGCGGGCTGTTGTTGAGTTTTCAATAGTCAAAAACATCCCCTCTGGTGCAGGACTTGGCGGCGGCAGCAGCAACGCGGCCTGCGCCATTGAACTCATAAGGCGCGCCCTGGGCAGGGAACGGGATGAAGACGTCTTTTCGGCGGCTGCAGAGACCGGTTCGGATGTTCCGTTTTTTCTATATGGCGGATTCGCACTCGCATCAGGCAGGGGAGATGTTATTGAACCTGTTGATTTCAGCGCTGATTATCACGTTGTACTTGTGAACAACGGCATACATGTCAATACTGCGGAGGCGTACAGGAGACTGAACAGGGATTATCTGTACAACGGCCCGGATTATGTAGATAATTCCGCCTCGATAATAAAAAACACAGGCAAACTGCATCAACTGCATCTATGGAAGAAAGTTATGAAAAATGACTTTGAAGAAGCAATCTTTCCTCTCTATCCCGAACTTCGCAATGTTAAGGAGGAACTTTACGGGCTGGGGGCCGACTATGCAGCGATGACCGGCTCGGGGTCAACAATCTTTGGTGTTTTTGAAAGCTATAATAGAGCTGCAAGAGCCTGTGATTTTCTCAAAAAGGGGAATAATGTTGTACTGACTAAATTTGCTCTCTGAATTAATTAATAATTGACTTAATAAAGAGTTATTGAGAAATGTGTCAATTGTAAATTCCTGACTTAATGTCAGGCTTTCAGTGTTGTGCTTAATTGAGGCGTAGCCAAGTGGTAAGGCACCGGGTTTTGGTCTCGGCATCCCAAGGTTCGAATCCTTGCGCCTCAGATCAAACTCTCAGGAGATGTATATTAATTCAATCTCTTCAATAGTCCTTGCCGGAGGAAAGGGGGTCAGGATGAAATCCGAACTTCCCAAAGTACTTCACCCCCTGTGCGGAAAACCGTTAATCGGTTATGTGGTTGATAGCCTCAGGTCTGCAGGTATAGATGATATTGTTGTTGTCGTCGGTTACAGGGGGGATGATGTTATCGGTTTCCTCGGCAACAGAGCAAGGTTCGTGTGGCAGCATGAACAGCTTGGTACCGGCCACGCTGTTATGCAGGCTGAAGATCTTTTCAGAAATCATGACGGTTATGTAGTTGTTGCCTGCGGTGATGTGCCGCTCATAAAGGCGGATACATTCAGGGCTTTAATGCGCGAGTCGACAAAAGAGAAAACCGGCGCGGTTGTTCTTACCATGATTCAGGACAATCCAGGGGGTTACGGCAGGATTGTAAAAAAGGACGGCGAGTTTGCACGGATTGTAGAAGAGAAGGATGCCACTGACGATGAGCGCCGAATTACTGAAGTTAACAGCGGAACATATATTTTTAAGACCAGCCTTCTTTTTGAGGGATTGAAGCGTATTACGACGGATAATGCCCAGGGTGAATACTATCTGCCCGATGCGCTGGAATATATAAAGGAATCAGGACTGAGGGTCGGAACCATTCAGTTGAAAGACCATATTGAAGGAAGCGGGATCAATACAAAGGAAGAGCTTGTTTTATTGGAACAGTATGTTTCGCAGAAAGCGAGGGAAGAACGTAATGAACAATAGTCCTTTAAAAATTTTTTCCGGGTCGTCAAACGGCGCTCTTGCCAATGAAATAGCTAAGCACCTTGGTACTGAACTTTCGGCTATTGACCTTAAAAGATTTAAAGACGGCGAGATTTCGGTCAAAATAAAGGATAATGTACGGGCGCATGACGTTTTTATAATACAGTCGACGTGCAATCCCTCTAATGACAATATAATGGAACTGCTGCTTATGATAGACGCAGCTGTCCGTGCGTCGGCTTCAAGGATAACAGCGGTTATTCCCTATTTCGGTTATGCGAGGCAGGACAGAAAGGTTGAACCGCGCGTGCCGATTTCGGCCAAGGTTGTATCGAACATTGTGCAGGTTACGGGGGCGGACAGGGTTCTGACAATGGACCTTCACGCTGACCAGATACAGGGATTCTTTGACATCCCGGTTGATAATCTTTACGCGTCACCCATTGCAATTGATTATCTCAATAGGCTTTCGCTTAAAAACGTGGTTGTTGTTTCGCCTGACGCGGGCGGAGTGGACAGGGCAAGGTTCCTGGCCAAGAGGATCAATGCAGGCCTGGCTATAATAGACAAGCGCAGGTCCGAGGCTAATGTTTCTGACGTAATGCATGTAATAGGCGAGGTCGAGGGCAGAAACTGTATACTCATAGATGACATCGTGGATACTGCGGGCTCAATCACAAAAGCGGCTTTTGCTCTTAAAGAGCGCGGCGCAAAGGATGTGTATTGCCTTTTCTCGCACCCGGTTCTTTCGGATAATGCAGTGGATAACCTGAAAAAGGCGGGATTTAAAGAGATAATTTTTACAAACTCTATTCCGCTGGCCGAGGATAAATATCTTGATAACATGAAGGTGCTTTCTATCGCCCCGCTTTTTGGAGAAGCTATAAGAAGAATACATAATGGGGAATCTGTAAGCTCCCTGTTTATATAAAAAAGAAAATCCGGAAACTGAAATCCGTATAATAGAACGAGGTAAATAGATGCAAATCAAAGAACTTAATGCTGAAGAAAGAGACCTTAAGGGCAAAAATAACTGCCGAAGAATCAGAAATGAAGGATTTATTCCTGCTGTTATTTATTCCCGCGGCGAGTCCAAATCAATAAAAATCAGCGAAAAGGAATTCTACAAGCTTTTTAAAGGCCGCATATCAGAGAGCGTGATATTCAATCTTAATATCGCAGGCAGCGGTGACAAAGAGCTTATGGCGTTCGTGAAGGATTACTGCAAACATCCTGTGACAGAAAAGCTGCTGCACCTTGATTTGTTCAGGGTAACAAGGGGTGAAAAAATTCAGACACGCGTACCTATTGAACTTCTGGGCACGCCGGTCGGCATTAAAGCAGGCGGTATTCTTAAACATGGCGAAAGGGAAGTGCTGGTACAGTGTATGCCGCGTCACCTGCCCGAGAAGATATCTATTGATATTTCAGAACTTGTAATTGGCGATATAATTCACGTAAAAGATATTAAACATGGCGAAGAGATTGAAATTTTAACTAACGAGAATAATCTTGTAGTGTCTGTAGACAGGCCAAGGATTGAAGCAGAACCGGCAGAGGAATCAGCAGAGGAAGCAGCAGAGGGAACAGGTGAACCGGCATCCGCTGATGAGTAAGGCTGACCCCTGCGGATCCGTAAATAAATTTATTTATGAAACTTTTAGATCAGTTTTTTGTCTAAAAAATTGGTTGTTATAAAAAGTTTTTACAGGAGTATATTTGTTGAAATTAATAGTCGGTTTCGGAAATCCGGGCGAAAAATTTGCAAATAACAGACAGAATATCGGTTTTAAGGTAATCGACATTCTGGCGAATAACGAAAACATAGAAGTAAGGATAAAAAAGAAAAAGTCTGTAATAGGCAGGGGTAAAATATACAAGCATGACGTTGTTCTGCTCAAGCCCCAGACTTTTATAAACCTCATAGGGGAATCAGTCCTTTACATCGCATCCTTTTTGCGGATAGATGTTAAAGATATTATCTGTATAGTTGAAGATCCCTCGCTGAACTTAGGTGATCTTCGTATTGACTACATGCAGTCGGATTTACGGAATATAGGCGTCGACTCCATGGCCCTTGCGCTTAAATCGGATAAATTTGCCAAGGTAAGAGTCGGTGTTGGTGAATGCCCCGAGGGCATGAAAATGGATGATTTTCTTTTACAGGATTTTACCTTTGATGAGAACCTTCTGCTTATAGATGTGCTTAATAAGACCGAACAGGCAGTAAGGATGCTCATAACAAAATCCATTGAAGATGTTCAGAACCGGTATAATCCCGAGGGCGCGCCTAAGATCAAAAAGCGCCAGGTAAAGGCAATTCACATTGATCACAGGAAACTCCAGAAAAACAGTTGACAGTTGGCGGTGCGGCGCTGCCCTGACTGCTACGTCTTTCTTAATTCCTCGTCTTTCTTGAGCGCTCGCAGCGCAAGCACGCGGACATTGCGATTTTCATGCGTAAGAAGTTTAATTATCCGTTTTTTTGTTTTTTCATCAATCCTGTATCCGGTCACTGCGGTGAGCGCAGCCTTGAGAAGAGAAATCCCCGTCTTCTGGTTGTTTATAAGGGCTGAAATTTCCCTGTATAAACCGGCATCCCTGATCCGGACATGACGCAAGGTCTCAATTCTTACGGCAATGCTGGGGTCGTTCATTGCCGAAATTATAAGATTTATATTTCTGGCCTGAACGGAATCGTCTTCAATTTTCAGCAGCCCGCGTATTGCGGATTCCCTGATAAGCCAGTCTTTTTCGCTGGAACCTGTGATAAAGGCGGATTCGTCATCTGCTGAAGCGTATACTTCAAGCGCCTTGAATGCGGCCCATCTGACAACAGCCTCCCTGTCATATAATGACATTTCGCGAATCCTCGCATGCGCGCTCTCGGTTTTAATCCTGGCCAGCGCGTTCACCGCTTCAACCCTTACAAGGGGGTAAGGATCATCAGTAGCCTTGAGCAGCAGCAGTATAACATTCCTGGAATAGGCTGTACCGGAATAGGCAACGACCCTGTTTATGGCCGTTCTTCGGACCTCCCAATTTGACGAGGAATAAAGCTTTACCGAGCGTGTTATTGCGTCTCTAACTGCGGCATTATCAACAAGTTCTTTTCCCGATGAACATGAAATAGAGGAGATTATGATTGTTGTCAGAAGGTATAAAACCTTTCTCTGCAGCATTGTGTATGTCAGTCTTTTTCTATAAAAGGCCAGTCAACGGGGCCGTTATCGATTTTGCTGAGCAGTATGCGTTTTTTATCTCTGGATAAAAAACGTCTGCTCAGCCATGATCCATGCAGGGTGGATGCCACTCTGGCCGGGACTGAGGGTTTAGAACCGGAGGAAATGTACGATTCCTCCCCCGTTTTAATAACGAATGCTTCAGATACTGAGCTTTCAGTGCTGGCGAATCCTGCTTCACCGGAATAGACAAATATTGCGGATTCGCGCCCGGCTGCCACAAGACAGAATGTGGCATTAACCGATTTTATAATGGAATTCGCAGTTCTGACAACGAGAGATGTTTCAAGATAGTTGTTGTTCTGAATGAACTTGAACTTTCCGTATCCGACATAGATATCAGTGGGTTTTTTCCGGCCAGGCCTGATTACAAAATTGAAAATAATATCAGACCTTTCGTATATTATAATTCCTGTTCCGTCGTTAAGCATTACCTGAGCCTTTGAGTCGCGGCCTGTGCGGATCCTGTCACCCCTGCGGATAACCATGGTATGGCATTCACTGCCCTGGCAGTTAAGGCTGGATTTTTCTGTTATGCCCTCTTTAAGTACTATTTTTCCGATGGCATCATCTGAAGCTGCTGCCCGGGCTGAATGGAGCAGAGTTAAAGAGATAATCAAAGAGATAATCAAAGAGGGCAGAATTTTCACAACTTCACCACCGGTATATCGCGTTATACTGTACAATAAATTTTTTGGTCCGGAAAATATAGTCCCGTGTTTCATTAAAAGGAATAAATTCCGAAAAGAGATCCATGTCCGGGTAATTTCCGGACTTGATCCAGTTATTCACGTTCCCGGCGCCGGCATTGTAGCCCGCCACCATGTATTCGATTCTGTTGTTGTAATAGCGTCCAAGCCAGGCCAGATAATGTGTGCCGAATTTTATTGAAGTGCATGGATCTTTCAGTTCATAACGGCTGATTTTGAGTTCATTTGCTATGCCCGCTGCGGTTGCGGGCATAAGCTGCATAAGTCCAAGTGCGCCTGCCGGTGATTCCGCGATGTGGTTAAAATTGGATTCAGCCTTGATTAGTGAATAGATTGCCGCTGGGCTGATTTTATACTTTTTGGCTTCATCAAGAACACAGTCTGAGAATGGAGCGGGGTAAAGCATTCTTGCGTAATTTTCGGGCAGCAGTGAAAGGTGTTCACGCGCGCCTGCGATATTGAAAAGTCTGAATGAATAGAATGTTCTGATGTTGTAGAAACTGTACTTTGATGAAAAAAGGCTAAAGGCAATGCTGATATCCTTCATGGCTTCTTCATCATTATCCGGTATTGATTTAATCTCTCTGTTAATCGCCCCGAGGTCACCGGCCGCGAAATATTTTTCAAGGCCTTCAATTTTTTTTGAAAAGCTGCTATTGTATGACGGTGAGTCGATCATTTTTTGCAGTGTTTTATAGGGGGCTAAAAAGTCTGCCGGGAAGTCGCTTAATCTGGATTCTGTTTCACGGGTATAACCCTCTTTTAAAAAAAGGAGAGTGTGATAAAGAATCATGGCCGGGGTATTTTTACTTTTTTTTGCCGACGAGTATTTGACCACTAATGAACCGGTTTCCGAGGAGTGGGATTCATGGGAAAGCAGCATTATTGTAAGCGGCGATCCAGGATGGTGAAAACACATCTCTTCGAGGAAACGGTTTCTGTCAGTTGGTGTTTTGCTGCTGTTTATTCTGTATTCCCAGAATCTGCAGTATGCCGTATAGTCCGCGTCGGGGAATCTCTTTATTGCCCGGGAAAAATAGGGTGATGCCTTGTCATAATTTTTATTTTTCAGGTGAAAACGCCCGCAAAGCCACAGGAACCGGGCGCTTTCATTTTCTTCAGGGAATGATGATGCGTATTTTTCAGCAAACGGAATAAATTCCTCTCTGTCGCGCCCCTCCATGTAGAAAATAATCCTGGTCAATACTCGCCTGCGGATTCCGGGGTCAGAGCTGTCGGAAAGTTTGATGTAATTATTAATTGCTTCATGCCTGCGCCCTTTGTCCCAGAGCAGGGCGCTGTGTGAAAGAAGCATCTCGTTATACGCGGGGTCGTTTTTCATCGACTCAAGCATTCGGACTGACAGAGCGTAATCCGTAACTGTTAAAATTTTAAGTTTAAGAAGGTTTGCCTCAGCATTTTTTTCGTTGATCATCTGTTCCGAGTATTCGGCAGATTTTTTCAGATCACCGGTTTCAAAGAGGGCGTCGGCAAGAAGCAGGAGTTCGCCGCTGCTGAACCTGACCTTTTTCTGTTCTTTCAGAAAGACCAGCCTTCTAACAGCTATGTCAATGTGCCATTTTTCGCCGCCCGAGGTTATAACCCGCATATAAGACGCAGCGGCCCGGGAATTCTCCTCCATGTTTTCGTGTACCGAACCGAGGCGTATGCATGTGAGAGCCGTGGATTCCCTGTCATTGTATCGCTTCAGGATGCCGTTCAGAATTTCGACCGCTTCAATGCCGCGGTTAAGCTTCTGCAAAGACTTTGTTTTAAGAATGAGAGCGTCCCTGTATAGCATGGAATCATCCCTGTTCATCAGGTCGACAAACTTAGCTACGTATTCATGTTCGCCATAGTCGAAAAACAAAGATGCTATATAAAAAACTGAATCATTGTAATAGGGGCTCTTTATGGAAAAGGATTTTACGAACGCATATACAGGCTGCGGAAAAAGCCTCAGGTTGAAGTTGAATTTTGATTTAAAACAGCTGTTTGCAAAATAGAGGATTGACTTTTTGGAATCCTTTTTGTCCATATACGCCCTGGCAAGAATATAATTCGAAAGGCAGTCTTCGCTGTTGCCGGACAGCGTTTCAATAATTTTATCAGGCGCGTTGTACAGCGGTAGCCCTGACATATCCATGCCGCGGCTGTTTTTTCCGCAGGATAATATAATCAGAGCGGAAAGAAAAAATGGAAGAAAAATTTTCCGGGGCATTATTTATCCTTCATATAAGCGCTGTATTCAGGTATATTTTCAAGGCCCGGCTCGTCCATGATTTTTTCATACAGGGATTGCCCGGGTTCAATCATATAATAGTTGTCCCTGTGCATCAACAGGTATTTATCTTTTTCGTCGTGGATGTATTTATTTATCAGTTCCTTTACCTGGTCGGAGTTGTTATAGTTTATCTCTTTTCGTTTTTCGGGGGGTATGCGTTTTTCCAGAAGGGCGACAATTGCATAACGCCGCGCAGTTTTGACGTTTTTGATTGCCTTGACATATTCGTAAAGCCGGACTGAATAGTTTGTTTCAGGGAGGTTGTCCGCCATTAACATGGTACTGCCAGCCCATTTGACTGATCTGTAACCAAGGGAGAGATATTTTTTCGGCATGTATTCATCGCCCTGGAGCACCTCCGCTGCGGAATCGCCAAGTATGATCTCTGTCTCTTTTATCTCCTGTATCAGCACATTCCTGTAAAGTTCTATCATGAGTATCTGCGAGTGTTTAACCTCGGCAAATGAATCGTCAAAAGAGAATTTCATGTAGAGTATCCGGGCTATAAGATCACGTCTGAGCGCCTCTGTAAAAATTTCGACATGCCTGTCGTCGGCGTAATTGGATACGGTTGAATTTATGAAAAAGAAAAAATATTTATTATCTTTAAGCCCTTTTTCGGAATGTCTCTGGTTGCCCGAGGAAAGACTCGATTTTGTTCTCTGGGCTTGTGCCGGTTCTTCCGGGGTGAACAGCGCAATGAGAATGAGGAGCAGTGCTGCGGATTTTTTAAAGGTCAAAAATCATTCCCTCCTTTGCGAGCAGGATCTCTGTGTGTACGTCTGTCATCAGCCTGGCATGTTCAAGCGCGAGCAGGTAGTGTTCCTGGAGAATGTCATCGGAATAGGCGGGTTCATGATGGGTCATGACAAGTTTTTTTACGTTCCAGTTAATTGCGCAGTTTACGGCCATTGTGTGACTTGTGTGGCCCCAGTCAACCTTGAGGAAAGCCTCGTCAAGAGTATACTGTGAATCAAGCACAAGTATATCAGCGTTTTTAAAAAACTCATTTGTACCCTTAAACTGTTCAATTGCTTCGCCGGTAAATTCAGTGTCCGTGGCAAATATGAATTCTTTGCCGTTCTGCCTGAATTTGTATGCAAAGCATCCCTGGGGATGTTTAAGGGGGAAAATACTGATCTCAAGGTCATCTTCAAGTTTTAAAGGGGTTTGCAGCGCGCTTCTAATATTAAAATAATTTTTGGTCGTAGCTGTACCGCTGAATGTGGCCGGAAAAAATGGTGATGACATCTGCTTTTCAAGGTTAGCCTGAAGGTCCTTATAAGGTGAATAGAAATTAAGAACATTACCCGGAACATAAAGAGGCCTGAAAAAAGGCAGTCCCTGTATGTGGTCCCAGTGGTTATGGGTAAACATTATGTTCAGCACGCCTTTGCCCTTCGCGCAGTCGCCCTCCATGAGCACATCACCTAATCTGCGCACGCCGGTTCCGCAGTCGAGTATATATATTTTACCTGAATCGGATGTTACAGTTACACAGGTGGTGTCTCCGCCGAAAACATACCGCAGTTCATCGGGCAGTGAAGATATAAATCCATCAATATCCTCTTCTCTTTTCAGTCCTTTCTGAATAGCAGAATACAGGATCCTTTTGATTTTCGAGGTATATTCCTCAGTATTAAGCGGAGAGGGGAGCGAGCCGCGTACACCCCATAATTGTATTCTCATTCTGAGTGGAACTCCATTAGTTTTTTCAGGCCTTAAAAAAAATCATGGATAGCTTAAATTCTTCCAGAGCCTCTGTACCCGCCGTTGTTTTAGAATGATCAGGCAGGATTTGATAATATTTAAAAAGTTTATAAAATAACAGGAAATTTTGTCAAATATAATCGGTATTTTCGTTAATTACTAATCGGCATAAAAATAATTTAATAGCATCATTTTAGTCAACTCCTCTTGAACTGTTCCATGGAGTTGCCGCAAATTCAGGGTACGGATGAATGTGATCCCCCATAAAAAGAAACATGGTGAAATACTACTCTGTGTATAATGCCTCCAGCCTGTCTACAAGAGAGGAGAAGTGTTTTATGGCTGACTCAACCGGACCGGGAGTGCTCATGTCCACTCCGGCAAGTTTAAGTTCGTCAAGAGGGAACATGCTCCCCCCTAATTTAAGGAAATTCAGGTAGGCGTTGCGCGCAGTTTCACCATTATTGAGCACTCTGTCTGTTAGCGCTATTGCCGCGGATATGCCCGTGGAGTATTTATAAACATAAAATGCCGAGTAGAAGTGGGGGATCCTGAGGCATTCGAGTGTGAGCGCATCGTCAATTACAAGAGCGTCACCGAAATATGCCTGTAGAAGTTTAAAGTATTCCACGCGGATTACGTCAAGGGTAAGGGGCTCGTTTCGTTCAACAATCTCGTGAGTCTTTTTTTCAAATTCAGCGAACATTGTCTGCCGGTATAATGTTGCCCGTATATTGTCTATCTCCCTGTTAAGAATATAAATTGTCATTTTTGGGTCGTCCCTGTATTTATCAAGCAGGTATCTGCTCAGCAGGGTTTCATTGAATGTTGAAGCTACCTCCGCGACAAAGATTGTGTAGTCGGCGTTAATGTACGGCTGGTTCTTTTTTGAATAGTATGAGTGCATTGAATGGCCGGCTTCATGTATGAGCGTGTAGAGGCTGTTTATGTTTGTCTCTTCGTAGTTGAGCAAAATGTAAGGGGGGGAATCGTAGCAGCCGGATGAATACGCTCCGCTTCTCTTGCCTCGGTTTTCATAGCGGTCCACCCAGCCGCCGGTGAGTCCTTCTTTAAGTATGGCCGTATATTCAGTTCCAAGCGGGGCAAGGGCAGCTATGCATGTTTCAACCGCTTCGTTATACGTCATCGAAAACTTTACGTCGCCGGCAATGGGAACGCAGGTGTCATAAAAGTGAAGTTCATCAAGACCGAGCGCCCGCTTTCTGAACTCAAGGTATTTAAAAAGCGGCGCCGTGTTTTTACGAACAGTATCAACAAGGTTGTCATAAACTGAAAGCGGTATGTTGTCCGGGAAGAGAGATGACTCCCTGCTGCTGTTGAAATTGCGCACGCGGGAATAGAACATATCCTTTTTGTTCGAGTGCGAGAGCGTTTCGGCGATTGTGTATTTCAGTTGCTCATAGGATTTGTAATACTGGAAGAACGCGTTTTTACGCACTTCACGGTCATTGCTCTGGAGGAGCGTGCTGAAGTTCCCATGGCTCAGTTCGACCTCGTTACCTTCGGCATCCCTGACTCTTCCGAACTTCATGTCCGCATTGTCAAGCTGGCTGAATATCTGAGAAGGCGCATGGCCCATTTCGCCTGACATGGCAAGAATCTGTTCGATCTCATGTGTGCGGGTGTGAGGCCTGTATCGCAGAAGTTTTTCGAGGTAGAATGTATAGTCCTTCATTGAAGGATCTTTCATAAAGGTTCTCACCAGGGACTCATCCATGGACTGGATCTCGGGTGTTATGAAACTTGAAGCCTCGGATATGCGGGTGTACAGGTTGATGCTTTTCTGGTACATCGCAAGGTAGAACTGGTTGGACTTCTCTTCGTCGCTTTTGAGGTGAGCGTACGTATATAGCCTTTCAAGGTCCCTTGATATTGATATGTCAAACTCAATGGTGTCCCTGAACTGCTTCAGCGATTGGGACATCCTGCCCGCGAAGCCAGCATAGCTGCTTATCCTGTTCTCAAGGCTGCCGTAGAGTTTCTCCCACGCGCTGTCGTCACTGAACAGCGGTGAAAGATCCCACTTGTCAGTTGATTTTATATCTTTTCTCTCGGGAATTTCTTTAAGGGCCATGATCTTCTCCGTATGACTTAATTATTGGCTGCGGTGCGCAACTGATCTTTTCAGTGTTTTATACAGAGCTCACGTTGGCATGGTCAACAATAAATTTATTATCCCGGCCGTGACAGGGCCGGGGCAGAAGAGCGCATGAAAAAAACCGGGAAGATTATCGCGCGGAAATTTAAAGGCTTAACCGGCTAAATCCCGGCAAGCGCCAGTTCCTGATAGGCATGGAAGAAATTTTTACTGAATTCATCCAGCCTGCTGCATATTTCAACGGTTTTTTCATCCATAACAAAGAGGTTCGGGTGTGCTGTAATTGATTCAAGCTCTTCGGTGAACTGCTTTATTAATGAACTCTCCGCCCCGTCCAGAATGTCGGCAACAAATTCCGCCGGAGGGTACCAGTCCCTGACTCTCTGTATATCCCTGTGTATCTGCGTGAGGAGAACATTTCGCGGCCCCTCCCATAATTCATTAATGGCTGAGTCACGGTAAAGCCTGGGAAGCGAGGAAAAGTCCTCCATGATGCCGTGGCCGCCGAATATAGACATCGCCTTGCGTATAACATCTGTTGAATCCATTGACGCGGTAATCTTCTGCAGCATAATAAGTTCGCGTACCCTGAACCTTTTTCTTTTCATTGCCATGGATTCATCAGTGGAAATC
>Ga0255347_1002261_pt1 | contig 27900 bp, 24 predicted proteins | sample wastewater_treat_2_FD_192479 | JGI IMG/M metagenome (GOLD analysis project Ga0255347, IMG submission 192479) | Wastewater microbial communities from Lulu Island WWTP, Vancouver, Canada - plant24 | ecosystem: Engineered > WWTP > Wastewater > Unclassified | place: Canada: Vancouver, British...
CCAAAGCAGGGTGTAGAAGGGGGCCAAAGTGAAATTTGCTGAGCACTGCTGCCGAAGTGAAGAAGCAACCTTGTTGACATCATCGGATGAGTGTCCGGCATGGCCGAAGGAAGTGACGGCGGATTCATATTCCTGGATGTGCAAGGCAGACGGTGGCCGAGGATGCGGCGTATCCTGCTCATTGCCAGCCTGCTCGTTTTCCTGGCCGTGGTCGTTTTTATCGGGTGCCTCTGCGTAAAGCCGCAGCTGCATTTGCCCAACTCCGTCCGGCAGCTGCAGACTCGACTCAAGGCCCTGCAAAAGGAGGATCCGGCCCCTCCTCTCAAGGCAACTAAACCACTCTGGCTGGAATTTGCCAAACCTGCAAGTGCAGCCCAACCGCACAACGAGGCGGCCATTGATCTCAGTGTGGCCCGGCCGAGGATGGCAGGAGAGATCAAAGCCGCCTTCTACCTGAACGGCGATCAGAGCAGCTTCGATTCTTTCAAAGCCCACAAGGGAAGTCTGACGCACGTCTGTGTCGAATGGCTGACGCTGGCGGATGGTCTCGGAACCCTGGTCGTGAGGCCGGACCAAAAGTTGCTAGCCCTGCTCAAAGGGGGTGGCCCCGTCTTCATGCTGGTGCTGAACAATCTGATCGGGGACAGCTGGCAACCGGAGGCCGTGGAAGGGCTAGCGAACGGTCCGGCGGCAGGGCAGGAGCGTTTTTTGGATGAACTGGTGCCGCAACTGACGGCCATGGGAGCAGGAGGCCTGGTGGTAGACTGGGGTCAGCTCGACCCCATGTACGCGGAGCAAATTGCCGGACTGCTCAAACGGATGGCGGTGGCACTGCACCGGCAGGGAATGGAACTGTGGCTGTGCGTCCCCATGGGCGAAGAGCTGAGGGCCTTCGATCTGGAGCTGTTGGCCCCGGAAATCGATCGGTTTGTTGCTACCCTTCACGACGAAAACTCAGAAAATGACCCTCCCGGCCCGATCGCCTCGCTGGAATGGTTCAACGGCTGGCTCGAGGCAATGATGGATTACGGTGAGCCGCAACAATGGGTCGTGGGAATCGGCGCTTACGGTTACGATTGGACGCAAGGGTAGCATAAAGCAGAGGTTCTGCGGTTTCCCGATATCATGAGTCGTGCGGGACGTTCCGGAACCCCGGTCTGCAAGTCGGAAGCACCCTTCTACAACCCCTCCTTCTTCTACGAAGACGAAGGCAGCGAACACCGCGTGTGGTTTCTCGACGCGTCGAGCTTTCTCAACCAGCTCCAGGTGGCGCGGAACAGGCGGGTCGGAGGGATCGCCATCTCCGACCTCGGCTACGAAGACCCGGCCATCTGGTATCCTCTGGAGTTGCCCGGATGGCAGGACCTCCATGGCCTTGATCTCCAGCCCCTGCAGGAGCTCAAAGCAACCGGCACCGTTACCCATGTGGGAAGAGGGGAATTCCTGACGCTGGACGATGCGATTGCCGGGGGGGCCCGCAAGGTCACCGTGGACGGAGCGGGCAACTTCGTGAGCTCCTATGATCGCTTTCCGAGCTATTTGACCCTCTGCCACCAGGGGCCAGGGAACAAAGACCAGGTGGCGATCAGCTTCGATGACGGTCCCGATCCCAAATGGACCCCCAGAATCCTGGATATCCTCAAAGCCAAGAAGGTGAAGGCGTCTTTCTTCGTTGTCGGCATGCGGATGGAAGCTTTCCCGGAGATTGTCAGAAGGATCGTCGCGGAAGGGCATGAAATTGGGGTGCACACCTACACCCATCCCAACCTGGCGGTGGTATCCGAGGAGCGCGCGCTGCTGGAACTCAATGCCACCCAGCGCCTGCTCGAGACCATCACGGGGCGTTCGACCATCCTGTTTCGACCTCCCTACAACGCGGACTCCCGCCCTTACGATCCCGCTGAAATCATTCCCATCAAGCTGGCGCAGCAGCTCGGCTATCTGACCGTCACCGAAAACATCGATCCTGAAGACTGGATGAGACCGGGAGTGGCGGTCATGCTGGAGCGGGTGAAGCAGGAGCGGCGGAGGGGCGGCAACATCATCCTCCTGCACGATGCCGGGGGAGATCGGAGTCAGACCCTTGCCGCTTTGCCCGCTATAATCGACTACCTGCAGGATCGCGGCGATGCCATCGTCTCCCTCAGCGAAATGCTGGAGGAAGCGCCCGATTACTTGATGCCGCCCTTTCGGCACGATGAGGAGAAGATGATGCGCATGGTCACCAGCAGTGGCTTTCGGGCACTTCATGGGGTGGAAGGCTTCCTCTGGGCTTTCATGATTACGGCCACGGCTTTGACCGCTCTGCGCTCCCTCGTCATTGCCCTGCTCGCCTGCCGCCGTAAGGAACAGACCGGCTTTGCCGGAGCAGCGTTGTTTCACCCGCCGGTAAGCGTTATCCTACCGGCCTACAACGAGGAAAAGGTCATCGGCAGGACGCTTTCCTGCCTTTTGCAGACCCGGTACCCGGGTAGCGTGGAGATTCTGGTCATCGACGATGGTTCGAGAGACCGAACCGCCGCGATCGTCTCCCGCATGGCGGCCCAGGATCAGCGTGTCCGACTGAGACGGCAGCCCAACCAGGGCAAGGCGAGCGCTCTGCGGGCTGGCATCGAGGCCGCCAGCCATGAGATTTTGGTCATGCTGGACGCGGATACCCAGTTCCAGCCGGAAACAATTACCCACCTCGTGCAGCCGCTGAGGGGCAAAGAGGTGGCGGCCGTCTCAGGTCATGCCAAGGTGGGCAACCCCCGCACCTTCATTGCCCGGTGCCAGGCACTAGAGTACACTTGCGGCTTCAATCTTGATCGGCGTGCGTACCATCAGCTCAACTGTATTACCGTGGTCCCCGGTGCCGTCAGCGCGATGAAGCGCCGTGCCGTGAGGCGCGTGGGCGGTATCTGTGCGGATACCTTGGCCGAGGATACTGATTTGACGCTCAGCTTTCACCGGGCTGGCTTTCGCGTTGCCTACACCGCCGACGCCGTCGCCTGGACCGAGGCGCCGGAAACCTTCGCGGCTTTGGCCAAACAGCGCTTTCGCTGGGCCTTCGGAACGCTGCAATGCCTCTGGAAGCATCGAGACCTGGTCTTCAACCCCCGGTGCGGCGCTCTTGGCTGGTTCAGCCTGCCTGGTGTCTGGTTTTTCCAGATCCTCCTGGTGGCGATCGGCCCAATGGTGGATGGGATGCTGATCGCTTCCCTCCTGCTCGGTTTCGGCAGTACCTTGCTGCCTTATTTCATTACCTTTCTGGTGACGGATGTGTTCCTGGCAGCTCTTGCCTCCCACTTTGAACGGGAGCCTCTCCGAAAGTCTCTCCTCATCATTCCCATGCGGTTCATTTATCGGCCGCTCCTGGGTTGGGTCATCTGGAAGGCTCTTTTCAGGGCAGTCCAGGGGGCCTGGGTGAACTGGGGCAAGCTGGAGCGGACGGCATCCGTACCCATGCGGGTCTAAGCCGTGATTCCTGCTCCCTCTCCACAACTGCCGCGCCTTACCGCAGGGCAGAGGCGCGGTCGAGACCACGCAAGGACCTCGGACCGTCTCAGGAAGGATCGCCCTCCTCCCATCGGCCGGTGGCTACTTTGCCTGATGGTGATCGTCCTCGTGACAGGCGGCTGCGAACCGTCTCAACCCGATGCGGAAGCCCCGCAACCGCCAGGCAACATGGCCTTCCCGGCCGTCGGTGCGTACACGGGAGCCTATATCGATTTCGGCGAGACCGAAGACGTCATCACCCTCGAAGCGATTGAAGATTTCGAGGGCCTCGTCGGAAAGCATCAGGCGATCATCGCCTCTTCAAGCTTCTGGGGAGAGCAGAGTTTTCCCTCGAAGAGCGTTTTCGTGGTCGCACGCCACCACGCGATTCCTCTGCTCTTCTGGTCCCCCTGGGACAGGCCCTATAAGGAGGAAGGAGGTCCCGACCGGTTCAACCTGGATCAAATCCTCATGGGGCGATGGGATGACTACCTCGACTCCTGGGCTGACCACGCTCGGGCCTATGGTCAACCCCTATTGGTGTCCTGGGGACTGGAGATGAATGGCAATTGGTTTCCTTGGTCAGGCGCGTTTTACGGCGCCGGGGAGGAGACCATGGCGGACAAAACAGGCGCTATCTTCAAGGGACCGGAACGGTACCAGCACGCCTACCGCTATGTGGTCGATCGTGTGCGGGCACGGGGAGCCGACAATGTACTGTGGGGCTTTCATATCAACAGCTTTTCCTATCCCGATGAACCGTGGAATCAGCCTGCCCGCTACTATCCCGGTTCCGATTATGTAGACTGGCTTGGCGCCAGCATCTATGGCAAACAGTTCGGAGATGACGACTGGTATTCCTTTCACCAGGTGATGGACACCCCTTACTCGGCGCTTTGCGCCCTGGATCCCACGAAGCCAATTCTGGTGGCTGAATGGGGCGTGGGAGAGTTTCCGAAGTCAGGCAGTAAGGCGGCCTGGCTGAGGGAGGCGTTTGCTGCCTTCAAGGCCGAATATCCGCGCGTGAAGGCCGCAGTCTACTGGCATGAACGCTGGATGAACGCGGACAGCAGTTATACCAACCTGAGGGTCAATTCCTCCCCGGACTCCCTCACAGCTTACCGTCAAGGGATTGCCGACCCATACTGGCTCGGCACCCTCCAGTACCATGCCCACCCGCCGGCGCACCATTAGGAGCCGTCCACGGCGTGTTTCCGTTGACACATCACAGAGCCGCCGCTGCCGCGCGCGCCCTCACCCCTTTAGCTGGACAACCCGGTGCGTATCCTTTCGCCCTTGGATCATGGCCGAATACCCGAATAGCGCGCAGGTTTAAGGCCAGAGGGCGCGGTACGGGTTCTCCTCAATGCTGTGTTCCCTCACAATGCGATACTGTGATGGACGAAAGGATGAGCAGATCGACGCACATTTCTGAGGCAGTCATCCTTTACACTGTCCAGGAACTGGTATACTTCTTGAGAAGGCGAAAGAGCTTGAGGGTAAGGTCCCCGGTTCTTCCCTTACCGATCTTGATCCCGTCTACGCTGTGAACGCCCAGGATGTCGACCGTGGTTCCCGTCAAAAATATCTCTGCCATGAGAGGAAGATCATCGGCCCGAATAGAGCTGTCGCGTACGACAAGACTAGGCTCCGCAGCATGATTCGGCACCCAGGCACGGGTGATACCGGCAGGAATGCGGTTTGACAGCGGAGCGGTAAAGAGCGTTCCGTTCTTAACACCGAAGACATTCGGATGCGTATCTTCGGTAACGCAGCCGTCATCACCCACATTGAGCCAAATCCAGGGATGACGCTGGATTGCCCAGCCACATGCGGGACCCGGGCGACGGCAGAGGCGGAAAGGTCAGTGGCTCAGGCCGGGGAGTCTGCGCCTATGGCCTGTTCCAAAACCTTATTCCAGGATTTCGTAGGATAGCGGGGTTGGGTTCTGAATACTGTCGATCGAGGCACCACATTCAAAAACACCTTTCATGAATTCGGCTTTATCCTCGGCGGACATTGCGGCATCAAACTTGATCCCGACTTTTAGATCGTCAAAACCGGCTCTTTCCTTGTCACTTATGCCCATCGCTTTTGAAAAGTCGATGCTGCCGGCCACCGTTACCGAAATATTCCTGACATCGATATTCCTTTGCATGGCCAGGAATTGAATGGTCGAAACCACACAGCTCCCGAGGGAAATTGCCAGCATCTCCGGAGGAGTCGGCGCAGTATCATCGGCCCCAAATTCCCTGGGCTGATCCACGTGAACCACATGGTCTCGAACCCTGCATTCCACGATCCGATTCTTGACCTCTTTTGCCTCAACCCTGACTTGGTAAATCATCCTTCCCTCTCCTTGACCGCTTCACCGGATTACCCTTCAATAACACCTCACTCCGCCCGGTTGCCGACTCAAACCGGAATGACCGCTTGAACCCAGGGGCAACGTTTGCACCAAATTGGTTCATGATTGTTGAGAGCCAACCCGTTCGCCGGGTTTTACGCTTCGCATGCTGGCCAGAAACCGTTTCGCCTCGGCGGTACCGTCTTCCGGCGACCAGGCAGCAAAATCGGCTGCTGTCAGAGGGCGGTACGGCCCTTGCTTGATCTCGAACGCCACGGACTCGTCCATCATGGGAACCCAGGAATGCCAGATATTGGCCGGTATTTCAAATCCAATCCCGTTCGCCCCAACCCCGACCGCCACGCGTTCGATCACCGTGCCGAGCTCATCAAATGTGAGAATGTCAAAAAGACCACGAAGCACAACCGCACATTCCCATTTCTCACGATGGCGATGCGGCCGAAAATAGGATTCCAGTCTGGCCGCGATGAGCAGTCGCTGTACCGGATCGGCCAGTGATTCATGGATGTTGTAATGCAGCCGCTGTCTGGCACTGGTGGCCGCACCGGAGATAAGATCAGTCAGGAGATCGCTGGTGATTAATTTCATGGAAGCCGCAGCCCTCATCAGTTCTTGTGCTTGTCGTCGTTTCGAGGTGATGCCATGGCATGCGATGGCGCACCTAACCCCATAATAGTTCTTCTTTTCGAAAGCAATACCATTTGCGGTCGCCACCAGCATAGCACACACCAACCCCGATTCGGGTCTGGATAACGGCAATGGTTCCTTGCCACCGGGATAGCTTTTCAGGTACTTTTGGCACTTCTGACGATCCTGGTTTGAGGCAACTATAGGAACGATGTTGCCCACCACCCCGATGGCCCATGGCGGGACGCGCTTTCTCCTGCCGTTGGCCTTCGAACCCGGAACGATCAATGCGACCAAGCTTTTCGGCCGACCACGAAAACGAAGGATATAACGCCATGAGTCAGCTCAAAGAGACCCTGTCAAAGCTCACCATGAAGCGCGCCGCGGCCCTGCTCGGCCCTAACGGTAAGGATCTGATCCGTGCCGGCGGGCGCTACCCCATCGATCTCGATTTGGACGTTACCCTCACCGAGGACCTCTTTCTGCTCAATATCGACAAGTCCCTGGTCACCATCAGGACCTCCGAAGAGGCCGCGTCCGGGCTTGAACTTCGCTGCAGCACCTGCAACCAGCCGTGCGGCCATGCCGGCGCCGCATTGGCGGTCATTCTCGAAGAAAAGCTGGCACTGCATCTGGCAGCGCCCCCGCCACCCAGCAGCCCGGCCGGAGAGCTCACCCCAGAAGAACTGACGGCCCAGGCCCTCGCCGACCGCGAGGAGCGAGCTGCCACCGAAAGAATGGAACTGAAGTCCATGGATCTGAAGACCCTCTGGACCGACTACACCGTTACCAGCCTGGTTTCGGGAAAAACCTATCGCGTGGCTCTGCGCGGCTGGGAGCGCGGCGAATCGTATTGTAACTGTCCTGATTTTCGTAAAAATACCCTCGGCACCTGCAAACACCTCCTCTTCGCCCTCGACCGGGTCAAGGGACGCTTCAGTAAGACCGTTCGGGAAACGCCTTACCGTCCCAGCCACAGCTACGTCTTCCTGCTATACGGCAGAGAACTGGAGCTGCGGCTGGCAGTGGCTGAGGGCCTGGAAGGCCCACCGGCTGCGCTCCTGCGACCGCTCGCGGGCAAACCCATAACCGATCCCCGGGACCTGCTGCAACGCCTCAGCCGAGCAGAGCAGCTGGGGCATGAGGTGACCGTCTATCCCGACGCCGAAGAATACCTGCAACGCGCTTTGCTCATGGAGCGCCTCCAGAAGACCGCCGCGGAGGTACGCCGCGATCCCGCCTCCCATCCCCTCCGTACGACCCTGCTCAAAACGGAACTCCTGCCTTACCAGCTGGACGGCATCGGCTTTGCCCTTGGCGCCGGAAGAGCGATTCTCGCCGACGACATGGGGCTCGGGAAGACCATTCAGGGAATCGGCACCGCGGAACTGCTGGCTCGCGAGGCGGGTATTTCACGCACCCTGGTAGTCTGCCCCGCTTCGCTCAAGTCACAGTGGCAGGCTGAAATCGAACGGCACTGTGACCGCTCGTCGCAGGTGATCTTCGGCGACGGCGACTTCCGCGCCGGTCAATACCAGCACCGTGACAGCTTTTTTACGATCTGCAACTACGAGCAGGTGCTGCGTGATATCGATACCATCGCACGCGAGACCTGGGACCTGATCATCCTCGATGAAGGGCAGCGCATCAAGAACTGGGAAGCCAAGACCAGCCGCACCATCAAGGGGTTGCGCTCACCGTTTGCCCTGGTACTCTCCGGCACCCCGCTCGAGAATCGCCTCGATGAGCTCTATTCCGTCGTGGAATTCATAGACGAACGGCGACTCGGACCAGCCTTCCGTTTCTTCCACACTCATCGGATCGAGGATGAAAAGGGCAAGGTGCTGGGCTACCGGCATCTGGATGAGGTGCGCCGGCAACTGCAGCCCATCCTGCTTCGCCGCACCCGAAAACAGGTAATGCAAGAACTGCCGCCCCGGACCACTGAAATCCGCAGAATCACTCCCACCGAAGAACAGCTTCAGATCCACGCCGCCCAACAAAAGACCATCAGCACCATCCTTAAGAAACGATTCCTCACCGAAATGGACCTGCTGCGTCTGCAAAAGGCCTTGCTCATCTGCCGTATGGCCGCTAACAGCACCTACCTGGTGGATAAGGAACCTCCCGGCTATTCGAGCAAACTCGAAGAACTTGAGGCGCTTCTGGATCAGCTTGCGGCCGAAGACGACCGTAAGATTGTCCTCTTTTCCGAGTGGACAAACATGCTGAACCTGATCGAACCCATGCTGGAGAAACGCCGACTCCCGTTCGTGCGGCTGGACGGTTCAGTGCCGCAAAATCGCCGTCAGGGGCTGGTACGTCAGTTTCAACAGGACCCCGCATGCAAGCTCTTCATCACCACCAATGCCGGCTCAACCGGCCTCAACCTCCAAGCTGCCAACACCATCGTCAATGTTGAGCTGCCATGGAATCCGGCCATCCTCGAACAGCGCATCGCCCGTGCTCACCGCATGGGCCAGCAACGCCCGGTGCAGGTCTACCTGCTGGTCACTGAAGCCACCCTCGAAGAAAACCTGCTGGCAACCCTGGCGGGCAAACAAGAGCTTGCCCTGGCGGTCCTCGATCCGGACTCGGACGTCACCGCGGTCAACCTGGCAAGCGGCATCGAAGAGCTTAAAAGGCGCCTCGAACAGCTATTTGACACCAGGCCGTTCGCCCCCATTGATGAGAGCCAGCGCCAGAAGACCGAAGCCGAAGCCGCCGCCCTGGTCCGCAAAGAGAAGCTCGCGGCTGCTGGAGGACAGCTGCTCAATGCGGCCTTTTCCTTCCTTGGGGAAGTCTTCGCCACCCAGGAACCCTCCGCCACTGATCGCGAGCTGGCCGAAGCCCTCAGGAGCAAGCTCGCCACCTGCATGGACCGTGACGAGCAGGGCCGCCTCCAGATGACCGTAACCCTGCCGGATGAAGGAGCGGTCGAGCACCTTGCCCTGTCGCTAGCGAGAATTCTCGGAGGGAACCTGCCAGAGACTCTCTCCCATCAGTCTTAGCTCACCGTTTCCGCACTGTAGCGGGCGATGAGGCCGGTGCGCAGGGCATGCCGGTAGATATGAGCGAAGAACCAGCAGGCGAGGACCACATAAAGCGCGGCAAGCCCCCCACCCGCCAGCAGCATCACTGGTGACAAGGTGCCATGGTCGATGACCTTTCGCATGCCCTCGAACACATACGAGGGTGGCAGCAGATAGGAAACGGCCCTCATCCACTGAGGCAGGGTCGATAAGGGGTAGAAGACACCGACGAAGGGGGCAACGAAGCCCGGGATGGGCCAGATGAACCACTCGGACGCCGGGCCCAGGCGGAGTACCACAGCGCTCCCGAAAATGCCGAGGGCGATGCCGAACAGAAACAGCACCAGCAGGAAGGGAACGAACATCAACCCGTAGACCGAAACAGCCAGGCCAAAAACGCTGGTCGCCAGGACGAGCATCACGACCAACCCTACCGCGCTGGTAAGGATGCTCGACAGCACCAGTCCGCACAGATACTCGGAGATGCAAAGCGGGGTAGCGAAGATGTTGAGGAAATTGCGCGACCAAACGTCTTCGAAAAAGGTCAGGGTGACTCCCTGCATCACCCGGATGAGAAAATCATAGAGCAGGACCGCTCCCAGGAGCACCGGCACGAAATCGATGCCGCTCGAAGCGATGACATTAAGATACCTGGTGATAAACCCCCACAGCACCATGTCGATGGCGACCCAGACAAAGAGCGGCAGCACGCGCGCCGGACTCCCCCGCAGGAGATAAAAATGGCGCAGCAGGATGGCAGCAACCGGCTGTAACCGCATGGGACTCAGGCTCCTGCGAACGTCAGCGGTTCCCGCGCCACGCTGATGAACAGTTCCTCGAGGGTTTGCCTGCCGTGCTCGTGCGGCAGGGTCTTCGGGTCACCTTCGAGCAGGATCTTTCCGCGGGAGAGAAAGAGCACGCGGTCGCAAACCTCAGTGACTTCATACATATTGTGCGAGGTCCAGACGACTCCCCCGTCACCCTGCCTGGCAAATTCACGGATCTTCGAGCGGATGTCGTGCGCCGTCGCAGGATCGAGTGAGGCGGTCGGTTCATCGAGGAGGAGGAGATAAGGATGGTTGAGGACCGCTTTGGCGAGCCCCACCCGGGTTTGCTCACCCGAGGAGAGCAGGCCGCACTTGACGTTGCGAAATTCTTCCAGGCCGAACTGCTCGACGACCTCCTGGACGCGTTTCGATAGCGTCGGAACGCCATAAAGGAGGCCAAAGACCCGCAGGTTTTGAGAAACGGTCAGATTCCCGGGCAGGGGAGCGTAAACCGCGGCAAAGTTGGTCCGTCCGACCACCTGGGAACGATGTCTCGCAATGTCCACTCCTTCAATGCCGATCCTCCCGGCGGTCGGCTCAAGGACGCCCAGAATCATGTTGATGATGGTGGTCTTGCCGGCGCCGTTGGGACCCAACAGACCCACAATCTCGTTCCGGTCAACCTCAAAGGATACGCCGCCCACTGCAACGGTCTGCCCGTAGGCTTTGTGCAGGTCCACAACCGTGAGCACCTTCTCCGCAGATCGGGCCTGGGAACCTCGAATCCCGTTCACCGCGTTCCTTCCCTCGGGTGGTTCCCAGGGTGGAGCTTGGGAACCAGCGAGACACTGTTCCATGGAGTCTGAGAACATCCTTTGAATCAGCTTTGAGTCAGTCCCTGCAAGGTCTGGAGGACCTCGCGGGCATGGCCGGAAGACTTGGCTTTGGGCCATGTCTGCCGAACGAACCCGGCAGGATCGATAAGGACCGTACTGCGAATGACGCCGGCGGACTCTTTGCCGTACATCTTCTTGACCCCCCAGGCCCCGTAGCTCTCCAACACCATGCGTTCCGGATCACTCAAGAGCTTGACCGAAAGATTGTGCTTTCCTTTGAATTTCTTGTGCGACGCGACCGAATCGGGGCTTACCCCCAGCACGATGGCGCCCAAAGCCGTAAAGTCGCTCGATCGCTCTGAAAACTCCAGAGCTTCGGTGGTTCACCCACTGGTATTGTCCTTGGGATAAAAGTACAGAACAATCCAGTGCCCTCTCAGATCTCTGAGACAAATCTTCTCGGCATCCTCTGACGGCAGACAGAACTCAGGTGCTTCTTTTCCCAGTTCAAGCATCGTCTCCTCCCTGCCCAAATCTCAAGTATTGAAGATGGTTAGCGAGCTTGGTGTAGAACGCTTGCTGGAACACGCGGCCCACCAGCTCTTATCCTAAACCAATGAAGGTAACGGAAAACTTCTTTAGCGCGGAAGCGGTGCCAACGGAAGGTCTTTCCGGAAAGACCGGGGCATGATTCAATGCCGAATCATGCCCCGCTGAGTTTTCAAACGGCTGCTGAACCCGGGGGAACCCACAAAGACTCCCCTTCAATCCTGATTCCGGCCTACCAGACTTCCGGAAAGGCCATATTGGTGTACAAACCCTCAAGCTTGACCTTGTGGCCTTTCTCCATCCGGGAAAGCGCTTCGAACATCTCCTTTTGTTCCTGGTCCGTGCTGCACCTGGCCAACTCGGCATACATGGTCATGGCTTCTTCTTCGTTCTTCATGGCCAGGGCAATGGCCTCCGCAGGCTTCATACCGATGCTGAGCTTTGGTTTAGCAACGGCTTCGGCAATCTTGTAATCCTGGGCCTCGTCAAACCGCATTGGCTTTACCTGGGAGAGCAGGCCCTGCAGGAAATTGCGGTGCTTCATCTCCTCCTCGGCCAGGTCCTTGAAGATATCCTTCAGATTGGCATCCTGCACCTTTTCGCCGGCAGCCGTATAGAAGTCGAACGCCTCAATTTCATTCTCGACCGCCATCGCTATCACTTTCTTGTACTCTTCCACTTTCATCACAGCTCCTCCCTCTGTTTCTTGGTGAATTTCCTCCCGATATGCTAACATGAGCATATTACGCGAACCGAACTACCCTGTCAAACTTGGTTTTTGGCCGGACGAAGCGCCAAAACTGCCCTTCCGGTCAGAAACCGTCAAAGACCGACATCATCACCCCCTTCCGCTTGTCTTGTCAAATCCAGACTTTGATGGTACTGTCGCGTCCGTTCTCACGAACATCTGTACCTTCAGCCGCGGGTTGAGTCTCAGGTTTGTCAGTAAGTGACCTGCCGTCAAATGATTGCTGTCGATTCACTCAGCAGATTGTCGTCGGTGAGAGGATCAAGTTCACTGCCACCATCGAGTTCAATCGCATTGGGACGGTTAAGCACTTCATCATGGCCGGACAGGAGGGGTTCTGCTGATGAGGATTGCGGTCCGAGGAGTTCGAGGCAGGGGCACTCGGCCTTCTCCGACTGCCAGAGTGAAACAAGTCCCTATCGGTTTGACATCCTCTTGGACCATGTGGATGTTGCATCGCTGCAATAACTGAGTTGATACAATTCTGGAAAGATCAGGGAAACAGGTTGGGAACTGCAGGAATCCCAGAGGGCCTGCCACAGACGGCCTACGGGAGCATCGTTTCCGAGACGAGGGCAAATCACACGAGGAGGTACAATCCATGACGAGCGCGCTACAGACCCTTCGCGAGATGCGCGAGCAGGCCATGCGGGGCGGTGGCAGCGAACGCATCGCTCAGCAGCACGCACGCGGCAAGATGACTGCCCGGGAACGTCTGGCCCTGCTGCTTGACGAGGGAACCTTTCAGGAACTCGGTGCCCTGGCAACCCACAATATCACCGACTTTGGCATGGACGCGCAGCACTTCCCCGGCGATGGCGTGGTCACCGGCTTCGGTAAGATCAGCGGGCGCCGCGTTGCGGCTTTTGCCCAGGATTTTACTGTATTTGGCGGGTCGTTTTCGGAAGTGCAGTCGCACAAGATTTGTCGCCTCCAGGATGTAGCCCTGGATAGCGGCATTCCCATCATCGGCTTGAATGACTCGGGCGGAGCGCGCATTCAGGAAGGGATTCGGAGTCTTGCGGCTTACGGTGAAATGTTCGTGCGCAATGTCCTCTCCTCGGGCGTCATTCCGCAGATCTCGGTGATGCTCGGACCCTGTGCCGGCGGATCTGTCTACTCCCCCGCCCTGACCGACTTTGTCATCATGGCACGGAACATCAGCTACATGTTCATCACGGGTCCGGACGTCATCAAAGCGGTGACCGGCGAGGATGTGACCTTCAGCGATCTGGGAGGCACTCTTGTCCACAACAGCAAGAGCGGCGTGGCTCAACTGCTGGCGGAAACCGACCAGCAGGCGATTGAACTGGTCAAGCTGCTGCTGAGCTATCTGCCTCAGAACAATGCCGAGGATCCGCCTCAAGTGGCCCGCTACGACTCGCCGGACCGCATGGAGGAGGCACTGAACAGCATGGTGCCCGAGGACGAGAACGAACCTTACAATATGCACGAGGTGATTGAGCAGATTGTCGATCAGGGCAGTTTCCTCGAAATCCATCCCTACTATGCGCGCAGCGCCGTGGTGGGATTTGCCCGTCTTGATGGCTATTCGGTGGGAATCGTCGCCAACCAGCCGGCCCACCTGGCAGGCGTGCTCGACATTGATTCAAGTGACAAAATCGCACGTTTTGTGCGCATTTGCGACGCTTTCAACATCCCCCTCATAACCTTTGTCGACACCCCGGGCTATCTGCCCGGAGTCGATCAGGAGCACTATGGCATTATCCGCCATGGTGCCAAGGTGATTTATGCCTACTGTGAAGCGACCGTACCCAAGATTTCCATCGTTACCAGAAAGGCGATCGGCGGTGCCTACGTCGCCATGAGCTCCCGTCAGATGCGCTGCGACCTGGCTTTTGCCTGGCCTGCCGCCCAGATTGCCGTCATGGGGGCGGAAGGCGCTATCCGCATCCTGCGAAAACGCGAACTGGCCGCCTCCGAGGACCCCGCTGCGCTCCAGCGGGAATTTGTTGCCGAATATCGCAGCAAGTTTTTCAATCCCTATGTCGCCGCCAACGTGGCTCAGATCGATGAGGTGATTGAGCCGAGAGAAACACGCCCCCGTCTGATTCGCGCCCTCGAGGTGCTGCGCACCAAAGTCAAACAGAACCCCCCCAAGAAACATGGATTGATGCCCATGTAGTCGCCAGGTCGGGGGGTGGCTTCCGCCGACGGTGGGGTGGAGATGAGCTCTGAGGCACGCTGTTGGGCAGCACGCATTATTCAGGACTCACCGCTGTTTTCCGCGCAAGTGTGAGGGAGGTGTCCATGGAGTCACTCAACATTGGTTTACAACTAACCGTTTTTGGGATGGGCCTGGTCTTTCTGCTGCTGGCCCTGATGGCCTTGCTGATCAGCCTGCTGTTGCGCCTCGACCGAACCGCTGCGGTCACCCCTGAACCGGTGACACCGGAATACTCCGGCGGTCTCGATCCGGAGGCTCTGGCCGCCATCAGTATCGCCGTCATGATGCATCAAGCGGTTCGCCGCAAGGAGGCCGCCCCGGTGATGCGTGAATACCAGCCGGGGACGCTCCCCAGCCGTTGGCTCAATGTCGGACGAACCCTGCAAAATACCAGATGGCAGCCGGGACGGAGGACCAAATGAGACGTTACAAACTGGAAATCAAAGGCAAAGAGTACGTGGTTCATGTGCAAGAACTGGCGGCTGATCGGTTTCGGGTCGCTCTTGACGATCGGGCTTTGGAGGTCAGGGTTACTTCTGATGAAGACCTTGCGGCAGCCGTGATCACACCCGCGATCCTGCCGCTGCGTGAGGGCGATGAGGCGGTAGTCCCGCGGCCCGAAGCCTCTTATCGCCCTCCCGATCCCGCCACCCTGGGACCGGGGCGGCAGGTGCCGTCACCGGCCCAACCGCCTCGCCCGGAGCTGCCCGGCAACGGCATCCGATCCGATGTCACGGCACCCATGCCCGGCGTTATTCAGGCCGTGTCGGTCAAGGTCGGCGATGCGGTCACACATGGGCAGACGGTGCTGGTCCTGGAAGCAATGAAGATGAAGAATGCCATTCGATCGCCGCGCGACGGGGTGGTTTCCGAAGTCCTGGTGCAGGTTGGACAAACGGTCGGCTACGGCGACGTGCTGGTCAAGTTTGAGGAGGGTTAGCCGTGACGGTCTCTTTTGTTGAGTTGCTGCAGGGAATTCAGAATACGTCACCCGGCTCACTCCTGATGATCGCCGTCGGCTGCCTCCTGATCTATCTGGCCGTCGTCAAGGAATACGAACCGATGCTGCTCATTCCCATCGGCGCCGGGGCGATTCTCGCCAATCTGCCGCTCTCGCCGATGATCGCCGACGACGGCATGCTCGCGGTGCTGAAGAAAGCCGGGGTGGACAACGAGCTCTTCCCGCTGCTGATCTTCATCGGCATCGGCGCCATGACCGATTTCGGACCGCTGCTGGAGAACCCCCGGATGATGCTGCTCGGTGCAGCAGGACAGTTCGGCATCTTCGGCACCCTGATCCTGGCGCTGCTGCTCGGCTTCGACCTCAACGAGGCCGCCTCCATCGGCATCATCGGCGCCATCGACGGCCCCACCTCCATTTATGTGAGCAACCTGCTGGCTCCGCACATGCTCGGGCCCATTGCGGTCACCGCCTACAGTTACATGTCGCTGGTTCCGATCATCCAGCCCCCTATCATGCGAGCCTTGACCTCGCGCAGGGAACGGATGATCCGCATGCCCTATACCTCCCGGCCCATCAGCCGCCGCACCCGCATTCTTTTCCCCCTGGCGGTGACCATTGTGGTGGGCACCCTGGTGCCCATGGCCATCCCCCTCATCGGAACGCTCATGCTCGGCAACCTGCTCAAAGAATCGGGAGTGGTGGAACGGCTGACCGGTGCTTCGTCCAACGAAATCGCCAACATCGTGACCCTCTTCCTCGGTCTGGCCGTAGGTTCGACCATGCGCGCCGACACCTTTCTGCAGCTCCAGACCCTGGCGATTCTAGCGCTCGGGATCATGGCCTTCGGCCTCGATACGGCGGCCGGATTGGGGTTTGCCAAGTTTCTGAATTTCATCAGCAAGGGACAGTTCAACCCACTCCTGGGCGCCGCCGGTATCAGTGCTTTCCCCATGGCCGCGCGCGTGGTCCAGAAGGTGGGTCAGGAAGACGATTTTGAGAACTTCCTGCTCATGCACGCCATGGGGGCCAACACCGCCGGCCAGATCGCCAGTGTGGTGGCCGGCGGAGTGCTGCTGGCCATGCTGGGTGCCCACTGAGACTGCCGCGGAGACTTTCCGGAAAGCACAGGACAGCGCTGCTCAGTACCACGCCAGAGAAGAAAGTGACCATCCTTTGTGGCATTGGCGCCTCGCCCGCGTATCTCACAGGCTGGATCCCTGTGCGACGTCATGAGCGGCTGGACACTTATTCTTGGGGCTGGGGATGGTTTGCCATCAGAAGGGATAATCATCCTCAGCGTCATCTTCCGATCGTTCTTCGGCCATGGCCAAGGCTTCGTAGACCGCCTCGACGATATCCTCGTCGTCCGAATCCAGCAGATCGCCCAGGACGTTTGCCGCTTCGTGGGGGCGGATCCCTGCTACCGCATCGATTGCCGCCAGGCGCCGAGGCTTGTCGGTGGTCGGTGACCTGACCAGCCTGGTGACGTACGGCCAGGCCGCATCGATTCCCCAGTTACCGGCGGCCCACAGTGCCTCGACACAAATGCTGCGGTTCTTGCTCCCCAGCGCTTCGAGAATCTGGTCATCAAACCCGGGGACAAAACGCATGCCAAAGACGCCGGTGAGTTTCCAGCGCTCGTCATCACTGGCGTGGGCCGCATGAATGGCGCCCCGGTGCCATCTTTGCGGCGCCCGCACCGAGCTCTCCAGGATTCGCCGCCGCACCGCCTCGGGGACCTTGGGATCACGGTACAGCGTGGCCAGCTGCTCCCGGATGCGGCGGAAGCTCTTTCCCGAAATCGGCGCATCATCAAGATCTTCAGAATCCTCCAGATCCATACACTCGAGAACCGCTCCCAGCGATATAGCCGCTCGCCCACGCAGCTTGACCGATTCAGCGCCATTTCGCAGAATAGCCAGCAGCCTTTCGACCAGTTGGTCGTCAATCACCGTCAGCTCTCCGGCCAACTCCACGGCGAGCAGCCGCTCTGCATCGCTGGCCAGAGCATCGGAGAGGATCCCAAGGAGCAGCTCATCACTGTCCTCCGGCCACTCCCAAGGCGGAATTTCTTTAAGGATCTCCAAGTTCATGGGACTCTCCTCCCAACAGCATCAACCCTGTTCCAGCTAAATGAGCTCTGCAGCCGATGCGGGAATCCAGCACCGGCGACCGTCTGTCAATTCAATGTGAAACCAGCCCTGACGCGCTTCGACCAGCTTGAATTCAACTCCCATGTGCAAAGGTTCCTTGAACGAGGGTTCAAAGGTGGTACTGTCGCCTTTTCTACCGATGACCTCCCCTTCCAGAATCACGCCGGGATGGATGTAAGCCTGTTCGTATGCATCCAAGGCCACGGACCCGGCGAGAAGCAGGCAGACCAGCGCATAGAAAACGGTGAGGTACCGCAACCAGGACCTTCTCAATAATAGAGAGATGCCCACAGCGAGCCAGAAGAATCCGGCCGCAGCGGCCAGCAACCAGGCGCGAACGGTACCACCCAGGTCGTAATGCCAGAAGAAAATGGTCCGGAGCACCTGGGTTTCGGGCTTGGGCTCGATTCGATCGGCGAGACGGCTTCGGGCATAGCTTAGATTCTGTTGCAGATTGAGATCGTGGGGAATGAATCGTTCTGCCCGCCGGTAGTTCAGGATGGCTTTGCCCATATGACCGAGGCGGAAATAGACGTTGCCGATGTTGTAGCAGAGCCTGCCGTTCTCGATGCCGCCCTCGCGATGGACCGCCTCAAAACATAGCACGGCCCGCTCGAACAGGAGCCTGGCCCTTGCCGGATCGGTCTGAAGAAGGTCGTTTGCCTGCCGAAAGGAGGATTCACCTTCCTGGTAGAGGTTCCAGAGCCTGCCGGCGGCCAGCACCTTTGCCTCGGTGAGGCTCAGGATCGCAACCAGGACCATCACGAACGCCGGAAGCAAGCGCATCATGGAATGATGGGCCTTCATGGCGTCAGACCACCCGATCCAGGGAGCGGATGACCGCCATCGCTTCCTTCACCAGTTCTTCAAAAGGCCGGTGCAGCCCCATACCGCCATAGCTCCCCTGTTCGCAGGCTGTAAACAGGCCCCGCAGCCGCTCCCGAAGTCCACCGGCGATACCTGCTGCCACCAGCCTTTCCTCGATGTCGGCAAAGGTCAGGGTGGTGCCGTTGAGCCTCAGTTTGTCCCCGAGGTAGACCCTGACAGCATCCAGGAGCAGACCGCAACCGTCGCGGCCCTGAGAACCTTCCTCCTCGAGCTCGCCAACTCTTTTTCTGAACCTCGCAAACGCCTTCCGCGACCGCATCCGGTCAGGGTCGGCCGTTTGCCGTTGGCGGACCCTGGTATAGACCAGGAGCGAAACGAAGGCAAGGAACGGGACCACCATCACCGCCAGCCAGGCGGGCGACGCCACGATCACTGAAATCCGGAAGATTTGCCTTTCCAGAACCTCGGGGCCCTCGTAGTTGTGCGCAATACCTTGAGACCAGGTTTCCAGTTCGCTTTGTCGGACGCCGGTCTCTCCCGACTTGCCCTCCACATCGGCCGAGGTGAGAATGCGCGCGGTTTTTACCGTGAGGGGTATGGGTCTGCTTTCGGCAATTTCATAGCGACCGGACTCGGGATTGAAGAAGGGAAGCTTGATGGCCGGAACCGCCCTGACCTCGGCGGTCTTGGGCCGCAGGGTCTGCGTGAACTCCTTGACGGTTCCCCGCACCACACCCGCCGCCATCTCCTCGGGGACCTTGAAATCCCGGTCAATCGCGGCATCCCTGGAAAGCGGCGGGAGCTCCACCTTGTCGAGGTATTCGGTGCCGCTGACCGACAGGGTTAGGGTGATCGGGTCACCGACGCTCACTTCCCTGGGGCTGGCCGAGGCTTCCACCTGGAAGCGCCCCACCCAGCCGGCAAAGGTGGGCGGTTTTCCTTCCTCCGGAAGGGGCAGCACCGTCAGCACAACGGGCTCCGCACGGCTGACAAAGGTCCTGTAGAGCGCTCTCCGGCCCGGACTGAAAAGGTCATCGTCAAAGAACCGATCGAATGGATTGCGCCTCTGCTGCCGCCCCGGGTACCCTGCCAGGGCCTTGCTGGCTGCCGTCGCCTCTGGCGTTTGGAAGCTGCCGGGTTTTCTGGCAAAGATCACCTTGCGGAACGAAAGCGTGGTATATTCGCGGCCATGGTAAGAGCCGGTACCCTTCTCGGCAAGAACACCCGCACCGCCTACCTGAAGCTGAAAATACTGTTTCTTTGGATCCTGGTCGACCCTGGGGTCGACGAAGGTGAAAGCCTCGTCCTGAAGGAACGGCACATTAAAGGTGACGCTCTCCACATCCTTTCGGAGATACCAGACTACGCTGAGGACGACCGGTTCGCCGACATAGAAGCTGGTCTTGGAGAATTTCAGTTCGAGATGAAAGTCGTCGCTGGCTTCAGGTGGCACCACCCGGATGGGAATCGGTCTGGTGCGGACAGTCTTCGTGCTTGCCGAATCAAGGGGGACGGTAACGGCAGGGATCTCAAGTGATCCGGTCTTCCGGGCCGTCAGCCGGAAAGAATAGACGTAGCCGTAGGTTTCAACCTTGCTCATCCTGCCGTTGACGATGGTGATGGACGAGCTGTTGTTGCTCTGCCCCCCGAAATACTCTACCGCAAAATCCGCCATTCCGCTTAGCTCCGGCGGATCGGTCCCCGGGGCAAGGTCGCTTCCTTCGATGCGGATTTGGAGCAGGAAGGGCTCACCGACGGCAACGGTGTCCTTTTCCACCAGTGCCTGAGCCGAAAGCCCACCCGTGGTTGCAGCCCAGGCGGCTCCCGTAACGGGTGCCCACCGTCCGGAATCGGCACCTGCCAGAAGAGACAATACAGGCACGAAGACCGCAATCGCAGCGACTGCCGTGAGCCTGCCCCTCATGATCCCGGAGCGTGCCTGAGGATCGCTGATCCCCCCTCGCTTCATGCTACCAATCCTTGTCCACCGGCTTGTAGGCTCCCTGCTGTGCGCGCTGGAGCTGGAGACGATGCTCTTTTTCCTCACGCAAGATACTTTCGGGCGATTCACTGAAGGCAGCCGCTGGCTTGTCTTCCTTCTCGGGTTCCCCGCGCTTTTCCTGTCCGCCCTCCGGGTTCAGCCCCGTTGCCTGCTGCTGGTCTGGCTTCGATTCCTTTCCCGGGTCTTCACCGGCTCCCCCCTGGGGCGAGGGTTGCTCTCGGCCTTTCTCTTCAGCCTCCTCTTCCGGACCCTGACCACCCGCCTGGGGATTCGGGCACTGACCCTGGTTCTTCCCGGCATCGGCATCGTTCAAGGCTCCCTTGAGGTGCTGCAAGGCTTCTTCCTGGTCGCTCCGGGCTGCCTCCAGGTCGGTTCCAGCCAGTTTTTCAACTGCCGCCCGCTGCGCTGCAAGCGCTTTCTCCAGATGCTCCGCAGGGGCTGACGGAGCCGGTTCGGATGGCTGGGGGGCGGGCGGGGGCGATCCCGTTAACCCGTTCAGTTCCTCCGCAATGGATTCGGTTTTCCGGCGGGTTGCTTCCTGGTCGGCTGCCAGCGTTTGAACCTCCCCGCTCAAAGACTCACCGGGCTTTTGCGCTGCCTTTTCCTGCAGGATATCGTTTTCCCTGATTTCGGCCTCTTGCTCCTTAATGACCTCGTCCAGTTTCTTTTTGAGCTCCTCGCGCTGCTGTTGCTGTTCCCTGGCCGCTTCCTCCGCCTGCTTGAGCCGGTCTGCCAAGTCCTTGATAGCCAAACGCACCACCTCGATGTTCTGAGCGGCTTCCTCGCGCTGGGGATCGATCCGAAGAGCTTCTTGAAAGTGTTGCACACTCTGCCCCCACCGGGAAAGGGCTTTCTTGGGGTCGCTTTCGAGCTCTCGCTGACCTTCCGCAAAGACGACGTGACCCAGGTTGTATTGGGCTGACGCTTCAAGACCGCTGTCCCGTGTGTGAAGGGCCGCGACCTGATAGGCCTCGAGCGCCTTTTCGAATTCCCCTTTCCGAAACAACGCGTTCCCCTTGTTGAACAGAATCTCACCCGCCTCGGGCTGCTCCGTCAGGGCCTTCTCATAGGCCTCGAGCGCCTTGTCAAACTCGCCCGCGGCATAAAACGCATTGCCCGAGTCAACCAGGCTCCCGGCATTCTCCGCACCCACCTGCAAAGGCCAGACGAGGAGGCTGAGAAACAGAATGATACTCGCCACCCGCACCATCCCTACCCTCCATTTCCCCTTCGGCGCTCACTCAGCACCATTTCCGCCATGAGCAGGAGAAGGGCCGCACCCAGGAAGATCTGAAATTTCTCTTCATAGCGGTTTATTCTCAGGGACTCGATGGTACGCTTTTCGGCATCGGCAAGGAGATCCCGGTAGATGGCCCCGAGGTCGAAGGTGCCGGTCGCCACATTGAGGTATCTGCCGCCGGGAGTGACCTCCACCATTTTCCTGAGGGTATCGCCATCAAGGCGGGTCCAGACCTCCTGGTCGCCATACCGCAGGAAGGTGCGCTCACCCTTTTCCGTCACGACGGGGATGCGCTGCCCCTCCTGCTCATCCCCAAGACCGATGGCAATGAGCCTGATTCCGCGCTCTCCTGCCTCCTTGGCGGCTTCGACCGGAAAACTGTCCTGGTCTTCGCCGTCGGTGATGAGGATGATATCCTGGTAGCGCTTCAGGCGGTCGCTGAAGAGTTCATCGACGGTCTTCCGCAGAGCGTCCCCGATGAGGGTGCCGCCGCGACTGATGCTGTCCGGACCGCTGTCGTCGAGCATCAGTCGGAAGAATCCATAATCCTGGGTGAGCGGGCATTTCACGGTCGCGGTCCCGGCAAAGGCGACCAGCGCTACGCGGTCTCCCTGGATCTTCTCCACCAGATCGCGGATGGCGAGCTTGGCACGTTCGAGCCGGTTGGGCTTCAAGTCCTCGGCCATCATGCTCCGTGAAACGTCGAGCACAAAGACGATATCCCGCCCCTTGCTCTCGACTTTCTCCGGCCTGGGGTTCCAGGCGGGCCTTGCCAGTGACACGACGAGCAACAGGGAGGCAAGGGTCACCAGGATCGCCTTCCACCACTGCCGGGCACGGCTTACCGACCGGTTGAGGCGACCGAGGAGGCTGAGTTCGGCAAACTTGAGGAGCGCCTGATCTTTCCTGTAAAACCGGTAGGCGGCCAATCCCGGGAGCACCGGCAGAAGCCAGAGCAGCTGCAGCAATTCGATGTTCTCGAAATGCACCGAGCTCACGGGATTCTCCTGAATACCGTGCTGATCAGGATCTGCTCCAGGATCAGCAGCAGCAGTGCCGCCAGGACCAACGGCACAAACCGCTCCGCATAGTCGATGTGGCGGATGGACTCGATTGCCGTCCGCTCGAGGGCATCGATCTCCCGGTAGATTTCGTGCAGCTTCTCAGCGGATTCCGCCAGCCAGAAGGCGCCCCCGGTTTCGCCGGCGACGACTCTCAGGGTTTCTTCATCCACCCCCGGACCGCCAGGCACTTTGTAGTCGCCGAGAGGGGTCTTGATGGTCACAAACGAATCCCGCCCGCCAATGCCGACCGCATAGACCTTGATGCCCCATTCTCGGGCCAGGCGTGCCGCTTCCAGCGGAGAACGCCGACCGGCATTGTTTTGACCGTCGGTCAAGAGGATGATGATTTTGCTCTTGATCCGGTAGTCCCTCCCCGTGGTGACCGACGACTGCCCGGCCTCGGCGGCGCCCGCCTCGTGAGCATCCGGACTCGGCTGGGAAGACTTCCCCGGAGTCCCCTGCAGCAGGTCTTCAGCAGTCTTGAGCCGGGCTGCCGCCAGGGCCAGGGCATCACCTATGGCTGTACCGTCCTCGTTCTTCCTGGTAACGAGCTGGATGTTCTCGATAAAACGATCCAGGGCACCATGGCTCAGGGTAAGCGGACACACGGTATCCGGATAGCGGGCGAAGGCCACCATACCGATAAGATCGTTCGGTCTTCCCTCGAGATCCTTGCCGTTTCCCAGGATGAATTCCCGGAAGACCTGCTTGACGACCTCGAGCCGGTCGAGCTGTCGGCCTTCATAGATGAGCTCCTGCCCCATGGAACCCGAGCGGTCCACCACCATTTCAATGGCAATGCCCTCGCTCACATCCCGCACTTCTTCCCGGCCCTGCTGAGGCCGGGCAAGACCGATGGTGAGCAATACCATGACCACCACCCGCACCATCAGCGGCAGATGGCGCAAGCGGGTTCTGAACGACTGTCCCGCAGCACGGGCAATCCTGACCGACGAGAAGGTGATCCTCCCTGTCCCGGGCCGGCGCAGCCCATACCAGACCAGGAGCCCAATCAGAGGGAGAATCAGGAACGCCCACGGGAATTCGAATCTCATCGCCTCCCTCCCCGCCGCTCCGGACCTTTGCCCCCCCGTGCCTCGCCGCTCCCGCTTTCGCCCCGCCCCGGCCGCTCACCCGGTGCTCTCGTCGCATCGATGAAGGCGCGGCAGGAATCGACGGCTTTCACGATTTCCTCCGGCGAAGGCTGGTGTTTGGCAAATTTGACCAGATCGCAGCCCTGCAGGAAGCCCCCAAGAAGCTCTCGCTGCTCAGCGGGAAAAGGAGCATCCCGGCTGATGTCACCGAGAAACTCCTCGGTGGTGCGCCTGGGGGCAAGAAGGCCGAAGCGGTTTTCGATATAGTTCCTCAGGACATCGGAGATCTTTGAAAAGAAGAGTTTGCTTTCTCCTCTTTCAATGAGCTTTTCGTCCAGGATCTCCTGCAGTTGCCGGTAGGCCAGGTCATGGGCGGGAAGCGTCGGAGCTGCCTGATGAGGGTCGGTCGACCGGTATCTCCTCCAGATGAGAAGGAGTCCCCCTACAGCCAGGGCGGCACCGGCCAGGCCAATCAGCAGGGTGCGGACGGGGATGGGTCCGAGAGGGAGAGGCACCGGCCCTCTCATGGGATTCAGCGCCATTTCCTGGTGGTCTTTGGCGAGAAGCGAAGTGACCTTGATGGTCAGTTCGTCCGTTTCGATCTGATGAGGCCATGGGTCGCCACGCTTCGTGCTGTTGTCGCCCGGCCCCGCCGGTTCCGCCTGCTTCCGGAACCGCACCGGCATGGGAGCAAGGCGGTAGTCGCCCGACAGGAAAGGTTCGAGGAGGTACGTTTTCCGCACGATCAGCGTCTTTTCCGGAGTCAGGCGCGGGGGGTCGTGCCGGTAGTCACGAATGCCGAATTCGCCCAGCTTATCTCCGAATCCCGGCAGCTCAGCCTCGAACCCCTCCTCCGCCTCGGCTTCGATGGTCAGGCGAAGGGTATCGGCAATGCTGAGGGTATCCTTATCAACCAACAGCCGCACACAGAAGGGTCCGCGCCGGACCTCCCTGGTGATCGCGTTCTCCTGGGGCACTGCTGCTCCAGGGGCGGATTTGCCGTTGCCGCTGCAGGCAGCTGCAACCATCACGACGAGCAATCCCATGAATGACCGGAAGAGAGGGCGCCCTAACCTCAAGCGTGTGCCCTCCTCCGCTCACGGGTCCTGAAAAAAGCCGTCATGTCCCGCACATAGGGTTTGCCAGTCTCGATCTGGATTTGATCGATCCCCATCGCCCGCAGCATTTCGGCAAGCTCACCGGCCCGCGCCAGCGCCAGCGCTTCATAGCGTTTGCGGATCTCGGCGCTGGCCGCATCAATCAACACCAATTCACCCGTTTCCGCGTCTTCAAGCTCGACCGGACCGATCATGGGGAGCTTTGATTCGCGCGCATCGGCAAGCGAAACGGCAATAAGGTCGTGCCTGCGGGCGAGTACTCTGAGTGGCTTTTCGAAAGACTCAGCCTGAAAGTCGCTGATGAGGAAGACCACCGCCCGGCGGGCCTGGACTCTACCGAGGTAGTCGAGGGCCCTTGCGATATCCGTGCCGGTACGGCTGGGGCGAAAGGTGAGAATCTCCCGAATGACGCGCAGGACATGCCTTGCCCCCTTGCCGGGAGGGATGAATTGTTCCACCTGGTCGGTGAAGGCGATGAGGCCCACTTTATCGTTGTTCTTAATGGCGGCAAAGGCCAGGAGAGCGCAGATCTCAGCGGCGAGTTCGTTCTTGGTCTGTTTCATGCTGCCGAAGCTTCCCGAAGCGCTGAGGTCCACCAGGAAGATAACCGTGAGCTCACGTTCTTCGCGGAATTTCTTGATGAACGGCTTGCCGGCCCGCGCGGTGACGTTCCAGTCGATGCTCCGGACATCGTCACCAGGCTGGTATTCGCGCACCTCGTCAAACTCCATCCCTCGTCCCTTGAAGACGCTTTCATATTCGCCGGCCAGGACGTCGTTCACCACCTTGGTGGTGTAAATCTGGATATAGCGAATCTTCTTGGCAAGTTCGCGAGGAATCATGGGACCTTGACGGCGTTGAAGATCTGTTGGATCAGGTCTTCCGAGGTCTTTTCTTCGGCCTCGGCTTCGTAACTCACGATCAGCCGGTGGCGCAGTACATCCATCCCAAGGGATTTGACATCCTGAGGGGTGACGTAGCCGCGTCCCTGGATCAGGGCATAGGCCCGCGACGCCATGCAGAGCGCGATGGTGGCACGGGGGGAGGCGCCGTAACGGATCAGGTCGCCAACCTGGAGGCCGCATTCGTCGGGGGCGCGGGTCGCCTGCACGATGCTGAGAATGTAGTCTTCAATCTTTTCATCCATGTAGATTTCATCACTCAATGCCCGCAGGCGGAGGATATCTTCCGGCGAGAGGACCGCCTCGACTCCGATGTCGGGAGTGGCTCTGGCCATCCGTTTGAGAATCTGGTGTTCTTCCTCGCGGCTGGGATAGCCGACCCGGACCTTCAGCAGAAACCGGTCCACTTGAGCTTCGGGCAGCGGATAGGTGCCCTCCTGCTCGATGGGATTCTGGGTGGCCAGGACCATGAAGGGCTCATCGAGCGCAAAGGTCGTATCGCCGATGGTCACCTGCCGTTCTTGCATGGCTTCGAGGAGAGCGCTCTGAACCTTCGCCGGGGCCCGGTTGATCTCGTCGGCCAGGATGATCTGGTGGAAGATCGGGCCCTTTTTGACCGTGAAGTCTCCCGATTTGGGATTGTAGACCAGGGTACCGATGAGGTCGGCCGGAAGGAGGTCGGGGGTGAACTGAATCCGTTGGAAGGAGGTCTGCATGGCCTTGGCGAGAGTGGTCACGGTGAGGGTCTTGGCCAATCCCGGTACCCCTTCGATGAGCACATGGCCATTGCAGAGGATACCCACCAAGAGCCGGTCGACAAGGTCGTGCTGGCCCACAATCACGTTCTCCACCTCCAACCGCAGCCGCTGAAGGGTCTTGCTCTCCGCAAGCACCTGCTCACTGATTCGTTTTACATCTACCGACATGGCCCCCAATCCTCCCCTTCGGATCTCCTGCGTCTTCCTGGAAACTGGCCTACTGCTCGCACCCCTCGACTGTGAAAGAGCCAAAAAGTCGGAACAAATTCTAGAAGTTCAGCCCGAAAAGTCAAGCCGGTGGCTCGGAGACCACCCTCCTCATGATGCCCTCTTCAAAGAAATGCCCGGCATTCTTGTGAGGCCGAGATCAGCAGGAGCGCTTCACGGAACGGCGCTAACCAGCATAACCGTCTCAGATCGCACCTTGAAGGTTCCCGGCCGCGCGGTTATCCGTCCCCCGCCATATGTTTATGACCCAAGCGATCCTATTGTTTCGGAAAATACGTTGCAGACGAGCCTGCTGGAAAAGCCATCCGGCGTCATTCCGACAAGCTTCATGCCGGAAGGTTTTGGGATACCCATGGACCCCGGCCAAGTGCATGCCGGGGTGACGAGGGGTGTCAGCATACCCAGGAGACAGAACTTGTGAGTTCTGCAAGGGTAACTCAGATCCCTCCGGAACACCCTGAAACCATGAAAAGGCCGGAGCCTAACGGAAAACTCGCACTCGCAACTCGTAACTCGCAGCTCTTCGAGACAGGCTCAGACGATAGTGCAGTCTGCCGGGGAAGGATCGCCGAGGGTGAAGCTGCGGACACCAAGCGCATTAGCTGGCCGGTTATCCGAGCAGAGTCTGCATTAGATCCGATTCGAGACAGCAGAGTACTGTCAGGCAAGAGGCCCCAGCTTCTTCGGCTCACCTCGGGTGGCAGTCAATTCGGGGTTGTTGTCTGAAACGCTTGATTCTGTCCAGGATGAGATCGCTGGAGGCATTCGACGTGGCAGCCAGAGGAGGCCCAGCGGAAAGAAACCACCCACCTCTCCGGCCGCTCCCCAAATCACACGGCTAGCGACTGACCGGAGTCGCTCAGCCCCTGCCGGTGGGGCGAACGATCACAAAGCAGGTTTGCCCAGCAGCTCAAGGGTCAAGGCCTTGAGGCGATAAGTCCCGGCGGACAGTCCAGG
>Ga0255347_1002263_pt1 | contig 27895 bp, 20 predicted proteins | sample wastewater_treat_2_FD_192479 | JGI IMG/M metagenome (GOLD analysis project Ga0255347, IMG submission 192479) | Wastewater microbial communities from Lulu Island WWTP, Vancouver, Canada - plant24 | ecosystem: Engineered > WWTP > Wastewater > Unclassified | place: Canada: Vancouver, British...
GAGCATTTGAAATGTTCGTTTCCTTTATATCTCTCGTGTAGAATGAGTCAAAATTGTCAATACCCATGATGCTGAAACCTTTTGCCAGAAGATCATCGGCAAGACTGGAGCCTATAAAACCGGCAGCCCCTGTAATCAATATCTTTTGATTTATCATGTCTTGTCTAGTATTAATCAAGTATATCATTAATCCAATCCTTTGTAGGGTTTTCTTTTATAATATACCTTGCCGGGAAGCCCGCCACCATTGAATTATCAGGTACATCAGTATTAACAACTGAATTAGGCGCAATAAAAACATTGCTTCCAATCGTAATTTTTCCAACAATAACAGCTCCCGGGCCAATCCACACATTATCGCCAATCACTGGCCTTCCTAACTTTCCGGCTTTATAGGCTCTCCCAATTGTCACATTATGGGAAACACAACAGTTTCTTCCGATCTTAACAGGTCCTATATAAACCGTACCTCGATGGTAAAGATAGAAGCCCTCTCCAATCTCAGCTTCAGGGCTAATAATGAATTCTTTATATGCAAATAACTTCCTGAGAATCCTGTAAAAGATCCCTTTTAAAGAGGTTTTCCCATGATGTTTTGTTTTTCTGTATAGAAAAGTAAAACGGAATCCCGGGATTGACCATCCTTTAATGAAGCCTCTGAAACCACTTAATCCATTATAGCGGTACAAATCAGCAGTTAAAATCCTATCCATCTTTATTCCAGTAACAATCAGTAAATAATTCTTACCAATCTATAATAATACATCTTTAATGTAATTCTTTGTCGGATTGATTTTATGAATTATTTTCCCTGGATTACCAATAACAAGAGAGTTATCGGGAACATCAAAATTAACAAAACAATTTGGTGCAATAAGAACATCATTCCCTATTCTGATTTTACCCACTACGACTGCACCAGTGCCTATCCAGACGAAATCACCGATTGTTGGACGGCCAAGCTGACCTCCCCTGTATGATCTCCCTATTGTTACATTATGAGATACAGAACAATTTTTGCCAATAATAACTGGTCCTATTATGACAGTACCCCGATGATAGAGCTGAAATCCTCCAGCAATTGAAGCATCAGAGTTTATTTGATATCCATGGTAGGTAAATATTCTCTTCAAGATTCTATAATACAAACCCCTGATAGTCCACCTTTTATGTTTTTGAACCTTTCGATAAAGAAACATATACCTGAATCCGGGATCTAGCCACCCTTTAAGTAAGCCGGAACGACCAGTCAGCCTGCCATATCTGTATAAATCTGCCTGTATTATACTATCCATACTAAAGTTAATATAGACTATAATTGTTTTTTTTCGTAATAAGAGAGAAAGGATACCTTAATCGGAATGAATATGCATCAATAATAACTGATTTCCCATCTGAATTAAAGGTATGAGTTCCTTTCAGGTCAACATCCCATTTAGGTTCAACTTTTTCCGATACTGATTCTGAATATTCATTCTCAGATAATGTATGGATAATATTATAATTAAAAGCTCTTCCGTATCGACCTGAGCAATCCTGTGATGGTCTAATTATCTTTCCGTCATTCAGGAAGACTTTTCCTGCAGGTCTTGCTGATCTGATATCAGATACAATAGGATTTAATGGATGACTGGTCCATTTATCAGACAAAAAATTATCTGAATAAAACAAAAAAAGATCTGGGCTTTCGTCTTTTGAGTCTTTCAATTCATTTACTAAAGTAAACATCCACCATATACCATTAAAATAAAATAAAGTTGTGTCAAAGGCAGATAAGCCCTGCATAATAGTTTTTTGATATGCCCATTGCCCGGGAAAATCAATACATTTATAAATATCTATTGTTTTGTTTTCCGATGATTCCGGAATCATATAGAACATTCCATCTGACTCAAATACAAATGGATAAGACAAATGATAGGTCTTCTCAATAATAACATTAACATTATTAATCACTCCATTCCTGTCAAGTTCAATAACAGAAATATGTCCTTTGTTCTTCCTGTATATAAATTCCTCTACAAAAACAAAAAACTTGTTATTTCTTTGGATAATAAATGGATCTGCCCAGAATTTATCATTCGGACTCTTTATCTTTATAAAATTACCAAATTTCGTACTAATGAATCTCTCCGCTTCGCTTTTAAATAAAAGAATCCAATTAAAAGGATCGGTATAAATAATCTTCTTTCGAATTTTCTGAAGAATCTGAAATGAAATTTTCCAAATAAAACCTGTCTGCTGCTTTAAAGTAAACTGCGTTGATTTTTCAATAAACCTGTTCTCGTAAGGTGGAAATTTGCTTTTTATGGATTCAATAAATTCATATCCTTTAGCATTCATTGCTTTCAGTATCCTGGAAGGCATTAAACTTGCCCTTGCATAAAACCTTTCCCGCGTAATATGCACTGAATAGCTACATATGTTTTCGACCGTCCTAGATATCAAGGCTGGTTCTGTCTTCCCCCCCCCTACAAGCACCAGGTCGCAATTTGCTACTAAAGACTTATTTAACACAAGATTAAACCAGCTATGACCTAGTTTGTCGGTATCAAAGTAGTCAAGAGTGAATGCCCATAATCCATACCGGGCAATAGATACAATATCTCCAATTGGATTCCCATACCCGAGCTTCAGAATTACATCAGGACCAGATTCTTGTATGGATTTGCATGTATCGACTGAATATTCAATTAAATTCAATGATACAACAGGTTTGGCATAGATAGTCGGGATATTCTGTATCAACCCAAGCAGACTACAATTCTGAGAATAATCGCTTTTTTTGCCAAATACAGATTTGTCAATGACTTGATAGAGTTTTAACAGAGAAAAAACAGAAGATGCACTTTGAGAACTATTAAACAACCCATCATTATTAAATACAATCAAAGAGACAACAGAATAATCCGAATTAATAATGTCTTCTATTATCTTATATTTCCATCTGGGAACAATATAACTATCTAAAATGAAAGCTATTTTTATTTTTGATTCCATTTTACTCTAACAAACTTGATAATCAATTTACCGGGATTTTCGTTGCTTTGAAATTGCTTTTTTATACACGGTTTCGGTCTGGAGCGCAATTGTATTCCAATTGTAAGGATTCATATCATAATCGATATGCGAGAATTCCTTATTAAGGATATTTTCAAGCCCATTTTTAAGTGAAGAAATATCTCCAGTAACAAAGTAAGTATTATCCGGAAGAGCAACCTGTTTGTTTGCCGGAATATCACTCACAAGAACGGGAAGCTTAAAGCTCATTGCTTCAAGAAGTGATATTGGCAATCCTTCATGAAAAGATGGAAGAACGAATAGTCTGGCATGAGTGAAGAGCTGGACCAACTCCTCACCCTTAACAAATCCAGGAAGAATGACATTATGTAATCTGGCTAGTTTTTTCAAATGTTTTGAATAGGGTTTCTCATGATCAGCATCACCGGCAACAACAAGGGAATATTCACTCTGATTCAATTGGCTAAAAGCCTCCATCAGGTAATCAAATCCTTTTTCCTCCACAAACCGGCCAAGGGTAAAAACATATTTCCTTGGCTTAAGACCCAGTTTTTCAATATAGTCAGTTCTTGTAGAATAAATCGCAGGAGAAACACCATTGAAGATAAGATTAGTGTTTGTCCTCCCATATTTATCTCTAAGCAAATCTTTTATTACATCTGAAATAACAATGATTTCGTTGGCAAAAGTTGCCCCCAATCTTTCCCCTAACCTAAGGATTGCTTTGGCAAAAGGTCCCCATTTGGCTCTGTTATAATCAGGACCGTGATGAGTGAATACAACTTTCATCCCAAGGCATCGGGCTAAAGGGATGAATAAAGCCGGACCTACTGCATGAATGTGAATCAAGTCAGCTCCCTTAAATCTTGCCCATAAAACAGCAAGAAAAGTATGCAATACCGTTTCTGTGGTCAAACTCCTGATCGTAACAATATCCTTGAGTTGCACTCCTTTGTAATGAGTAAGATTATCTCCCTCCGGCACATAACATTTTCGCCTAACAAGGCAGACCTGATGATCAAGCTTTACAATTCGTGGATATAATTCCTCACAATGAGTTTCAACTCCACCCTGAAAGTTTGGGATACCTCTGGTCCCTATAACAATTATTTTCATTTCAGAAATATCCTTCAGATTTAATAAGGTCGTTTTTGACTCCTTTTGATATCAGAATATCATAGCTTTCATCTATCATTCTGTAAGAGTCAAATGGAAAATATAAGGATTCCATATCATAAACTGCTTTATCAAAACAATAGGTAACCCTTCCAATAAAATCACCAGATACATCTCTGGATGTACAGAATATGTACTCACCAGTGGCATATGCATCTTTGTCGTAGAATTCTTTCGAGGTTCCAATTCCGTGAATTATCATGTATTTAACCACCGGATATGATTTAATAAAACTATTATACGGAGAAATACATTTCCAGAACAAATTAACCAAATGTTTTTCTCATGATAAAATTTGTCATGTATTGTAAAATAGCCTTTAAGTTCCTCAACCGATAAAACTCCACTTGGGTAAAGATTTTTCAGTTTTCCCAAAATATTCTGAATATGGACTGCTTTTATACCAAGATCTCACAATTTTCATCATTGTCACAGTTATAAAAGGTAATAGAGAAAGACATCATCACATGAAATACCGATATTTAAAAGTTGATCTAGAGAAAAGTTTTCATTGGCTTGCTAAAAAAAAAGAACAAAACCCGATTCGGTAAGATTGTAAATACTCCTACCCTTTTTTTGTTCATAATGTGACAATTCTATTAGATTAAATCAACCTGAGGTCTTTAATTGCCTGGTTTACTCATCTATAAGCGGTAACCCGGGGTCAGGCTTTACTCCTTTTGTATCAGTATAAGGCTCCATCCTTGAATAATTCAAATCGCCCTGCAAAACATCCTGACCAACATAATAATATGGAATTTTATCAATACAGACCTGTTTACCTAGAAGTGAATTCAACTTATTCTTAATCATCCAGGATGCCGGATGTTTTATATATTTTTTCATTACCGGAGCTGCTGTGCCCACCATCCAGCAATTCTTGGGGCATATTCTTACCATATCCCTTACCTTTTGAGCTTGTTCACTATACCAAAGCTCTTCGAAAGTCTGATACTCGTTAATATTTCCCATACTTTCCTTCCAAATTCCGTCTTCAAGACCATTACATGGATAGACATCTCCATATGGTTCTATAAAAAAGTTGGCAAGCCCTGCTTCACAGGGCAGCATTCTCTTTTGACCTCTAATGTAATTAATAAGTTCAAGATTAAAGAAAGCTCTTGCCCAGCTTTTAGGATTATTCTCTTGGAGCAGATTATTGATTAACATCTCGAAATCCTGTATAACAATATCTTTATTGGTTATTTTATTATCTTCCTTGTGGAAGTAAAAAGAATTATGGAAAGTGGCTGTAGCGAATTCCAATTTCATTTCTCTTGCAAGCCTATACAACCATAACATGTCATTAGAATTATAATTTGACACTGTTATCCCAAATCCAATATCTTTTATTCCCATTGATCGAAGCTTTAGCAGGACTTTAAGTCCACTATCAAATCCGCCTATTCTGCCACGCAGTTCATCGTTTCTTTGAGACAAACCTTCTATGCTTACCCTTATCCCAATCTTAGGATATTTCTCAGCCAATTTTATTATTCTGTCATAGTGCCAGCCTGATGTGGAGATTACAACCCGGGGAGCTTTCGTGAAAAGAACTTTGATTATGTCTTCTATATCGCGACGTTGGAAAGGTTCACCACCAGTTACATTAATAAATTTCAAAGAGGGCAGTTTTTCAAGAACATCAGGTTTTATTTCCTTGCTTTCTTCCGTAGGGTATTTCCAGATGTTGCACATTTTGCATCGCATCTGGCATCGATAAGTAGTTATAATTGACACATCTGTAGGTAATGGCACCTCTCTTCTAGATCCCATATTAGTAGATTTATTATTATATTATTCTTTGATAAGTTAGATGTCTATTTTGTTTCATTTTACAGAACTGTTGGTGTTGTATTTTGTTTACAGAAGAATGTCGATACGACTGAACATTCTACTCAGACTCGGTATCTGCTTCTTATAAGTTAACGTCAAAAGACAGAAACAATTATTTGGATAACCTACAATGAACTAAAACATTTAAGTATTTAACTCCGATCGTTCCCAACTATTCAGATTATTCTTCTGATATCGACCGGTTTCGATTATCCCATAACTTGATCCACTGTTAATTTCCGCTCAAAATTTATATCAGCATAATTTTAATAATTGCGTTACTAATCTTAAATAACATGAAGATTTTTATAAATGTTTAAAACCTGACGGTAATATGATTCAGAACAGAACTTCTCCTTTGCTTGCTGTGCAATACTTTGATAATTAAATTTTTGCCCCCCATCATGCATTAATGTGATTTTTGAGATAAGATCTTTCTGATCTCCGCTTGTAAAAGTATAACCGTTAATACCTTCATTAATCAGTTCAGGAATACCTCCTATTCTGGCTCCTAATACTGGGGTGCCAAGACACAGAGATTCTATTACGCTTAAAGGATTGTTTTCATAGCATTCAGAAGGGATTGTCAAAAACTTGGCCTGACCTAGAATGGATTTAAGGTCCTGCCATTTTTGAAATCCAACAAACTTAATATTCTCCATGGCATATTTCTCTTTCAGTTGAAATTCCAAGGGCCCGGTACCAACTACAATTAATCTAAAATGAGGCAAGTGGGCGGCAGCTTTAAGTAAAGTCTCAACTCCTTTTTCTTTTGAAAGACGACCAACATAACAATAATAGTTATCCTTAACACTACCAATTTCAGACAATTTCGAATCCGGAATAAAGTTGGGGATAACTTTCATCTTCTTTTGATCATATTCTCCCTTAGCCATATTATTCATAAGGAAAAGACTTGGAGTGATAAATACATCCGTGATCTTGTCAAGTAGCTTTTTATTCCAAAAAATTGCTTCAAAATATGCGAGACAACTTGCAAGAAGGCTATTCTTCATGCATCTGTACCGAATTACATTGAATCTATTGTCAAAGCACAATTCGCACGGTTTGTCATCCCTAATACAATCGTAGCGGGGACAAAGCAGCTTATGATCATGCAGAGTCCAGACTACAGGCACCTTTTCCTTACGTGCAATTATAGCCAAGGCAGGCGATAACTGGGAATGAATATTATTCAAATGAACCACCTGCGGCTTAAAAGTCCTGATAAAATCCTTGAAATTTCTCCTTACCTCCCTGGAGCCGAAGGGTCTGATCAATGACTTTAACAAGCTTCTGATGTCTCGTTTATTAACATCCATCTCAGAGGGGAAAAAAGATTCATAATCATTGTGAATATTAGCCTGATGCTGCATGGCAAAAACAGCAACTTCGTGCCCATTTTTTGAAAGCAATTGCTCAAGTTCAATAGTGTATATCTCACTTCCGCCCCTGGGATAGTAATATTTATTTGCGATTAAAATTCTCATATCTTGAATAAGTCAATGTATTGCTTAGTGCAATGCTCAATGCTGTAATTATTATAAAAAATCTTTTTAAGATTTTCCCTGTTGATGTTTTTGTGTTCCTTAATAAACTGTAGTAAAGAATTGTAATAATCATCCTCTCCAATTGATTTGGATACAAATCCGGTTACTCCATTTTTAACAAGGTCAACGATACCACCAACCGGAGTACAAACGGGAATACACCCGCAAGCAAAAGCCTCCAAAAGAGAAATTGGCATTCCCTCAAAACTTGAGCTCAAACAAAAAGCATCTGAAATTAAAAGGTAATCATTGACATTAGATTTAACTCCAAGAAAATGAATATGACTTTTAGCTTCATTCTTCAATTGAGAGGCTTCTTCAAATCCGCTTCCAATTACCAGAAGAGTAACATCATATCCCTCTTCCATAAGCCTGTTAAAAACCCGGATTAACATGATCTGATTCTTCTGAATCTTGTCATAACGCGAAAGATGACAAAAAACAAGAGTTTTCTTTGTTCTCTTGAGTAATTCGATTTCGTGTTTTACTTCTTCAGTTTTTCCTGATGGCCCTTCATCTCTTCTCCCGTTATATATTACATCAATTTCAGATAATTTGTAAAACTCCTGGCATGATTTCTTTGTCTCATCTGAAATTGCTACCGGGACAAAAAGTTTATGTTTGAAGAAAAATCTTCTAATTTGTCTTTCAACCTCAGACTGGACTTCAGTTGATGGTGGATTATGAACAGTATAGAGGAATTTGATCTTCTTTCTTAAAATCAAAGCCGAGAAGAAAAAGTAATTGACCAGGTTCAGGTGGCAATGCACCACATCAGGCTTATGTTTTCTCAAAATCTTATAAAACAGCCATATGAGATAAGGCTTAAAACCTGGTTTAATTTTAAGATTAAAATATTCAATTTGTTTATTCAGGCTATCCAGATAAAAGGCATGATCATTAATGGAATCATCCCTTAATGTATACAAAAGAACTTTATTATCACGTGCAAGTTCATTTGAAAGGTCAACTACAAAACGTTCTGCTCCTCCTGGCACAAGTGAATAAATAACCTGGATGATTTTCATTATTAAAATAGATTAATCAAAGTCTCTGTATATGATCTATAATTAAAATTCCGTAAACCTGTATTATAACTATTCTGCGAAATCAAATTGGAGTCTACTTCATGATTTGCGACGGCTATCATCTGCCTAGAATATGCGTTAACATCGTATGATTCACATAACAAAGCATTTGAGGCATTAAAATAATTCAGAACTTCACCTACAGGATTGGTTATAATTGGTTTCCCTGAAGCGCAATATTCACCTATTTTGTGGGGGAATCTGGCTTTGTCCTGATCGGTATTCCTCATGGGTATTATTAAAGCTTCACTGTTACAATAAAGGTTTATGAGATTCACGTAAGGGATTCTTTCAAAAACCATTATCCTCCGTTCAAAAGGGCTACTCCTTAGCCTTGATTTGAGTTTTTCTGTTTTTCTTGTGACCAAAACCAGTAACATATTAGTTCTATCTGCACTTTTTTCAAAAGCCCTTATAACAAATTCAATTATGTCAAAATAGTTTTCTGACCCACAAAAAAGGAAATAGTTTTCTTTCAACATCCTTTCCTTGTTTTTCATTTGCTGAAATATATCAAAATCTGTTATTACTGGAATTTTGACTATTTTGTGCTTAATTCTGTTCGGAATTTTGGATATAAGAAAATCACTGATACATATTATTTTATCAGCAAACCGAAAATAGTGTTTATCATACAAAATCTTATCAAACCGTTTAAAGCCTCTGGCTAATTTAATTGAACTCCAGTACTCAACATTATCAACAACAGTTGGCACTTTAAAAATTTTACCCAAAAAAAAGTAATAAAGAATGTTATAAAATCTATTTGTACTTACAATAACCCCTTCCAACTGATTACTTCGATTATACTTTTTATAGTATCTGAATTCATTAAACAGGCCTTTGAACTTTAAAAAATTTCTTTTAAGAATACTTTTAGATCTCACTGTTGTTCCGGAGCAATAAATGTAATGAATTCCTTCAAAAATTCCTTCAGGGCTTAAATCATCTGACTGGTTATAAATTCCATATCGACAGAGCACTGTCACATCTCTTCCTCCCAGAGTAATCGCTTTAGCCATCAAAAGTTGTCGCTGAACCTGAGCCTGTCCTAATGGGAACTCCATATGGCCCACACTTAAAATCTTTCTGTTCATAGGAAGTAAGGACTTATGAATTATTTATTACATCCGGTAAAACTCAGAATTTCAGGAACCTTAACTTTATAATCAAGAAGAGTTTTCGCTTTTTCATACCCATTCAATGCGATTTTGGAACACATAACAGGATTTTCAAGTATCCAGTCGATTTCCTTGGATATCGAATCTGGATTCCCTGGTTCAGCAAAAACAATCTCTTCCTTATCGTTAAAATAAATCCCTATATCACCTATTTTGGTTGAGAGCACAATTTTGCGGCAAGCAAAATACTCTCCAATCTTAGTTGGGAATCCGGCCATTGTTTGGACAGTTAATGGTCTTGTTATTACCAGAACTTTACATTTTCCAAGCCAGTCTTTTACCTCCTCAACAGAAATCAGACCAGTAAATGTAACACACTCCAGAATGCCTAGTTTCTCGCAATATTCTTGTAAAACAGGTATAATTGATTTTTCATTCACTACATCCCCAATAATAAGAAGATTTATTTTACATCCCTTATTATTTTGAATGCTTACAGCATTTAAAAGGTCCTCAAGACCATCCTTCTTGTAAGGTGTGCCACAATATCCTAAAGTAAACTCAACTTTTTCTGACTCATTCTGCCAAAAATCAAAATCGGTTAAGTTTGGTTGTACCATTATCATTTCTTTGGGGAAACCTTTCTCAAGGTATCTATCTCGTATATAAGAACTAAAGACAATTAACTTATCAGCCAACCGGTTTAAGTAGTTAAAAGTTAAAAGAAACCCATACCAGCGCATCTTCGTTAGCAACCCCCCGGCAAATTCAGAAATATCATAGAACTCAGGAACAAATGTTATTAATTTTGTGCCAGTAATCCTGCAGTAAATATTTATTAGAAAACTATTCTGAATTTCGTTATTGTAAGTAAAAATAGTCGTCCTCTTACGATTCCTGCAATCAGAAAGAAGCAGATAGAAAAGTGAAAAGAAAGCCTTAATGTCGCTTAAAATCTTAATGATTTTGTATGAAGAACGGTTAATACGGCCTAAATATGTATACTTAACCCCATAATCAGTTAAATTACTTCTTGAATCATTGGTTTTTTTTTCTGCAAGAAAATATCCTTTTAGAAGAAAAACCTCGATCTGGCCACCTGAGAATGCAACACCTTTGCAAAAAAGGTTTAGAAAATTAGCAGCTGCCGAACCTCTTGGGAAGTTTGCGGAAGTAATAAGGATTATCTTTATTGATTTATCCATACACCCCCCGCCTGGCAACATTTTATCATCATCTTTCAACATCTTCTCTTATTTCATCCAGTTCTAGAAGCAATGCTTTTATTTCTTCAATATTCATCCTCTTAGTGTTATGAGAGGTATACTCTCCCGTTTTTGAGATTTCTGTCTGCCCTTCTTTAAAGTATTTATTATAGTTTAGATCACGTGTATCTGCAGGAATTCTATAATAATTACCGAGATCAATTGATTTTGCCATCTCTTCACGGTTTACCAGTGTCTCATAAAGCTTTTCTCCATGTCTTGTCCCAATTATCCTTATCTGACTATCAGATTTATAGAGTTCAAGTAATGCTTTGGCAAGTATTTCAATTGTAACTGCAGGAGCTTTCTGAACAAAAATATCACCAGGTTTTCCATTTTTAAAAGCGAAAATTACCAGATCCACAGCTCCATCCAGCGTCATCATGAACCTTGTCATATCTGGATCGGTAATTGTCAACGGGAGTCTTTTCTTAATCTGGTCGACAAACAAAGGAATAACTGATCCTCTTGAGGCCATAACATTTCCATACCGGGTTCCGCAAAAAACAATATCTGTATTGATTAAGTTCCTTGACTTTGCAATCATCACCTTTTCACTGAGGGCTTTTGACATGCCCATGGCATTTATCGGATAAACTGCCTTATCCGTGCTTAATACTATTACCTTCTTAACCTTGTTTTCGAGAGCTGAATTCAAAACATTCTCACAGCCCAAAACATTAGTTTTAACTGCTTCTACAGGAAAAAACTCACAGGAAGGTACCTGCTTAAGAGCCGCTGCATGAAAAACAAAATCAACTCCTTTCATGGCGCCATTTACACTTCCGTAGTTTCTCACATCACCCAAATAATACTTGATTTTATCATTCAAATAAAGCTGACGCATATCGTCTTGCTTTTTCTCATCACGGCTAAATATCCTTATTTCACGGATATTTGAATTCAAAAATCTTTTTAGCACAGCATTCCCAAAAGAACCCGTACCACCGGTTATCAGAAGGACTTTATCTTTGAACATATCTTCAGTGATTATTGTAAATTAATTAGCATTTTTTGGAATTCTGTGCTGACTTTGACCGCATCAAATCTTTCCTTGGCCAGAGATACAGCATTTTGGCTAATCATTCTTCTTAGCGACTCATCTTCAATCAAACTCCTGATAGCTGCAATTATTTCATTACGCCCCTGAGTTGTTATACAGTAACCACATTCATTTAAACGAAAGAATTCCGAAACAGCAGCCTGCGACGGAGCATATATCAAAACAGGAGTGCCTGAAATCATGTACTCACTTGCTTTGGTTGGCATTGAGTATTTTAAATATCTTATTCCCTTTAGACTGAAATCATTTGCAAGCAATAAGATATCAGACTGGGCAAAAACCTCAGGTAAGAGTCTATATTCAACAAAAGGATTAAAAACAACACATTTATAACTTCCCAATCTATTCAAAATCTGTTTCATTTTAGAAGGGGTCTGAATGTGTAAAGTAATCTTATATTCTTTACTTTCGTTTAATGCATCTATTGCTCCAGCAACCTCAAACAATGATTCAGATATTCCGTTATCTCCTATTCTGCCAGAGTATAGAATTTTAATTTTTTCCTTATTAATAGTGAATTCTGTCTTAGTATGCTTCAGCCAGTTTTCAGTATTAATTGGATTATGGAAAGTAAAGAATCTTTTTTTATATCGTGACTCATATTCAATTGCCATTGCATCACTTATACCCAGGTGAAGCTTTACCAGATCAAGAAGTGATTTGAATTCGTTGTCAATCTTTGATGACCAATATCTTTTGAATAGTCCAGTGGTGCTGATCGTTGAAGGCCAGTCATCCATCATATGTATTGCAGCAGGTACATTAAGATATTCAATAAGTTCTATGGCGAAATTTATTTCATCTCTGGTAGCAACCTGAAGATAAATAATCTCTGGTGAATATTCATGGAGCCAATTTTTAAACTTCTCTGACATTTCAAGCCTGACTGCAAAATGAAAGAAACCGAGCCATTTTAAAACCGGGTAAAAGAAGTTATTAACCAATCTATATCTCAGCCCCTTCTGAATCGTATTGAACTCAAGTTTTGTAGATTTTTCATATGACCTCAAACCGGAAATGAACTTCCTCTGAATTAAATTAAGAGGGAATATCCACTTATGTTCGTCTCTGCCAAGCTGATAATATGTGTTACAGACATCAGTTGTAACATTTATTAGTCCGTGCCCCTTATAAGCTACCACTATTTTATTTCTTTCCCAACCTCTGAAAAGGTTAGTTAAAGTAATACCACCTCCGGAGAAGTTATTGAACGGTTGTCCGAAAATTAGAATCCTTGGTAAAGACATATTATTTAAACAGAAATTATAATTATTAGGGAGATCTTCCAGTAAACCTAAAAGCCTGAACGTTGGACAATTTTATCTCTACTTAATAATTCTTTGGCAATTTCCTCATCTGTTAGGTTCAATAAAGTCTTAGAATAACATATTCCTACTGAAATCCAGACAAGGATGTAATAGAGAGAGAAGACAGTCATTGAACCAGGATACATGTATAATAAGAATAAAAAAATCCAGCAACCGACAGCCTTCGCAAGAGTATTTTTTGAATAGAAAATACCTTTTATAATTGAAGGGATTACTATAAGAAGCATAATGATAAGGCTGATTAATCCTCCATTAAGAATAATTTGCAGATATCCCGTTTCGATAACTGTTCTGTAAATGCTTATGCGCCCCGGGCCTTCATTAACTCCAGGGCAAAAGTACTTGCCATTAAAACCTTTTCCGATTATCCAATCCTTCGTAGTCAGGTCACGGTAAAAATAATGCTCGACTTCTTTTCTTGTTTGCTGTCCAATTCTTTCTGTAATAAGACTAAAAGTAGTTTTGCTATTGTTTTCATAAAGCTTTATGGAACCAAAGGCAACAATTAAAACAAAAAAGAACGATAGCACAATATTTACAACCTTAGCTTTATTGTTTATCTGATAAAACACCATGGCAACTATCATCATGCTCAATGACATGAACATAAGTCCTCTTCGCGCTCTAATAACTGCTAAGAGAAATGTTAAAGCCATTACAAAAAGAGCAAACAAGCTTATCTTTTTCCGATGATATATACTAGTAATAATCAGGTATCCACATGGCAGACTAAGAAACTGAGTAAACCGCTCAATTATAGCCTGACTTCGCATGTTATCACCTGCATAAATAAGATTTTTAATAAAAACAATATCATAGATCACATAAATAACACCCAACACTAAAATGACAAAGAATACTTTCTTCAAAAATGAAGGAGTCAAAGGAATCAAAAGAAACAAGGGAATCAGATACAAGAAAATGCCTCCATCCGGGTCAAACAACAGCTGCTTAATTGTGTCGTAATCAAACTTAATGCCTCGCAAGAGTATTACAATTATCCACAAGATGTAAATCAGTAATAGTACTGATAGATATTTGTTTTCCAATTTCCAGGAAAGCAAATATACAAAAGATGGAACGAAGCACATTAGACCAATCACCTGAATGAAATTTCCCGCCACATAGCTAATAGCCTCTGCTGTAGAAGTCACATACCCCAGAGTATATATAATAAAACCTATCCACAAAAGCTTTACCATAATTTCCCTTGTAGGATCTGTTCCATTCTTTATTTCGTTGTGCCAACTACTTACCATGCCTCCCTGAATAATCTATTATGTTATATCTCTAAACAAGTCTAAGTGTTTTTTAATCAATCTGCTTGCCTGAAAATCCTGATGTAGCTTACCTTTAACATTATTTTCAATACAATATTTTATACCAGCGGCAAGGTCATCTGCATTTTTATACTCTGCAAGATAGCCATTTTCTTTATGCTGAATCATATCAGGTATTCCACCGATATTAAATCCTACAACCGAGGTACCGCATGCTAAACTTTCCAGTACTGTAGTAGGAAAATTGTCAGCTAATGATGGAGTAACGAAAACATCTGTTGAGTTATAGATTAACACCGTTGAATATTCATCCTTTAAGAATCCCATAAATCGAGTAGTAAAAGGAATCTGTTCCGCTATCTTACTATTGAAGCCACCACCAAACACCAGAACGGTAATATTCTCTTGTGGCCATAACTTTTTTAATTTCTGCAAAGCCCTAGAGAGTTCCAGCCACCCTTTATAGGCACTTGAAAGAAAAAAAGCCCCAAACGAAACGATAATGCCTTCTTCAGGTAGACCCAGAACCTTTCTTGCAAATCTTTTGTCAACCGATTTAAAAACTCTTGTATCCAGAATATTTGGAATGTGGTACACTGGTTTATCTTTAGTTAATTTTGACTCCTTTGCACAAGAATAAAGCCATTTGCTTGGAGAGACAAAATAGAAATTTGAGAATTCGGAATACATTCGCCTTTTCATACGAAACTCGTGCAAAGGCCAGTTAAAAATCTGCCTACCACTAAACATCGGACAGTCAGAACATTCAATTGTATATTTTTTACAATCGAAGCTATGATGACATCCTCCGGTTATTGTCCACATATCATGCATAACAATAACAACTGGTTTTCCAAGTTTTGCAAGACACCTGTAAGAAGATAGATTAAGGAATCCTCCCTGAACCCAGTGTACATAAATAATATCTGCTTGTTTTATCAATTCAGTTTTCGAAATATCTGTTCCGAAAAACAAAAACGAATATAAACCATACTTCGAATCTATTTTTCTTGTGAGAACCGACTGAAAAAACTGATCGACTCTGGCAATTATTCTTGAACCCCGTGAAGTTTGTTTTATTCTGTCAGTTAGATTAACATCAAAATCCATCGAAAGTATCTTCGAATCGATACCATGTTCTAAGAAAGCATTGTGGAGTCGTAAGGGCGCTCTGCCAGTAGACAAAATTGATTTCTGAATATGAACAACCTTTGTCATAATGAATATAATGAATATCTTCTATTTATACCAGATTGGTTTCTTTGATTTCTTGACAATAATTTGGTTGTATTGAATAGGTGCAAGGATAAATGCATTGAAATTTGCAATAATTGAAGCAATGAACAAAGAATTTGGTCCAAGTTTAAAATATCTGATCAGAGTCATTGCAAGAATAATATAAATGAACGGACTTATCAGACTTGAGATAAACTGAATCCGCAATGCACTTATTCCGTTAAGAAAATTGACATACTTGCCTCCGAAGATAAGAACATTAAAATACATAAATCCCCAAAATGAGAGTGAGAATGGAATAATCACTTTTCCTTTGCCTAACCAAAGATCATAAACCGGACCTGATAAGATCAGCATTAAAACACCGCAGGCCACAAATAAAAGATTAGCTTGATTATAGCGCTTAATCCCATTCCTAATCCATGCAATATCTTTTTTCTGATAAGCTTCGGTTGAAGCTGACCAAAAAGGTGTTATAAAAATCACGAACAGCATGTTAAGAACTCCAAAATACTTATAAACAATATTATAAGCAGTTACATCCTCTGTACTGAAGTTCCTTGCAATAATGATATTTGCTGTTTGGAACTGAATGATACTTGCAAATTGTATCAAAAAAAACACTAATCCAAGATTGAAAAGATCCTTTGCATAAGTAAAATTAACACATGACAGTTTAGGACGGAATTCCCTATAAGGACCTCCAAACAATATAATATTGGCAGCAATGAGGACAATCAGAGGTGATAAACAAAGAGCAATACCTAGCTTCACCAGCGATCCTTGTGTTGTTTTTACAAGAATCATGATAAAAATAAGGGAAATTATCTGGCCTAGTAGGTCAATTAATGAACTTTTTGCTGGCTGCTGATCAGCAAGAAGAATCGTGTTAATAATCTTAAGCACGAATGAAATGCAGAAATATGTAAAAACAATTAAAGCAAGAATGGATATTTCGGTATTCATTTCCGAAGGTACCTTAAGAATATTTGACCAGTTCAAATAACTATGGCTAAACAAATAGATTATCCATAATGTCGCGAAGATTATTGATAAGATTGCAAAAGTCGTACTAACAAAAACCTGAGCAATCTGATTCTCATTTTTTGCTCTTGCTTCAGCAAAACGGTTTCTCAAACCCTGAGTAAGCCCAATGTCGAAGAAACTTAGCCAACCAATTATAGAACTTATTGTAAGCCAGATACCATATCGAGATGAGTTTACATAATTTATGGTAAGCGGTACAAGAAGAAGACTTATGCCAATACTGAATCCTTTAATAAGGATCGATGCAAGAATATTCTTCTTGGCCTTAATGCTACGCTCATGCCCTTCTGTAAAAAACGATTTGATAAATCCTGCTTTCAAAAGATTATTGGTGGTTAATAAGTGAATAAAAAACTTCCCTCAATATTGAATCCGGCTTGCGATATAGCAATACAATATACAGCTTCGCCCCGTCAGTCACAACAGCGATTAACAAATATCATTGAACAACATACTGTTAACATCAATATAATTCTGTCTCAAAAAGGTAATAATTGATGCCATATAAATTCATATTCCAGCTTTTTTGCTGATACTAAAAAGAAACAATATATGAATCTCATTAATCAGTTAATTTTTATTACCCCCATGCCGGAAGAAAATTTTAATCCTCTCAGAAAAATTTCCTGAATCAGTTAGAAAATTAAACTGAAAGAACTACTTTGGATGAACGGTTAAAATTGAATAATATTGAATAAGAAAATTAAAAAATTGAGAAAGCCTGTAGTATTTCTTACTTTAACATTGGTAATCATCGCAGGTATGCTGCTATTTGGTAATTTCAGCACAAACAGACTAGTTACATATCTCTCACCATCTCATAGAGTAGATGCCAATACAGTTATCCTTGAAGGATGGCTACCAAGTTATACTATCGATTCTGCTAAAAAGGAGTTTGAGAGAGAGTCATATAATCTGATTATTCTGACTGGTCTAAAACATTACGGCCTTGACTATTGTACTGTAGGAATGAATGGATTTCTAATATTTTATCCCGGACAGATTTTTAAAGACGAAACTTTAAAGGAAGAACATCTAATTGAAATAGATGCATTTAGTGAAATGGACGGAATCTACCAATCACATATAAATTTTTACGTAAATGATTCTTTGATTTCTGATTTTAACATCAGCATGAAAAAGCAAAAATATCCTGTTAAATGGTATGGTTCTCTTGGATCAATTGACTCGCTGATGATCGAGTTTACCAATGATATGTTAGATGATTACGGCGACAGAAACCTTTATGTTAAAGAATTGATATTTAATGAAATAATCAAAATACATTACCGAAACAATTCAGTGTATGATATCGGGGCTCTGGACAATAAAAACAGAATGCCCAGCGATTATGACTCAAGCCCAGCGATAAAAAAACGTAAACTGATCTCCAGTGGGGTTGATTCATCAAAAATTATTGTCATAACAGCTGAAAATACGAGGATGAACAGAACCCTTGCAAGTGCTCTCGCTGTAAAAAGATGGATAGATACTTCCGAATACCAGATAAGGGGCTTAAATATTATGTCACTTGGAGTTCATTCAAGAAGGACTTGGATAACATATAAAAGAGTATTAAATAAATCATATGACATTGGAATTATTCCAATTACCGAGATTAATCAACCAGATTTTTACAGGAACAGCAACTTGAGTCTATGGAAAGAAACACTTAGCCTGTTTTATTATTGGATAATCCTTATTCCATTCTTTATTATCTGAAATATTTTAATTCGCTGATTAATATGTCATGATTGAAAACACATCCCTGGAAGCTAATCTGTTTTTACTTATTCAGAATATTGTTAATATAGTTTTTTGTTGGATTTTCTTTAGGTTTGATTATACCTGGATTTCCAATAACCAAGGAGTTATCCGGAACATCAAAATTAACAAATGTATTGGGAGCAATAAGTACATTGCAACCAATCTTTATATCCCCGACAAGTATTGCGCCGGGACCAATCCATACATAATCTCCTATAACCGGACGACCAAGAACGCCACCTCTGTATGATCTTCCTATTGTTACAGAATGAGAAATATTACAATATTTTCCTATTTTGATTGGACCAATAATAACAGGGCCACAATGACTAGTTAGATAAAAGCCTTCCCCGATAATGGCGTTAGGATCAATTTCAAAGCCATATTTGAATCTGTACCTTCTTTTGAGCAACCTGAAAAATAATCGAACTAATAACCAACTGCCATTTTTTGTCATTCTACGTAAGATATATGTATACCTGAATCCTGGGATAAACCAACCTTTTATAAATCCCCGAACTCCGGAAAGACCTTCATGACGATACAAGTCAGCTTTTATAGTTAGATTCATAACATTACTAGTATTTGAATAACAATAAACTCAAGTTTAGCAGTTCTTTAAAAAGTTGAAAACCAAATAGAAATTTTTAAAGATGCAGCATGACCAGTATATTAATATGTTGTTTATTAATATTTTGGCAGTGTGTTTCAAAAATATACAACCATACTACAGAGTAAAGATATTAATAAAATGTCAAAATTGAAAACCGGTATTATCCACCGATGGCTTAAAGCGGATTTTACCATGGGTTCTCTTTCCCGATTAAATCGGAGTCCTCATCTGTCTGGTACTAATACCTGGATCCATTTAAGTTGAGAGGATAATGTCCACACTAATAGCCTACTTCGGCAACCACGGCAATTTCTTTAACTTTTTTTCTTTAAATAAATCATTTAACTACATGGTCGATGGTATAACCTGTCAAACCTCTTTCATAAAACTATGAATAAAGTATCTCAGGAATTATTAACAAATAATAAAAATTCTTACATGAAAAATTAACATATATACCAAATATTAAAATTTATCGTTTAATTTGCAGCATTTGTCAAAGATTTGTTTTTGTTAGTCAAATTAGGAGAATACCCACAATAGCCTATGAGAGGATTTTTTACTCTATTACTATGTTTATTTAGCTTTATTGCCTCAGCAAAAGATTATTATATTAGCTCCACAGGCAATGATTCTTCTGACGGCCTATCGAGTTCAACACCCTGGAGGACAATTTCAAAAGTAAATGCCGCGTCGTCCAGCTTTAATCCAGGTGATCGCATTCTTTTTAAAAGGAATGATGTGTTTTATGGTACTCTTAAAATTTCAAAATCTGGTTTATCAGGCAATCCAATAACTATATCTTCATACGGGTCCGGCAATAAGCCTATTATTACTGGTTTTACAACAATAAATGAATGGACCAATAATGGTAATGGGATCTATTCATCAAGACTTACCAGCGAGTCAGTGCCAAATATTGTAACCGTAAACGGCGTTAATACTCCAATTGGCAGATGGCCAAATACTGGATTCCTTTCAATTGACTCACATAACTCAAATTCATCAATAACAGATTCAGAATTACCGTCATCACCTGACTGGACTGGTGGCGAGGTTGTCATCAGAAAAGTCAATTACATATACGATCGGAATTTAATAACAAGTCACTCAGGTACGACTCTATATTATAAAACAGCTTCAGATTACACACCCAGAGACGGTTACGGATACTTTATTCAAAGTCACATTAGAACTCTCGATAGGCTCGGAGAATGGTATTCTGACGGCTCGACATTCTATATGTATTTTGGAACTGCAAATCCTGCCGATTATGTTGTAAAAGTGAGCACACTTGATCAGTTGGTATCTTTTAGCGGAAACAATCATATTTTGGTAGATAATCTGTCATTCGAAGGTGGTAACAAATATGGCATCCAAATAAGTAACTCTGGTTATATTACAATCCAGAATTGCAGTATAAAATTTACAGGAGGCATGGGCATTTATGGCCCCTGGACTGGTTCTTCACCATATTGCAGGATTATCAACAATACAATAGATAACAATAATAATAACGGCATTGAATTAAATATTTACCACACAAATGCGATTATTCAAAACAATTACATATCGAATTCCGGAATTATAGCAGGAATGGGCCGTAGTGGCGATGGTACTTATATTGGAATGATTTCTCTGGGAGCTAATAGTCTGATCCAAAATAATATCATTGAAAATTCTGGTTATATTGGCATTCATTTTCACGGAAACAATACAGTCATCACACAAAATTTGGTTAATACTTTTAATCTTATAAAGAATGATGGCGGAGGAATTTATACTTACACAGGAACAGGAACGGCTTGCACAGGAAGAAAAGTAACAAATAACATTGTTCTTAATGGTAAGGGATATGGTAAGGGAGTAGCAAATAATCAAGAAAATGCACATGGGATTTACATAGACGACAGAACAAGCAGTGTTGTTCTGACTGATAATACAGTAGCTCATTGTAATTCATCAGGAATGTATATTCATAATGCACATGAACTAGAGATAAATCGCAATACACTATTTGACAATGGTAGTGGCAATGACAACTATGGATCACAGATTTTATTTATACATGACAGTTACAGCCCAAATGATCCCATCAAGAATGTAACGATGAACAATAACATTTTTTTTGCCAGATATAAGACTCAAGTGGTTCTTGCATTTTGCACTAATAGCAACGACATCTCGAGCTTCGGTTCTGCCAACTACAATTGTTATGCCAGACCGCTCGACAACTCTTCAGTAGCAAGAACATGGTCTAGTGGATGGAACAGCGCATCTGTCAATAGGTCATTGTCCAACTGGCAATCTTTTACCGGACAGGACCGAAATTCCTATATTTCCCCACTTACTTTCTCCGATCCCAGCAAAATCCGCTTCGAATACAACGCCTCCACATCGAACAGGGTTGTTTCGCTCAATGGCAGCTATATCGACGTGAAGGGTACAAAATACGATGGTTCTATCACCCTGGCGCCGTATACCTCTGCGGTGCTCATGGTTGATCCCAATCCGTCCGCACCGCCGGCAGTACCGGCATATGTGAGCTCCGAAATAAAGGACGGTGCTCCTTCAATACTGGAAATGACATACAATCTCTCGCTGGCCAACATAGTACCGGCAGCTTCATCGTTTTCAGTCCAGGTAAACTCTGCAGCAAGAAGCGTCAGTTCAGTCTCCGTATCAGGAACAAAAGTGCTTCTTACTCTTTCAAGTCCTGTGGCATATGGCAACACCGTCACTGTAGCATACAACAAACCTTCAACAAATCCTTTGCAGACACCTGCCGGAGGACAGGCAGCCTCGCTGAGTGCACAAAGCGTTACAAACAGGATAGCAGCCCCGCCTGCACCGGCCGTACCGGTTTATGTCAGCTCAGAGATTAAGGACGGCGCTCCTTCAATACTGGAAATGACCTACAATCTCTCGCTGGCCAACATAGTGCCGGCAGCTTCATCGTTCTCGGTTCAGGTAAACTCTGCAGCAAGAAGCGTCAGTTCAGTCTCCGTATCAGGAACAAAGGTGCTTCTTACTCTTTCAAGTCCTGTGGCATATGGCAACACCGTCACTGTAGCATACAACAAACCTTCAACAAATCCTTTGCAGACACCTGCCGGAGGTCAGGCAGCCTCGCTGAGTGCTCAAAGCGTTACAAACAGGATAGCAGCTCCTCCTCCACCTCCCGCTGTTCCGGTTTACGTCAGTTCCGAGATAAAAAACGGCGCTCCCTCCGTTATTGAGATGAGCTACAACCTTTCCCTTGCCAGTATTATACCCGCTGCATCTGCATTTACAGTCCGGGTCAACTCCACGGCGAGAAGTGTCAGTTCAGTGTCGGTATCGGGTACAAAAGTCATGCTTACCCTGTCAAGCCCAGCGGCATACGGGAACACTGTCACTGTTGCATATACCAAACCTTCAACAAACCCTTTGCAGACAGCTGCCGGAGGTCAGGCGGCCACGATAAGTGCCCAAAGCGTTACAAACAGGATAGCAGCTCCTCCTCCACCCCCGGCTCCGGTTTACGTCAGTTCGGTTGTTGAAAACACAGCTCCCTCGGTTATCGAAATTACCTACAATCTCGCGCTGGCCAATATAGTTCCGGCCGTTTCGGCATTTACCGTTCAGGTCAATTCGACCACGCGCAGCATCAGTACAGTGTCGGTATCAGGTACAAAAGTGCTTCTTAGCCTTGCGATCCCGGTTGCCTACGGTAACACCGTCACTGTTGCATATACCAAACCTTCAACAAACCCTTTGCAGACAGCTGCCGGAGGTCAGGCGGCCACGATAAGCGCCCAAAGCGTTACAAACAGAATCAGCCAGCCTGTTTCGCCTCCTGCTGTTGTCACTCCGCCCCCGACAACTCCCAATTCACCTCCCGTTCCGGTTGTTAACTTCCCGGAAAGGACCTACTCGGGCTTTATCGGTGATATAAGTGCCAAAGGAAGCTATGATCCGGATATGGACAAGCTAAGCTTCTCATGGAAGACTCCCGACAACATTCCTGTTTCATCAAACACCGGTGAAGCAATTCAATTTCTTGCCCCCGTTATTGATACGAAACAGACATATGAATTCGCTCTGACAGTCAGCGACGGCAAGACTACACAGACAAAAACCTTTCCCATTACCATTATTCCCTACGAACCCTATCTCGAGGCCGCGGAAGTGATTTCGGTAAGCGCTTCGGATTTCCATTCTACAAACCATCCCTACAACGTGGTCGACGGCAATATCACTACCATGTGGTCGTCAAAGGGTGAAGAACAAAGCCTTATCCTCGAACTGAAATCCCCATTCATCATACATCACATAAAAATCGCGTTCCAGCCGGGTCAAAAAAGCGAGAGCTACTTTGATATTTATGGGTCAAACGACGGGGAGAACTGGGAATCAATACTCAAAAAAGCCAAATCATGCTCATTCTCAGGCGGGATCCATGTGTTTGTATTCCCCTTGTCAAAAGCTGTTACCGAATACAGCTACCTTAAATTCGTAGGGCTTGGCAATTCTACCGACAACTGGAACTATGTTTCGGAACTCAGGATCTTCGGCTACAGGCATAAGAGCCGTACCGATTATGAAGACCTGATTGTGAAGTTATTTCCAAATCCGGCCAGGGATATCGTGAATATCAGAATAGATGATCCTGAATTCAATCCCGATTTTATCAAGATTCTTGGCCTCGATGGAAAAATAATTTACAGCGATTTGGTTGAACCGGGAGTAAGAGATTTCCAGATCCCGGTCAACTTTAAGCATGGGGTCTACATTGTACAGATGGGAACGGACAACATCACCATGTTCACCCAGAAACTCGTGGTATCAAAATAGATAGTTTGCCGGTCTGAAAGCCTTTTCTACAGAATAGTAAAATCCACTCTCCTGTTGTTTTTCCTGTCGCTCTCCTGGTAATTCGGAGCAATCGGCATAGTGCCTCCCAGACCCATGGGAACCAGCCTGTTGCGATTGACTCCGTTAATAACCAAATAGTTCACCATGGTCTCGGCTCTTCTGTTCGTCAGCGTAAGATTTGCAGCTGCCGATCCTGTATTATCCGAATGGCATGCTATCTGAAGCCTGATGGCAGGATACTTGGCCATGAATCCCATAACCAGGTCCAGCAACTGTGTGCCTGTAGACGAAAGGGTCTGGGTATTCCTCACAAAGAGTGCATCAGCCGACACACCGAATGCCTTTTCGAGGTTATTCAGCTCTCTTTCTGCAGCATCCTCAACCTCAGCCTGATAAACTTTTGCATCAGTAAATCCCAGTTCAGCCAATTCCCTGTAGGAAGGATAGGTTGCCATCAGAGTGTGTTCCTCTGCGACAGTATAGCTGTATATATTCTCTTCACTAAGGAAGTTTTCTTTAAGAATGTATTTTCCCGGCAGTTTTCTGAAAGCCTCATCATTTTTATCAAGCTGTGTTTCCGATCTCAGAATCTCAAGTCTGTAAACAGCGAAACCTGAAAGTTCATCTTCGGCTGAATACCTGTTTGTTTTCACAGCATGATTGTATTCGAAAATATCCACAACCGGAGCCGGTTCCGCGTTCTGCCTGTCAAAAGCCTCCTTTTCGCCGGCGTTGTTGAAGATTTTTATCGGTTTAACTGAGCAGAGTTCACGGATAACACCGGTCTTGTCATTCCTTACTTTCAGACCCAGCCTGATATCATAATCGCCGGCCCGATCAAAGGTATGCTGTAATTTCCCTTCTTTTGAATACTGACCATCGCCCAGGTGCCATGTATAATTCATAACGGTAGAACCTTCGAAGCTTGAAGTCAGCCCGTCAAGCGTCACCTGCTCCCCGGCCATGGCCGAAAGCGGCGAAAGGATAACTGACTGTTCTATATCCCTCAGGTCGAGATCGAAAGCAAGCTTTGTAAAGACAACGTGACCGGTTTTCTTGTCTCTGGCATCCAGTCTAACCTGATATTTCCCCGGCCCCTTGAAACAGTGCTCTGCATCCGGTCCCGTTGCAGTTGATCCGTCTCCGAAATTCCATAGAAGCTCAAGATACCTGGTATCAACGAATATCTTATCATTGTCGCTAAAGCTGAAACAGTATTGGTTTTCTCTTTGTCTGTCGCAATAGAAGAGCTGGGGAACATTTGTCCTGAACTTATAAATATCCAATGTTCCTTCCCTGTTTGTCGCGAAGTAGCCACTGTTCATCATAGGGTCGGCAACAAGGCTAAAGTCGTCATATTTTGAATTGACCGGAGCGTTCAGATGCACCGGAGGCAGCCACTTGCCATCATCTGCCTGCCTGGTATAGAAAATATCCTTACCCCCCAGGCCGGGATGGCCGTCGGATGAAAAGAACACTCCACCTTCGCTGTTAACCGTAGGATATGATTCATTACCCTTTGTATTGACCTCCGGACCCATATTTACAGGATCATCCCAGTAGTCGCCTTTCCAGTCGCAGTAATAAATATCCGTACCTCCCATTCCCTCGGGATTGTCAGCGGCGAAGAAGAGCCGTTTGCCGTCGGGAGAAATAAAGGGTGTGGTAATATTGTAGTATTCATTGTTGAATCTGAAGTCAAGTATTTTTCCCCATGTTCCGTCTTCAAGAACCGATGTAAAAATACCAAGTTTGTTTCGGGGGGATGCATCATCCCTGTTGACATCGGTTCTGATATTCCGCGAAAAATAAACCGTGTCCCCATTCCTGCTGAATGATGCAGGTCCGTCATTGAACATAGTCCTTAGCTCCCTCGCGAAGAGCCTGACTTTCCAGTTGAGTGTATCGGCAAATACAATGTTGAGCAATCCCTTGTCGTCAGGGGTAAGATAATTTTTTACCAGCGACCTGCTCATATTAGAGCAGAAAACCAATCCGTCTTTATAGTACACCGGAGAGAATTCGTCGCTGTTTTTAGAGCTGAATCTGGTCTTTTTTATGGTATAGCTTTCTACCTGGGCTTCAGCAAGGTGCGGAATGACAAGCAATATCAGCAATACCGGAAAATATCTTAGTCGTTTCATGGTCGTTGATTAGAAGTTCAATGGGCTTATAGCCTGCACTTTGTAACGGAATTCATATCTTAACATAATTTCATGCGATCCGGAACTATATGTCTGGAGTTTGGCAAAATCATAGTCATAAGTATAACCGAATCTTATCTGGTCGTTAAGCTGAATCTGGAATAAGCCTACCAGGGAGCGGTTATTCCGGTACGCGGCTCCGGCCCAGAAACGGTCCATTATTCTGAAGTGAGCGTTTACGTCATATAGTACTTTGTCGCCGGGGGAAAAAGCAATCAATGTTGAGGGCATGAATTTAAGATAGGGAGACAGATTGAAAAGATAGCCTGTATTCAGCAGGTAATAGTACTCCCCCATATTGCCGTTCACCACGTATTTGCTTTTGCCAAAATCATATTTATAACCGAGCAGTTTCGGGATAGATACAGCGGCAAAGAAATTCTTCTCAGAATAGAATGTTCCGAAACTGAAACCCGGGACTACGAATCCTTTTGAGTCAATCAGGATGAAATCATCCTCAGGATCAAGAACGATAAGTTTCGACCATGCTGTATTAGTCACAGTTATTCCGGCACCCAGTCCGAAGGAAAGCGTCCCCTTTCCGACTGGCACCTTGTATGAATAGTTGGCCATAAAATGCGATTCTTTGGTAACTCCCACCCTGTCACTTGTAAAAATCATTCCCAGTCCCATCCTGTTATCGCTGAAAGGAGCATCGGCTGTAAGTGTCATTGTCTCAGGTGCACCTTTTACCCCCACCCATTGTTTTCTGTAGAATGCCGTGACATTAAGCACCCCCATGTTTCCTGCCGATGCCGGATTCAATACCAGCGGATTCAAGACGTACTGGCTCTTCAGGGGGGTCATCTGAGCTGAAGAGCTCAGTGGTATCAGAAGCAGAATGAGTATTTTTAATATCCTTTTCATCATTATCTATTATTACTTGCCTACTCAGTAGCCGACTACATATCTTTATGCAGTCAACTAAGTAACATCTTAGTATCTTATTACAACAAAACCTTTTATAGCGTCAGTGAATTCACTTTTAAAAACATAATAATAAGTATCCTGCGGTAATGGATTTCCTTTGTCATCCTTCCCGTCCCAGTCATTTGCATATTCATGGCTTGTAAAAACGCATGCACCCCAGCGGTTGAATATCCTCAGCGTTACTTTGCCAAGTGATTCAAGTCCTTTAATTACAAAATAGTCGTTGTTGCCATCCATATCCGGGGTAATCAGTGAAGGCAATATCAATTCATTTATTCTGATAACAACCGTATCCGAAGCGGGTTCACATGCAGAGTTTGAGATGCTCCATACTATCACATTATCGCCTAGTGAAAGATCGCTGACATGAGTTTCGTTGCTGCTTGGGTCCGAGAAAGAGGCAGTTCCTGAAACCACAGTCCACATTCCGCTTTCGTTGCTTCCCGGAGGATTGGCCTGCAGTTCCGTCTCAAAGATAAAATCCAGTTCCTGGTCAGGTCCCGCGTCTGCCGT
>Ga0255347_1002272_pt1 | contig 27822 bp, 23 predicted proteins | sample wastewater_treat_2_FD_192479 | JGI IMG/M metagenome (GOLD analysis project Ga0255347, IMG submission 192479) | Wastewater microbial communities from Lulu Island WWTP, Vancouver, Canada - plant24 | ecosystem: Engineered > WWTP > Wastewater > Unclassified | place: Canada: Vancouver, British...
TGATTGTCCAGCGTGAATTTCATCCTGAGCGCCAATACGCGTAAAAATGCGGTCAACCAGACCGATACGGGCAGATTCAGCTGGGACAAAAGAACCCATTTGCGCCATCAATACGATTAACGCAACCTGCCGTAAAAAAGTTGATTTTCCGCTCATGTTAGGGCCGGTGATGACACGGACAATCTCATCTTGATCAAAAACGGCATCGTTTGGTACGAAACGCTCAGAAGCGCGCAATTTTTCAACCACCGGATGGCGTCCATTGATAATGTGCAGGCATTTTTCTTCAACGACTTCAGGACGATGGTATCCGTTTATAGCAGCTGTATCTGCCAATGAGATAAATGCATCTAAGGTTGCCAGGCCGCGTGCGGTCGTTAGTAATTCTTGAGCCCCTTCAGATAACTCACCACAAATCTGAGCAAAAACCCGGCTTTCAATCTCATGTATGTGATCTTCTGCATTCAGAACCAGAGTTTCGTATTCTTTAAGCTCGGGAGTGATATAACGCTCTGCATTCACCAATGTCTGTTTGCGGATATATTCATCAGGCACCAAATCGACATTTGATTTAGTTACTTCAATATAATACCCAAATACCTTGTTGTACCCAACTTTAAGCGTTTTTATCCCCGTCCGTTGTTTCTCAATTTTTTCAAGATCTGCAATCCATTGACGGGCATGTTGTGAAGAATCCAGAACATTATCTAATTCTGGAGAGAAGCCCCTGCGGATAACACCGATATTCGCAAAGGTTGCTGGGGGATCATCTTGGAGGGCTGTTTTTAAAAGTGTCAGCTGATTTTTACAAAGCCGAATGTTTGATAATGAAGAAGCAATGGCAGGATCTTCATCCGAAAAAATGGCTTTTAACTTTGGCAAATTTTCTAAGTTTTCACGGATTGCCACCAAATCGCGTGGAATAGCATGGCCGGAAATCACCCGATTGGTCAGTCGTTCAAGGTCATCGAAACCACTCAACACATCCATGGCTTCTGCTCGAATTAAACCATTTTTGTAAAAGTATTCAATTGCGTTTAAGCGTTGATTAATTTCCTGGGTATTGCGCAATGGCTTACTGACCCATTGGTACAGCAAGCGAGTGCCCATAGGAGTGCGTGTGCAATCCAAAATATCTAGTAGTGAGCCATGTGTTTTTCCTGAGCGTATGGTTTCTGTGAGCTCAAGATTGCGTCGGGTTTCTGCATCCAGAACCATAAACTCGTCGATTGTATAGGTACTGAGGTTATCAAGCAATTTGAGTGATTGACGCTGGGTGTCTTCGAGGTAGGCAAGAATTGCTCCAGCCGCTCGGACAGCCATCGGTTTTCCACGCAGGCCAAAGCCATCCAGTGAAATTACGCCAAAATGCTCTTTGAGGATATCAGTACAACGCCCTAATTCAAAGTGCCAACTTTCATATGATGAGAAAAATCCAGGGAAATTGTCGGGCTGTAATTGCGTGTCTGGCCAAAGAACCTCAGAGGGTCGCAATCTGAAAAGTTCCGAACGAATTTGTTCAGCAACATCTTTCCCTGAAAGTTCTGTAACTGAGAATTCACCTGTGGAAATATCCACATAAGCCAGGCCAGCTCGCGAATCTTGAATAAAAACTGCTGCTAAATAATTGTTGTTGGGCTGTTGGAGCAACCCTGGTTCAACAACGGTTCCAGGGGTCACCACGCGAGTTACTTCCCGTGGCACCAACCCGTTCTCTGGTTCATCAGAAACCTGTTCACAAATAGCTACGTGGTATCCCTTACTAATTAGGCGAGAAAGGTAATTTTCAGCAGCATGATGAGGAATGCCAGCCATGGGAACGCGTACCCCTTTAGAAACAGGACGAGATGTCAGAACAATGTCCAATTCCCGTGCTGTGATCTTTGCGTCTTCATCGAAGGTTTCATAAAAATCGCCCAAGCGAAAAAATACGATCGCATCAGGGTGCTGTCGCTTGATGTCCAGATATTGTCGCCGAAGCGGGGTTAATTTTTCCATAGAATTAATTTAGGCGAATATCGCATAGAACAATAATAGAGCTTCGCTATAAATACGAATGTGCACAATTTTTATTGAATAGTTTCCCGGATATAGACTTGCACCTGGTCTAGAGCCTCAGCAAGTTTCACAGGATCTTTTCCGCCAGCTTGTGCTAAATTTGGGCGTCCACCACCGCTGCCTCCAATAACCTTTGCAACTTTCTGGGCAAGGTGTCCGGCATGAAAGCCACGTTTTACCAAATCATCCGTCACAGTGGCAACAAGAATCGGTTTTTCATTTTGAATGGACGCCAGTATTGCCATACCATGGGTGTGTTTATCCCTGAATTTGTCTGCCATTTCGCGAAGCGTATCCATATCTGCGTTTGGTAGTATTGCTTTAATAACCGGGATACCTTCGATATTTTCTAAATGGTCTAATGTTTCATCAAAAGCATTGCCGACCAGCTGATGGCGCAACTTCTCGTTTTCTTTTTCAAGGTGGTTGATTGTGTCTTGTAAATTCTTAATTTTTGACGGTGTTTCAGAAGTTGATGTACCTAAATGAAAATTTATTTCGTCAAGAACGTTCATTCGATTGCGAGCATGTTGATATGCTTGCCAGCCGGTGACCGCTTCAATTCTACGAACGCCTGCAGCTATGCTGGTTTCAGAAGTGATGAGAAATAATCCAATGTCGCCCGTTGAATCAACATGGGTGCCACCACAAAGCTCATATGATAAATGATCTTGACCCCCAATCTGAACGGTTCGAACTATAGATTCGTATTTTTCACCAAATAATGCAATTGCTCCTTCATCGATGGCTTGGTCGAGCGATTTTTGGTCGATTTCTAAACGATAATTTGCCAAGATTGCCTGGTTAACAAGCGCCTCAACAGCCAGTATCTCCTGGCTAGACATTGGTCCATGATGCGTAAAATCAAAGCGCAGATGGTCTGGAGCAACCAGTGATCCGGCCTGTCTGGCATGATTTCCCAAAATTTCATGCAATGCGGAATGAAGGAGGTGCGTTGCGGTGTGGTTGCGCATAATGCGCACCCGTCGGACCAGATCGACCTGGGCAAGAGCTGAATCGCCTACATGAGGGCTTCCTGAAATTACCTCGCCCACGTGAACAATGGCGCCTGCAGCAGGCTTCCGCATACCAGTGATATTAATCGACCATTTTTCTCCATTGAAACTAATAATTTGACCGGTATCGGATACTTGCCCACCTGATTCAACGTAAAATGCTGTTTCTGGCAAAAGTACCTCAACCACGTCACCGGAATGTACACAATCTACCGATTGACCATCTTTAAATAATGCCAGAATCTCTTGGGGATTTTCATTAAAATGGTATGGATCGTAAATGACACCAAAGCGGTTGAGTTTACCGTTATTAACCAGTTTTTCGATAGTTGAAGCATAAATTTCGGTTTCATTAGAGGTCGCTTCAGAAAAAGCTTTTGCTGCTCCTGAAATCAAGCGATGCTTTTCCATGGCTTTTTCATAACCGCTTGCATCGACATCCAGTCCTTGTTCTTGGGCAATATCGCGTGTAATTTCAAGGGGCAAGCCCATGGTTGCATAAAGGTCAAAAGCCTTTTCACCAGAAAGGATGTGACCGCCGCTGGATTTTAGGTTTGACAGTAATTCATTTAAATGTTCTAATCCCAAATGGACTGTTTTGGCAAAACGTTTTTCTTCTCTCGTTAAATTTTCCAAAATCGTCAGAGCATTGCGTTTAAGTTCAGGGAAAAAATCGCCATATTCATCGATTACTACCTGAGACACTTTGGCCAGGAAGGGTTCAGTCAAACCCAATTTCATCCCGAAACGGGCAGCCCGTCTTACCAACATGCGACAAATATAATTACGACCAATATTGCCTGGAACCACACCGTCCGCTATCAAAAAGGTTGTTGAACGCGCATGATCGGCAATCACACGATATGGGGTCAGATTAGTTTCTCGTTCCTCATCCGTTTGTCCTGCCAGGTTTTGAATACAGGTTATAAGAGGCAAGAAAAGGTCAGTTTTATAGTTTGATGGGGCATTTTGTAAAATAGATACTATACGCTCAAAACCCATTCCGGTATCAACATGTGTTTTTTCCAATGGAATAAGCTCTGTAGGCGAGATACGGTTGTATTGAATAAAAACGTTGTTCCAGAGCTCAAGGAAACGCTCACAATCACCATTTACTCCGCAGATGTGATTAGGGTCATCACGAAGCGTACAAAATTCCAGGCCGCGATCGATATGGATTTCTGTATCCGGACCGCATGGTCCGGTTTCTGCCATTTCCCAAAAATTTTCTTCACGCCCAAAAGGAAGTAGATGTTCCGGGTTAAAACCGGGTTGTTTTAACCAAATCTCCGCTGCTTCCAAGTCTTCAGGGATTTCATCCAATTCATCTTTGAAATAGGTTGCCCACAATTTTTCTTTTGGTATTTTCCAAACTTCCGTTAATAACTGCCAAGCCCAGGTTATGGCTTCTTTTTTATAGTAATCGCCAAAAGACCAATTACCGAGCATTTCAAAAAAGGTATGATGGGTGTCATCCCGTCCAACTTCTTCGAGATCATTGTGCTTTCCAGATACACGCAAACATTTTTGTGAATTTACAGCACGGGAATAAGATCGCTGATCTGTGCCTAAAAAAACATCCTTGAATTGAACCATACCTGCATTCGTAAACAGCAAGGTTGAATCTCCGCCTGGTACTAAAGATGACGACGGGACAAAGGTGTGGTCTCGTTCGACAAAAAAATCGATAAAGCTTTTACGAATCTCTGCCCCTGTAGGTTTTATTGGCATAAATAACTCCTGAGCTGCATTTTCAAGATAGCTCATAAATTATACGATATTTAATCATGGGTTGGGATACATATTTCTTCTAGAATTAAAATATACGTGATATGAAGTATTTATTAAAAATTTAACTCAAATTATCGTTTTTTTGTTCAAAGTGTGCTTTGACCAATCTTTGTACAGATAAGTTCGTCAAAAATCAAGAAGGAACGGTTTGCCGCCGGTTAATCCAAATTTAGACAGATAAAAATCCTTCAATTGTGATGAGGTTCCTGGTTACCTTATTTCCAATATATATTCAAGAGCACACAATGTTCACCGCCTTATTATTATTATGGAATCCCACCTTTCAAGCCTTTGCGGATGACTTGTATGGATGTGAAATTATATGGTTTTGAACATCTCATTTTTAATCACAAAAAGCGTTCTTTGGCCAGGAATATGAAATGATTATAAATATTTTATTGGGATTTTTATATTTATGGCTTTTTAAATCTAATTGTAGTGAGTTGAAATTGTTTGGTCAAATTAATAATACTAACAATCAAACAAATTTTTGTTAATGCAGGTGTTTTTGGAATTAATCCAGTTTTTCACGCCCAATCAATGCGCGAAGAAGTGTGTTTGGATCAGCGTATTCGAGATCGCCGCCGATAGGCAATCCACGGGCCAATCTTGTTACGTGTATTCCAAGGGGGAGAATGCGCTCATGAAGATACATCGCTGTTGCATCACCCTCCATGCTCGGGTTTGTTGCCAGAACGACCTCAGTAAAACTTTCAGATTCTAATCTTTTCATCAGTTCTGCAATTTTCAAATCCTCAGGACCAATTCCTTCAATGGGTGAGAGCACTCCATGTAAAACATGGTAAAGCCCATTAAACCCAGCTGTTTTTTCAATGGCCAAGACATCTAAAGGTTCTTCAACAACGCACAAAATTTGCCTATCTCTGTTTTCACTGGAACACACTTCGCAAGTCGGCCGATCTTTATGTGTAATATTAAAACAAATATCACACAGTTTTGTGTCGTATTTAATACCTGTTAATGCCTGTGCAAGGCTTTGTGATAACTCTTCAGGTGCCCGCAAAAGGTAAAAAGTTAGCCTGGAGGCTGTTTTAGGACCTATTCCTGGCAACCGAGAAAAAGCATCGATAAGGTTTTGTACGGGTTCGGGAAGTGTGCGCATAGAATCGGTTTAGAAATTCAGTCCCAAACCACCCAACATATTGGAAAAGGGACTCATTTTTTGATTTGCAAGCTCACGAGATTGCTCCAATGCAGCGTTTATACCGCTTGTAATTAAATCCTGTAGCAGTTCGGAGTCAAGATCTTCAAGCAAATCCGGAAGGATTTCAACTGACTTACAAACTTGATCGCCAGTCATGGTTATACGGATTGCACCGCCGCCAACGGTTGCTGTGACTGTCTCATCGGCTAACTCAGCTTGGGCTTGTGCCATTTGTTCTTGCATTTGCTGTAATTGAGCCATCATCCCGCTGCTCCCCTTTGTTTGTCGGGGTCGATTATATCCTTTTGCCATGTTTTTTCCTTTCAAAGAATATTTATTTATCTTCTTTTGCACGACTGATTCTACCACCCAGATCGCGAGTAGCTGCGCTCACCATTCCATCATGATCGATATTTAAATCTTCTGGTATTAGATTGCCATCATGTGTACTTACAATGCATTCTATTTCCATGGGTTGGCCAAGCACTTCTTCAATAACATCCATAGTAAGTGTGATATTACCTTCTTTTTCCATCATCTCTTTGAGAATTTTTGATGAAAAACTGAGGATAACAGCGTTCCCTTTAATCCCACTGAGCTTTGAAGTATTCAATAAACCTTCGGTTCGGGGATTGTGTTGTTTTACCAGGTTTTTAATTTTCGGCCAGGCTTTTTGAATATCGATTATGCTGATTCCTTTTTCCTGTGGTGTTTGCGGAACATCGAGAACAGGTATGGCTTTGCCGTGATCGGGGTCAGAAATTTCTTTTGGCACAGAGGTTGATTGAGCAATCCTTTCGGCATCAGAGGAAGCTTCAAACTCTTCAATCTTCGTGGTTTTGGTGTCCTCCTTGCTGAATTTAATATCCTCTAATTTTTCTTTACTCACTCTTCCTTGTGATGCTTTTGGGGGAGATTGTGTTGCAACCGGGGGGAGGGGGGCGTCAGCTAACTGATCAGTGGTGAGAACAGGGTCAATTTTCGATAAGTAGCCGGTAAAAGCCAGTTCTAAGGCTAAGCCAGGGTGCCAATTGAAATGTTCTTGGGTGGTTGCTTCATTAAATGCGTTAATTGATCTTAATAACTCCGACATTGAAAACAAAGCGGAATGATTCTCGAGGGCTTCTTTGGTGGCATCGCTTGCCTCTACTTGGGATTTATTACCCATTTTGAACAGGAGCACATTGCGCAAATAAGTGACAACTTGTCGTGAAAATTGCCGTGCATCGACACCGCTATCCAGTGCGGCATTGATCAAAGCCAAACCTGTTTTAGCATCTTTTGAAAGGAGAGCATCAATTACATCAATAACACGCAGACTGGTAGCAGTGCCCAAAACTTTTTGTGCCATTTCCAAAGTAATGTGCGCCTCAGCGGATGTCAGCTGGTCTAACAAGGAGACGGCATCGCGCAAACTCCCAGTCGCTTGGCGTGCAATTTCGGTGAACACCGGTTCATCCACATTAATTCCTTCAAGATTACTTTTCTCTTTTAAATAGGCAACTAAATTTACGATCGGAATGCGCCGAAATTCGTGCCGTTGACAACGAGAAAGCACAGTTGCCGGAATTTTGTGAATTTCTGTGGTAGCTAATACAAAAATCGCATGTGGAGGTGGCTCTTCCAAGGTTTTCAAAAGAGCATTAAAAGCAGCATTTGAAAGCATGTGGACCTCATCAATGATGTAGACCTTAAATCGGCCTTGAGATGGGGAAAAATTGATCTTTTCTCTCAGATCTCTAACATCATCGACACTTGTATTTGATGCTGCATCAATCTCAATAAGGTCCATAAACCTGCCAGCATAAAGCGCTTGGCAATGTTCACATACATTGCATGGACGATTATTAAGGTTAGGATCCAAACAATTGACAGCTTTTGCCAATATGCGGGCTGTCGTTGTTTTACCGGTTCCACGAGGACCCGCAAATAAAAATGCATGGGCTACCCTGTCATTTGCTACTGCGTTTTTCAGTGTTTGAATAACATGCTCTTGAGCGATTACCTCGTCCCAACTCTGTGGGCGCCATTTTCGATATAGTGCTTGGGTCATATCCAATCTTTTTTCTAGGGTATTAAATAAGATGCCATTGTTTCGCCATCAGGATTCACCAGACGAGCGGTTTCACCAGATTGCCAAACTGACCTTTCTGCTTTCCAGAATAGCTCGATGATTGTATCCGTTCCAGCCTTTGAAAGTATTTTAATGGCACCACCACCATGTAAAATTAGGGCAGGAAATATAAACTCATGTCCATGCTCATCGATCAAGCGCCAATCTGTTAGATTGGCAGGGTTTTGCCCCATATTGGCAATCTCGACATATTCCACATTTAAATCACCCGCTCCAACAATGGTTCGGATTTGAATGTCAATATCTTCATTCAAATTCGGCAATTCGGCTTCAATAATCGCTTCATATTCAACATCTATTATCTGATTATTGGACAATTTGCTTTCATTTGTGGATACACCAAATGATGACACGTTCGGATAAGGATGTGTTCGCTTCCAAAGGTAAAGTACCGTGAGTGTGGCTGCAACGGATACTATGATATTGATAAAAATTATGATTAATAATTGAAACTTTCTTTTCACGAAAGCATCCTTCCAGGGCTTTAAAATGATAGCACACCTTAGCCCTTTAAACAAAAATCCTGAATGTGGTTCAATACAAATTTTTTTAAAAGTTAAAAAAATTTAATAGTTGAATGGAAAATTTAACAAAACGATAACCACGATTTCTGTTTGTATTAATGAGTCCCTGCTATCCTAAATATGGTTTTGGCAATTGTTTCGCTCCTTTCAATAAGCCACAAACCAAAATTGTGAGCACAAATTAATTTTGTACGATGGTAAGGTTTTCGAGCAAAGCAGGCGTTTGGTGAGGCGCCTGCTTTGTGCTTTATAAAATCACACTTCTCCAAAAACTAATTGTTTGATGTGATCAATATGGTCTCGTTGGTGCCACAGGATCCGCCGAAAAATTTTTCGATATGACCATATCTCACCTTCTATGCCCTGTACAAAAACCTGGTCGGACAGTCGAGGAAATATCTGCTCGATTAATGCAGCAGTTTCGGATAGTCGCAACAAATAATCTTGTGATAGATCTTTTCCTGCGACATTGGTTAGATTCAAACGTTTAAGGTACCAAAGTTCAGCGTTGGCAACGTGTTTTGCAATTCCAACAATGTTCCAGCGTTGATTGGGAAATTCTTTTTCCAACAACTCTGGTTCTAAAGTGTTTAGCCCTGCTAGCAATTCTTCTCTTTGCCAGGTGAAAATTTTTAATCCCTGTTCGATCTCTGTTTGGGATAACGGACGCCAATCATCAATAAACCAGGCATTTATTTCTAATCCTTGCCCAGGTGGGGCGGGTTTATAGTCAGCCCCCATGCGAAAAGTGTCATACTTTTCAACAACATGCATCCCCATGTCGCCGAGATCGATCCATGGTTCATCGGTATGATTTTTTATCCAGTAATCGTATTCTAACAGTGCTTTGGGAAGGTTGATGATCGCCTCGGCTTCGTCTGAGCCGTATGCAAAACAGCCCGGGTAATCCAAAGCCCAAGCCAGCGTTCTTCCTTCAATATTGTTTTCCAGACCAATACGAATATGCATTTACACTCCTGTTTCTTGGTTTTTATTATTCTAATCGAATAATGGTCGTGTACCAATGATAATTAAATGTTAAATGGTGCAATTAAAACCTCGATTATTTAAATGGCTTTTGTATAAACGCTTTTTGTGTAGCCTAATAAAGGGCAACAATTTTATTGGTTCAACCATAAACATATTTTGGGCTGAGCAATTACGTAATTGAAGATTTTTCAATCAAGAAATATGGGGATATGTCCAAGGGAGATGATTTCGGACCATTTTCCTCGGTCGCCTTCTGTCAGAATGGCCGCTTCTGCGACGACGGTTGCCCCAGCTTTTTCAAGGATGGCATGCATCCCCTGAAGTGTAGACCCTGTACTTATAACATCATCAATGATGACTATCTTATTGTCTTTAATGAGCGATCGGTCTTTTTCATCAAGAAAAAGCGTCTGTTTTTCGCCTGTAGTGATTGAATAAGTCTCAGAACACAGAGCATCACCCATGTACAATTTGTAGGTTTTTCGTAAAACAACGAACGGTTTTTTTGTAGAGACCGAAAGTGCGTATGCAATTGGAATACTTTTAGCTTCAGCAGTTACTAAAACATCGAAATCAACCCCCTCAAGTTTTTTGGTTAATGCATTCGCGCAAGCCTGGACCAGTTCAGTATCACCAAGAATATTTAAAATCGCGATCCGTACACCAGGCTTAATCTCAAATAATTCTAATTCACGGTGCAAACCCGCGATTTCAATACCATATGTTTCTCGATCTTTTCTCATGACTTCTCCAAAAAGACTGACAGTGAACAAAAAAATTATAAGCGATATTTTTCTTTAATATTATTAATGATTAAAAAATGACGTAAAGCTGATATTGTTAAGATACTTAGGAGTATCAACAACTTTGGTTATTAAATTTAGAACGTGCCCTGGACGCCGACCATGGCACGTTCATATAAGGAGGAGAAGAAGAGAAGTCGCCTATACGTACACCAATATTACAATAAATAACAATAATTCACTTGACGGTTGCCCTACGATTACCCTACGATTGGTCGTTAATAAATTAAACAAAAACAATGGTAATAATTATGCAGAAATTTATAGAATATAATGCATTGTTGTTGGGTTTAATTTGTTTTATAAGAGGTGAACCTTGGGACTTTCTTTTGGTCAATTAATGAATTCCCCAATTGGGCCGCTTAGTTTTGCAGCTGGCGACCTGGGATTGCAGGGGGTGGCATTTATGGAATTGGATGAATATAAGCCGTTATTCGAAAATCTGGAAGAAAACCCTTCGCTGTTTGGATGGGATACGGTGAGATTATTAATCGATGAGATTAATACTTATCTTGCCGGCCTTCTCCGAGAATTTTCTATCACAATAGATTGGTCTAATATCACAGGTTTTCAAGAGCAAGTCCTTCGATACACTTATGAAATTCCATATGGACAAGTTTTTTCTTACGGTGAAATTGCAAAGCAGCTTGGAAAACCGGGCGCAGCCCGTGCGGTTGGAACAGCTTTAGCACGAAATCCAATACCAATTGTTATACCCTGTCACCGAGTAATTGGATCCGATCGTGGGCTACACGGCTTTGGTGGCGGATTAAATGTGAAAGCTTTTCTATTGACACTTGAAGGGCACACCATTGTCAACAACAAACTGATTTCATGATGAATTGAATGTTGTAAATATTTAATTCCAAATTAAGAAATAATTAGAAGGAAGAGGATGACTAATATCCTGGAAGAATATGATTTTGGTGGTTTCAAATCCGGGTATGTGGCTTTATTGGGTAAACCTAATGTTGGCAAATCAACATTAATTAATGCCTTTCTCGGGCAGAAGATTGCTGCTGTTTCACATAAACCCCAAACAACGCGGCGGCGTCAATTGGGAATTTTAACAACTGAAAACGCCCAAGTCATTTTTGTCGATACACCCGGATTGCATAAGGGTTCTTATAAGCTAAGCGAGTTTATCAATTGGGAGGCTCGCTACGCATTAATGGATGCAGACTTAATTCTTTTTATTGTGGATGGCAGTCAGATGCCCGATGAAGAAGATCGACTACTGGCTCAGGAAGTTGCTGATAAGGCTCCGATAACCCCAAAATTTTTGGTGCTGAACAAAATCGATCTCCTGAAGCCTGCTGAACTTGAAAAGAACAAAATTGCACATGCGGATTTGTTAGATTTTATTGATCAAATAAATATTTCTGCCATCACGACAGCTGGGCAGGATGCTTTACTCAATCGCATTATTGCTCTTCTGCCAGAAGGGCCAAAATATTTTCCCGATGATCAGGTTACCGAAACCTATGAACGTGCAATTGCCGAAGATTTGATTCGGTCGGCTGCATTTAATTATCTTTCAGATGAAATCCCTTATGGGTTGTATGTACAAGTGGAAGACTACAAATTACGTGATAATGGCATGTTGTATATCCATGCCAAACTGATTCTGGAAAGGGAAGCACATAAAGGGATTGTAATTGGAAAAAAGGGTGGGATGATCAAACAAATTAGTACAGCCGCTCGTCAAGAAATCGAAGAGATGAGTGGCAATCCTGTTTTTATTGAACTCAAAGTTGTTGTTGAAAAAAACTGGCGTAATGATAAGAGGTTTTTGCGTCAGCATGGTTTAAGTCATGACTGAACAATTGGTATGGGTAACAATTGGTGTTTTGGTCATCTTCATTATAGATTGGTTAGCTGTACGCAATTCTTGGAGAAAGGTCGAATATGGATTAAAACCTGCAGCATTGGTCGCAATTATCATCTGGACGCTGTTTGCTTCAAAGGGGTTATTTAGTCCATTAATATATTTGTTGATTTTGGCTCAGATATCAGGATTAATTGGTGATGTTTTTCTATTGCTCAACTCGCGTTGGTTTATCTTAGGTTTATGCGCTTTTCTTATTGGTCACCTATTGTATATTGGATTAATCGGGTGGGGAATAATTGTCGTTTGCAGTCATTTCGGTGTGCGGAATAATATTTTCCTGCCGTTGATTGTGACTACTTTGGCTTTTATATTAATGTTGATTGTCTTTTATCGGATCATTGCACCCAAAAGCCCACATTTGACATTGCCAGGACGGCTTTGGGCTTCAATGCAGGTATATGGCTGGGTATTAGGGGGTTTAGTTGCGATGTCCCTTCTTTCAGTGATGATAGCAAATATTTATTCTTACTCAATGTTGTATCTTCCAATTGGCGCAATACTTTTCTTTATTTCGGATTCAATACTGGCGTATGATCGTTTTAATAAAAAAATACCCAGGATCAGGGTATGGATCATGATGTCTTACCATCTGGCACAGTTCAGTCTGGCAGTGGGTTTCACAAATATGTGGGGTTCATTTTTTAAACAAATCCAGCTATAAATTATTCCGTATTCAAACAAAAATCAAAATTATCACCGATCAATCAATTATTAAATTTATGAACTTTTTTGGAAAAGGTTTTTATATCCATTGGTTTTATAAAAATTTCAATCTCTTTTTGAAAAATTGATGATTTGAAATTTTAATTTTGGAAATGATTGATATCCACGTGTTGCGTTGACCTTGGAATCCTCCTTTTATTATTCGAGGTAATTATTTATTTTTGGCAGTATATGATGCAATTTAAAAACAAGTCTTGACAAATTAGAACAACTGTTCTATAATCGGAGATATTCAATTTATTTTATGAATGGAGGTCGTTATGAATATCAACCAATCAATTAAAAAACCGTTTAGTGATCTTTTCCTAAAAGTAAAAACACAAAAGGAAATGAAGTATCTCATTTTATTCACCCTGGCCTTGGGAGCATTTGAGGCATTTAATTACAGTACAACTGATTTCGCTCTTTCCGACCTGCTAGGGGAGCTTAAGTTTTTTGGAATACGTTGGGCAACTCTATTGTCAATCGCTTTTTGCGGGGTTGATTTTGCGGGTATCGCTCATTTGCTAGCGCCACAAATTAATGACGAAGGAAATCGATCAAGCTGGTACCTGTTTGGCGCATGGATTTTGGCGGCAACAATGAATGCCATTTTAACCTGGTGGGGAGTCGTATTAGCTGTTCAATCCCATCAAGTATTGAGCACGGGAGTGGTAAATGAAAGCACTGTCCTTCGAACGGTACCGGTATTTATTGCCCTGATGGTGTGGGTTATTCGTATCATGGTTGTTGGTAGTTTTTCCAAAAAGGCATCTCAATTTAGAAGCGGTTCGAACCAATCTAGTGAAACAACGATGTCACGCAGAGAATTTCGGCAGGCCCAAAGCCGCGCCGCACATCCGGCAACGAATAATGCTGTCTTTATACAACCACAAAACTCAAAACGCGGATATCGTCCTGAGCCAACCTATATCCCTTTGCAAGATGAAACAGTGTTTCATTCGATGAAGTCCCCGGTTACCGGCCAACGTCGAGTTTAATAGTAAGGTAATTGACATTTTAAAAAAGCCATAGTAAGATAATCCTCGAGTGATGTAGGAACAATGGCGAAGTAGCTCAATGGTAGAGCAGTGGACTCATAAGCCATTGGTTGGCGGTTCAAATCCGCCCTTCGCCATATAAAAAATCTCCCAAATTGTGGGAGGTTTTTGCTTTAATCAAGCCATCAGAAGGCACTTTCAATTTGTGAATAAGGGATTAATTGGAATTGAACTTGTTTTAAATGATTATTGTTATTGAGTGGTAAGACAATTTTATTGGTCAATAATTCGTATTATTTATTGCGCTTTCTAGCATTAAATATTATTGAGATATTGTTTTGCTTTACTGAATAATTCCAAGATAAATCGATTGCGAAGCATTTGGAAAATTGGGATTGTTTCTTTCTCCAGGTAAATGCCATCCACATGTTTCAAAAACAAATATGTTTTTATTGAGAACTTTTGGATTTAACGCCCCAATTTCGATTGCAAAATCGAGTGTGTGTTCAATTGGTAAGGAAAAATAGGTATCTAATTGTTCAGGAGGGATGCGCGCAATTGCTACAAGTTTTAAACCCGATACTTCTAAACCACCTTGTTTAATAGAAACATCTGCACCTATGAGGGTTTGTGTATTATTTGCTACCTGCTTTGCCGTAAATAACCCCGTGTTGATGCCAGTGCCTTCAATCAAGTCCCTGAATGGCTCTCCTTCACCGCCAGTACCAGAGTGCGCGCTAATAAAGGTCACTTTAATTCGGTCAGACGCTACAAAATTATAAATGCAAGCTCTTCCTTCTCCATAAATACATTCGTGATCGGGGATGAAAGATAAATTAACAGAATTGTTTGATGTACTCACGCCTCTCTGGGGGGCGATTGTCATGCTGATTTGCCCACTTTGCGGTGAAAAATCAAAAAAGGACAAAGGGGATTTACTTGTTGACTTTTGTTTAGTTTTTTCGATAAGTATTTCTTCATGATTAAATATTGGCAAATACACCGAATATGATAATAATTCTGAGGCCTCTGTTATTGTGCCCATCTCAATTTTCTCGGAATGAGCATTATTGTAAGGAAGTTTGATTGTAACTACTTTGAGTATTACTGGAAACAACTCAAAAACAGGTTTGAGTAATGCAATACCGATCCCAAAGCATAGAATTAAAACATAAACTCCCCAATGTTCCCTGATTTTTGTGAATAACGGTTTAATTTTCATCTAAATATAAACAATAGTGATCATTATGACTTCGTCTTGGAAATAATCCTTATCGCTTGATATCATTTTTTTTCTTTGAAGGATTTATACGATTTCTAAAATTATTTGAATAATAAATTACTGCCATTAAGATACCAAATCCAATTATTAAAACTCCGAGCATACCTTTTAAAAAGTCTTTTTGTGGAAGGTTAGTTTCCCCACCCATTCGTGGGCGCTTGGTCGGCGTAACAGTTGGCATATGTGTAGGTGTTATCGTATGGGTTGGTGTTGGTGTCAGCGTTGCCGTTGAAGTTGGGCTTGGTGTATTGGTAGCCGTTGAAGTTGGGGTTGGTAATAATTCGTAGATTTTTACAGGCTGATATTCATCCCCACACCAGAAAACATCTTCGCTGATTCGTTCACATGCCTGACCACGTGGAGGGGGTGGCAGCCACTGATTCAAACAAAAGGCAAGTAAGCTATGTCCACTCGCATTATGAAGTCGAAAACGGTGTGCAGGTGGATGTCCTGGAACTTCTCCATATCCTAAATATTCCCCGACATACCATCCGTAAATTGGCAGGCTTTTATTGAATGCAACAATATTTTCCGGACTTTCACCTCTTTTTGGTCTAAAAACACCCAGGCTCAAAAATACGCTTATCACAATAAAGAGGAATATCGCACTTGAGAAAATTGGTTTTTTTGAAACAGATTTCAAAATTTCTGCCATAGGAATTTTGCCAGGTTTTCAATATTAAGAATCAAATGCAAGATCGATACCATTATCATAAAAAGAAGGTTAGCAGTTGACCTCTTCTACACATAAATAGGTTGGGTTAAAGCTCTGCGTGCATTTATTCGTAAAAATCACCCTTTTTCTCTTTATTTTTGATATAAGATGTAAAAGTGTTAAAATTTAACACTCCAATTCAATTTATTACAAATCGTTACAGAATAAAATTATAAAATATTTGACAAAGAAACCACAAGAAATCAAGCGAGTGTTATAATAAGTAAAAATGGAATAAATCATAGCGAGGTATTAATGGGAAAATTCCTCTCAATAATAGAAATTGATCAAGCTGTCGATACCATTCGAGCGAGAACAAACATTCAACCAGAGGTTGGATTAATCCTTGGTTCAGGTTTGGGTGCACTAGCTGAAAGTGTCGAAAATGCTGAAATTATCCCTACAAACCAAATACCACACTGGCCTATTTCGACCGTGGAGGGTCATATCGGTAAATTGGTGATAGGTCATTTCGGGAAAATTTCAGTGCTTGTTCTACAAGGTAGAACGCACGCTTATGAAGGGTACAGTCTTGATCGAGTGACCCTGCCAGTCCGTGTTATGCAACGACTTGGTTGCGACAAAATCATTGTTACCAATGCTGCTGGCGCAATCAACCCAGATTTTGTTCCAGGTGACTTAATGTTAATTAACGATCACCTCAATTTAATCGGAATTGCTGGTGCAAATCCTTTAAAAGGGCCGAATCTTGCTGAATTTGGGCCTCGATTTCCTGATATGAGCCAGCCTTATGACCGTGAATTTTTGGCGATCGCGAGAACGGTATGTGATGAAATTGGAATAACTTATCAAGAAGGAGTCTATGCTTCTTTGTCTGGACCTTCCTTTGAAAGTCCAGCCGAATTGCGTTTTCTTAGGGGAATTGGTGCTGATGCGGTTGGGATGTCCACCGTACCTGAAGTAATTGTTGCCCGACATGGCGGGATGCGCGTTCTAGGGATTTCAGGGATCAGTAATAAAGCTAATTTGGATGGTAGCACGATAACAACGCATGAAGAAGTTCTCGAAGCTGGTAAAGTATTGGCCCCCAAATTAACATCATTAATTCATGGATTCCTGTTAAAACTTTAAAATAGCAGCCATTTTAATACAGCACTCTCCTTACAAGTATCTGAAACATGAATAGATTTTTAGAGAATGTTCTCCGTGATTTAGTCACGTATCGGGTTATTATATTTATCCTGTTAAGCACAGGCTTCCTGATATACTTTAGAATGCTATTCCTTGGACTGGTTGAATGGAGAAAATCTGTTTTTGGGCTTGAACGACGATTGGCACAACGAAGATTGATTTCTTCTTCAACTGGTTTGATTTTGGTTTTTTTGCTGTTACTTGGTGAGTTTCTTCTAATAGCCTTTATTGACCCTCGATTGCCAGCAAATCCCAATGAAACTTCTGAGATGTTGAATCCTTTGCCAGAACCAACAAACACATTAAACCCAGATGATGCAGATGTACAGTTGCCATTAACAGATTTGGATGAAAATGTTGTTCCCGATCAAATTTATTTGGAATTTGAATGTCTTGAAGATCGAATTGAAATTATTTACCCGACGGATGGCTCTGTACTACGTGGATCTGTTAAGATCATTGGATCGGTTAATGTTGATAATTTCGGGTCATACAAATATGAATATTCACCAACGGGTAATATAAATTGGACCACAATTGCAGCGGGCAACCAGTTGAAGTTAAAAGAAAGCATTGGGTTCTGGTACACCAGCACCTTGATTCCAGGCCATTATCTTTTACGTTTGGTACCTTTAGATAATACAGGAAAAGAATTAACACCTTGCATTGTTACGGTTGAAGTTATCCCGGAGGATTGAAAACTTTATGCCTGAAATAGAAATCCGTCAAGTTGTTCCTGATGACATTGAAAGCCTTTCAATGATGGAACATGGCTATCACAGTAAATATGTCTGGCAGTTGAAACTGGATTTGAGCTTTGATTTGATGAAAACAGAAATTCAACGAACACGATTACCACGAGAAGTATTTGTTTCGTATCCGCGAAATCGTGAAGAGATTTTCAATAATCTGGGTGCAGCTGAAGCTTTTCTTGTGGCAACACTGGATGATCTACCAATTGGATATATAAAGATGCTTGCAGAAAAAAGTGGAAGAATTGTCAACGTGACAGATCTGGTTGTTTCAGCATCCTTTCGCCGGCAGGGTGTTGCCAGTGGTTTATTATTTGCTGTTATGGATTATGCATCCAATCGAAATTATTCAACGTTAATTCTTGAGATGCAATTAAAAAATGATCCAGCTATATCAATGGCTAATAAATTGGGTTTTAAATACTGTGGCTTCAGGGATCATTATTTTTCAAATGAAGAATCTGCATTGTTTTTTTATCGATTCCTTCATTAAACCAGTGAGTTTAGGATGATTTTCGGAATTGCCTGGGAGAGTGTTTTCCAAACGATCAGCCAAATTATAACGGCTGGTGTTGCGATTACTGCTCTTTCTTTATTTTTGTTTGCTTTAGTTTACAATTTGGCCGAGCAGGTCGTCCGATCATTCATTTTAATTTTGCTGTGCCTGGCTGTAATCTACATTGCAGAAACAATTGCAAGTGTAAACGATGAGGCAATGATTGTAGAAATAAGCCTACGTATTAAATGGGCTGGGATTGTATTTTTGCCAGCCAACTATTTGAATTTCGCTAATTCTTTATTAACTCTTACAGGTCGCCCAAGTCGAGGACGCCGGTTGTGGTTGGTTCGTATTGTGTATCTGTTCTCGACATTTTTATGTGTTTTAATACCTTTGAAAATCCTTGTAGGACCTTTGGTTGAAACCGGCCTTCCATCCCCATATCTTGAAAGAACACCTTACACAGAATTGTTTGCACTGTATTATCTTGGAATGATGATTATTGCAGGATCGATATTATACCGTGCGTATCAGCGAACCGTGACAAAAACCAGTCGAAGAAGGATGGTTTACCTTCTTTTAGGTGCCACTGTCGCTGCATTAGGTGTATACCCATATTCACTTTTCGGGTTTGGAATATTTTCTAAAGTTCCGATCATGTTTTGGATTCTCATGAGTGTGGGCAATTTAATGGTGGGCGGTTTTTTAGTCATTATTTCATATTCGGTCGCTTTCTTCGGAGTTGCTTGGCCAGACAGACTGGTGAAAAGCCGCCTCTTTAAATGGTTTTTACGAGGACCATTTACCGCCTCTATTGTCCTTGCATCTACAACCATTATTCGTCGTTTGGGGCTGTTGTGGGATGATCCATACAATCATTTCGTCCCAATTTTTATGGTGGGGCTGATCATTGTTATGGAATACTTAATAACTTTGCTTGCTCCATTTTGGGAGCAATTGCTTTTTTACGGAAGTGATCGTAGAGAAATTTTACGTATTCAATCTCTGGAAGACCATTTATTAACCCGTTCTGATTTAAAACAATTTCTGGAGATTGTAACAGCGACGATTTGTGACTTATTGCAGGTGAAAAGTGCGTTTATTGCAATGATGGATGGTGGGGGTTTAATGATGCTGACGATAGCTGGCGACCCAGCTGTTTTCAAGGAAATTGAAACATCTGATGATGTTTTGGTTCTATCATTAATGAATAAAACCGATTCGGATGAAACTTTTCTTCGTTGGAACGAACATTTATTGATTCCACTGGTTTATGAAGATTCATTAAATGGAAAAATATTGCTTGGGTTATGCGGATTTCCTTGGGAAGCTGATCAAGAAATGGAAGTAGAACATGTGCAATCAATCACCCTTTTAGCTTCGCGCGTTACTATTGCCCTGCGAGATTGGAAATTACAACAGCAAGTCATTGATTCCATGGAAAACCTTCATCCACAAGTTGTGTTAATCCAGCAATTGCGCGCTGCTTCGAGTTACAATAAAACCAGTGTTTTAATGGACGAAGCCCAACTACCAGAAGACGATTTTGTTGAATGGGTAAAAGATGCACTTTCACATTATTGGGGGGGGCCGAAGTTAACAGAAAGTCCTTTGCTTGGCCTCAGGATCGTACAAGCAACTCTGGAAGATTATGATGGCAGTCCAATAAATGCTTTGCGGGGAATTTTAAAAACTGCTATAAATAATATTAAGCCGGAAGGCGAACGGAGATTTACTGCAGAATGGATTTTATACAATATTCTGGAATTGAAATTCCTGGAAGGCAGGAAGGTTAGAGAGGTAGCCAATCGACTGGCTATGTCAGAGGCTGACCTTTATCGTAAACAAAGACTTGCCTTGGAAGCCGTATCTAAAACGATTGTTAATATGGAATTATCGGCGCGTGAAGAGGAGCAAACATGACCTCACAACAAGAAGCGGTACGAGATCGAAATAATCAAATTTTAAAAGCGCAAAAACGGGCAATATTTAAAAAAACCAACGGAACTTTTCCTGAAAAAAACGATAGGAACTGGGAGATTTTCGCACAATCAAATAAATCTTTTGGGGATAATCCAACCCTAATCAATAACCAGCATGTAAAAAAAACTAAATCACCGACAAATAAGGCTCAACCCTTTTCTTCAATTAATTGGGACAAGGTTAATTGGCTTTATACAAACGATGAAATTATTACTTTGAAAGTCATTGGGTTTAATCGTGGTGGGGTGTTGGTTGAGGGGGAGCACATTTATGGATTTGTCCCCGCGTCACACTTAGTGCAACTCTGTATTAATGCTACCAAACATGAACGAGAAAGAATCTTTTGTAATTATTTAGATCAAGACGTTGCGTTAAAAGTTATTGAATTTGACCCTAACAAAAACCGTATTGTTTTTTCTGAAAGAGCAGCTCTGGCGGGTGCTGGAAAACGGAAGCATCTCCTGAATAAATTAAAAGAGGGCGATATTGTCACGGGCTTTGTAACAAATATTACAGATTTTGGTGTGTTCGTCGACCTCGGTGGACTTGAAGGGTTGATTCATGTTTCTGAGTTATCTTGGGGTCGAGTGCATCATCCCTCTACTATTTTTGACATCGGCGATGAGGTCGAGACAATGGTGGTCAATGTTTATGAAGATCAAGCTCGGGTTGCATTAAGTTGTAAACGTTTGAAAAAAAACCCATGGGATAATTTAGCAGATCAAATAGATTCAAGTAAAATTTTTAATGCTACGGTTACCAAAATCGTTAAATATGGTGTTTTTGCACGTTTGGAAATAGGGATTGAAGGGTTGATACACATTTCAACGATTGACTTTCCTGCAAACTGCTCGTGTATTGAAGATTTCTTGTCTAAAGGGCAAACGGTTAAAGTATTTGTAATCAGTGTCGATTCGCAAAAACGACGATTGGGTTTAAAGCTGGAAGGAAATTGATTAAAAAACATGGCACGACGTTCGCAATTACACGAACAAAATAATCACAGCAAGGCAAAACAGGATCCGCTTTTTAGTTTGGAAAAAGATGTCAAAAAGCTGGGTATCGATCAAGGCAAACATATCCTGCATTATGCGTGGGATTTATTGGGTATATTAATCTTCACTGTTGCATTTATTCTGTTGCTTGGATTTTTCAAAGTTACGACAGGTGAACTTATCACACCATTGGTAAGTTTTATCACCCGATGGTTTGGTTTAGGCCGCTTCCTAATAGTTGTTGCATTGATCAGCGTTGGCCTGCAAGTAATCCGATGGCGCAAACAACCGTTAGAAAAACTTTCGTTAGGGCGGATTTTAGCTATTGAAGGAATAGGGTTCCTTTTCCTCGCTCTGCTCTCTATTGCTAATGGCAGCTTTATTTCACAGGTTGAGGCAGGACAAGATCCAGGTGGAATTGTAGGCTGGGGCTTGGCGGAGGTTTTTCGAGCTACGGTGGGCCCGACTATTGGGTTTGTACTTTTATTATTACTATTTATTTTTTGTTCGGTTGCAGCCTTTAATCTCTTTCCCAGACTTGAAAAGGTTGTCCAAATGCAGGTAGGGGATCTCTCCTTGGTCGAAGAAACCCTTGGTAGGCCTCGCGAACCTGTAACTACCTCTGCAACTTTTGAGAAGCGAGCGGAGGAATCAGAAACGGAAGATTTGCACGAGCCGAAACCTGGGTCGTTGCCCGTTGAATATCAAAAATCATTTACCCCCCCCGATTTTTCAGATGAATCACCAGATATTCCCTTAGATCGTTCTCCCAACTTGCCACCGCTCGATCTTTTAAACAAAGGGGAATCCTTCAAACCAGATAAACGCACCATCAATTTGACAGCAGGTTTGATTGAAAAAACATTGAGCGAATTTGGAATACCAGCAAAAGTAGTTGGATTTCGGTCTGGACCAACAGTAACTCAATTTGCAGTTGAACCCGGATACATCGATAAATCTGATGACGATCGACAAAAGATACGCGTTTCACAAATCTCTTCTTTACAACGAGACCTGGCGTTAGCGCTTTCAGCTGAACGGTTGCGAATTGAAGCGCCAGTCCCGGGTAAGTCTTATGTTGGCATCGAAATTCCTAACCCAAACAGTGTGGATGTGCAACTACGACCATTGCTTGAATCAGAAGCCTTTGTAAGGGTAAATTCGCAATTGGCTTTGGCATTAGGCAGAGATGTGTCGGGACGTGCAGTTATTTCTAATCTGGCAACAATGCCGCACTTATTGATTGCAGGAACGACCGGTTCGGGGAAAAGCGTGTGTATTACCGCGTTAACGGCTTGTTTGGCGATGAACAACACCCCAGAAGAGCTTCGACTGGCCATGATTGACCCAAAACGTGTTGAATTAATGCGTTTTAATGGCTTGCCTCATTTAATGGGAAATGTTGAAACGGAAATTGACCGTATTTTGGGGATATTACGTTGGGCGACAACTGAAATGGATTTCCGCTATAAATTGTTGGAAAAGGCACGGTCTCGAAATATTGACGCCTATAATCGAAAATTGGAAATTCAAAAGAAACCCAAGATGCCGAAAATTGTGATCGTCATCGATGAATTGGCTGATCTAATGATGGCTGCACCAGACCAAACAGAACACGCAATTATTCGCTTAGGTCAAAAAGCTCGAGCTGTAGGCATTCATCTAATTGTTGCAACTCAACGCCCAAGCACAGATGTTGTCACTGGCTTGATAAAAGCAAACTTTCCAACCAGAATTTCTTTTGCTGTGGCAACATCTGTTGATTCCCGAGTGATTTTAGATACAGGTGGCGCAGAAACCTTGTTGGGCAAAGGAGACATGCTCTTTATGCACCCGGAATTTGGTCTTCCTCAACGTGCACAGGGTGTTATTCTCCCAGACAAGGAACTAAATAAGATTATCCGCTGGTGGCAAAAAGAATACAAGCAGACATCAAACCAGCAAATGGAGCGTTACGATGATTCTGTTTCACCACCTTGGGAAGACCAAATTGGAAACGTTGAAGGTGTGAATACTGATGATTTACTGGTAGATGAAGCAATAAAAATCATCAAGTCTGAAGGTCACGCAAGCGCTTCATTTTTACAAAGACAATTGCGCATCGGGTATCCAAGGGCTGCACGGTTAATCGATCAATTGGAGGAAATGGGAATTCTTGGTCCTTCACAAGGCGGTGGGCGAGAGCGAGAGATATTGATTAACCTCAATGAAAACACTGAAGAATAGCAACTTCTGTTTTCCTAGCCTGTGATAAACTTACATCCATGAATCAGACAAATAAAGAAGACGACAAAACTTTTACTGATTTTTTGCGCCATATTTTTAAGGGAACCTTAGATGGGCTCGGAAAATTCTTGAATGGATTGGGAGTCACTCCAAATGTAATCACCTTGGCTGGATTACTGGGCAATGTTGCGGGTGGTGTATTAATTGCCTCGAGTCAATTAATATGGGGGGGGATCATTGCCATGGTGATGGCCCCTCTGGATGCACTGGATGGAACAATGGCTCGTTTGCGAAATGAAAGCAGTCGCTACGGCGCCTTTGTTGATTCTGTCTCCGACCGCTATTCTGAATTGGCACTATATGCGGGTTTATTGGTCTATTTCATTCAAACGGGCACCTGGAAGGATGCACTGCTGGTTTTCTTTGCAGCAATGGGATCAATTCTTGTATCCTATATCCGCGCCAAAGCTGAATCATTAAATTTTACAGCGAAAATTGGTTTGTTTACTCGTGTAGAAAGATATTTAGTATTAATTCCAGGAATTATTTTAGGGTTTCCACATGTTGCGTTATGGATATTAGCGATTCTAAATAACTTTACGGCATTACAACGAATCTGGTATGTAAGAAAACAAGCAAGAGCAAATGGCGAAATTCGTCAAATTAGAGAGGATAAATAGAAATGAGGACAGGTTTACGCATTGGACCTTTGACATTAAACTATTACGGTTTAATTATCATGATTGGTGTTATTGCGGCCGCAGTAATGAGTTATTACGAGGCTAAACGAAGGAAGCTCGACCCCGAATTTATTTGGGATTCCTTGCCATGGGTGGTGATTGGCGGTGTAATTGGCGCACGAATTTGGCACATTCTGACACCTTCAACCTCAAGTGGTATTACCGCTAAATATTATTTTACGCACCCTCTTAAAGCAATTGCAATTTGGGATGGTGGATTAGGAATACCTGGTGCTGTTGCTGGTGGAGCACTTGTGTTGTATTTATATTCCAGAAAAAGAAATCAAAGTTTTTTGTTGTGGGCGGACATCATTGCACCTGGTTTGGCGTTAGCCCAGGCTATTGGTCGTTGGGGCAATTATATCAATCAAGAACTTTATGGCAGCCCCTCAAACCTTCCTTGGGCAATTACCATTGATCCTCAACATCGTTTGCCAGAATTTAAAAATGTGGCTACCTATCATCCATTATTTTTATATGAGTCAATACTAAATTTATTGAATATGGGATTTTTAATGTGGTTGCACCGAAAAATGTCGCATAAATTAAAAGAGGGTGATGTTTTTCTTTTTTATTTAATTACTTATCCGACCATCAGGTTCTTTTTAGAATTCTTACGGCTTGATCGGAGTTATGTTGGTGGTGTTAACGCTAACCAAACCTTAATGATAATCATAGCATTAGTATCAGTCGGTTTCCTTCTATGGCGGCATCGCGAAACGGTTTTCGGTCGAAAGGGCAAACTCGAAGCAAAACCTATGGATGTGGAACCTGATGACACACAGGATGGGTCACAAGGAGAATAATTTTTCAAATAAATGATTATTCAGTAATTTACAAGGGGGATGATAATTCCACAGTGCCAGTTTTAAAAATCAACCACCGCTTGGGATGTTTAGCGGTGATTTTTTAACTTATGGATTTTGACACAATTTACTCGTCGTTTTCCCTGATTGCGACGTAAAACCAAAGTTGTTATTTGTAGGAAGGAACACCATCAATCAGCAGATATCTTTCTCTGAAAAATTAGAAATTAACCTTTTAAAAGGCGATTATTATCTTCTCCCATTCCTATGTATATTAGAAAAATCACCAACCAGCAAGAAAGTTTTCCCAATCTTGCTTTTGGTGATGACCATGCCCGAAAAGATAGGCCGCTGTATTAGGTGGGTTTTTGGGTGGTTTGATCGGATACATTCCCGATTGTTCTGGTGTTAATCCACCTTTGAGGTGATTGCAACGACGACATGCAGATACAACATTTTCCCACCGAGTTTTACCCCCTAAATGGCGTGGAATGACATGGTCGATTGTTAAATCCGTAGTATGCCTACCGCAATATTGGCAAGTAAAGTGGTCTCTTCTAAAAATCTCTTTTCGAGTCAGTTTGACAATCGGCCTGGGACGTTTAACCATATGATTAAGACGTATGATAGAGGGTATTGGAAAAGTTTGAGAAACTGAGCGAATTACACCCCTACCGTTTAATATCAAGGTGGCTTTATCTGACAAAACCAGGTTGATGGCGCGATACATTGACGTGACATTAATCGGCTGGAAGTTAGCGTTCAATACGAGCACTTGTTCGTTCATGGCAACACCAATATGATTATAACAGCAATAATAGTAACAGAGTATTTTTGTATTTAGTCCCAAAACCATTAGAATGAACCCTTTATAAGGGTTATTGATTAAAAATCAAATTCATACCCGAAATCACGAAAATATCATTCATTTAGCACTCAGGGAGTCAGATATATTATTAATTCGAAAATTTTAAATAGCACTTCCTGGTAAGAGTTAAAAGCCCCGGTTTTAATAGGATAAGATTCTGTTAAATTGGAGATTATCAATATCTGTTTTATTCGTTATAATCATAGAATGAAAAAACTAATGAACGTTTACTATCCAAGAGGCTAATTTATTCCCGTCCAGGCAGAAAGCGCGCCTAATTCGACGGGCGCGTTTTATTTTGCTAATAACAGGATTCTTTAATATAAAACTGTTAGGAGACGAGCATGAACATTAACCAACAAGTCACATACTTAATGCGCGGGGTGGATTATGGGGATCCGACGACATTTGAGGTTATGAAAAACGAATTACGGGAGCGCTTAATCGAATCCGATCGAAAAGGGAAACCATTACGGGTTTATTGCGGTTATGATCCGCGCACATCAGATTTGCATATCGGCCACACAGTCACAATGAGGAAATTGCGCCAATTTCAAGAATTAGGACATCAGGCGATCTTCCTAATTGGTACCTACACTGCTTTGATTGGTGATCCTTCTGATAAGGACAAACTTCGTCCTCAACTAACCCCAGAGGAAGCAAAAATTAATGCGGAAACATATGCGGAACAAGCCTTTAGAATTTTGGACAAAGATAAAACAGAGATTCGTTATAACGCTGAATGGCTTTCTGATTTAACTTTTCAGGAATTAATTCATCTTTCCTCTAACTTCACTTTGCAACAATTTCTTTCGCGGGAAAATTTCCGTAAACGTTGGCAGATGGAGGAAGCAATATATTTCCATGAATTTTTTTACGCCATCATGCAGGGTTATGATGCTTATGCCCTCGAAGCAGATATTCAGGTTGGTGGAACGGATCAGGTGTTCAATATTATTACGGCTGCACGGAAAATAATGACTTATCTGAAAGCAAAGCCGAATATTGGCATAATTTTACCCATTCTTCCTGGTACCGATGGGGTCTTGAAGATGAGCAAATCTTTAGGTAACCATATCCCCTTACAAACGACTCCGGAGGATATGTTTGGTAAGGTGATGAGTGTACCGGACATGGCAATGCCAAGTTACTCTCGTCTGGTGACGCGTTGGTCAGTCGATAAGATTAACGAGTTCGAAAGCGCTATTCAAACTGGCAAACTACACCCTCGCGATGCAAAAATGGAACTTGCCGAAGAAATCACTGCTGCTTTTTTTGATGAAGCAATAGCACAACATGCCCGACAAGAATTTATCAATTTGTTCCAAAAGGGAGATATCCCTGAACATATCCCTGAATTTAAACTGCTAGGAGAACCGGTATTGTTGGACATTTTGATTGATAGTGGGATGGTGAATAGTAGAAGTCAAGCGCGTCGTTTGATTGAGCAAAATGGAGTAAAAATTGATGGAAGCCCGGTTGGCGACCCGTACCTTCATGTAAAGGTCAATTCAATTGTGCAAGTTGGTAAACGCCATTTTGTGCGGATAATTGAATGAAATTAACGTTTTCTACAGGAAGGAAGATTTAAAGATCGCTTTCATGAAAGCGGATGGCTTGTTCCAATAATGTTCTCCCGATACTTTCGGCTGAATCAGGGTCATTTATCTCCAACACCACCACAGTTGTTATGGGTTGCCCTTGCCAATCTACCGATGTACTGGCAATG
>Ga0255347_1002274_pt1 | contig 27814 bp, 20 predicted proteins | sample wastewater_treat_2_FD_192479 | JGI IMG/M metagenome (GOLD analysis project Ga0255347, IMG submission 192479) | Wastewater microbial communities from Lulu Island WWTP, Vancouver, Canada - plant24 | ecosystem: Engineered > WWTP > Wastewater > Unclassified | place: Canada: Vancouver, British...
CAAAAGCTGTTCGTGTCCAGTGTTCCATATCAAAGGAGCAGGAGGTCTTGCTGACTGCTCTTGACTGCCAAATCCCCCATAGTATGTAATCGCTTCTTCGTCGGAGTATCGCTATTCATTACAATATGTTACATCTGTTACTGAACCGTATTGGCGAAAACCCTTTCATAAGGCCACCGACAAGGTCGGTGGTAGTTTATTGGTTATAAATCCGTTAAAAAATATTATTTTCATATAATATTCGATGGTTATGATGTTTTTCAAATACTACTCGAAAACGCCTAGGACGTATTTTGGGCGATAGTATATATTGGTGTTTTCAGACATTATTTTTTGTATGATTATAAAACCAACGTTTCATAATCTCAGTTGAGACAAAATATAGCGTCACAATACTAAGGATCATGAGCAACAAAGACAATGATAATGGCTTGAAGCCAAGTAATCCGGCCAGGGGAGAAAAAGGCAACCATAACGTGATCAATATGACTGCTGCCGTGATGGCCAGCATGGTACGGCTTGGCTTACTCCGGATAAACGGAAGACGGGTTCTCACGGCGAAAATGACGACTCCAGCGGATAGGATCGATTCAACAAACCAACCAGTCTGAAAAACCTGTTCGTCGGCCTTCATCACCCACATCAATATAGCAAAGGTAGCATAATCGAAGACTGAGCTTAGAGGTCCAAAAACCAACATGAAACGACGGATAAAGTCGATATCCATACGGCGAGGACGAATAATGTAAGCCTCGTCAACATTGTCATTGGCGATGGCCATCTCCGGCAAGTCTGTCAAAAAGTTGATCAGCAATATCTGTTTTGGCAGCATGGGTAGAAAAGGAAGGAAAAGGGATGCCCCCGCCATGCTGAACATATTGCCAAAATTCGCGCTGCTGGCCATAAAAACATACTTAAGGGTGTTCGCAAAGGTTTTTCGGCCCTGGATGATGCCCTCCTGCAAAACATCCAAGTCTTGTTTAAGCAATACGAGATCAGCAGCTTCTTTGGCCACATCAACTGCGTTGGCAACAGAAATGCCCACATCCGCGCTGTGAAGTGAGGGTGCATCGTTAATCCCATCGCCCATATAACCGACTACATGCCCCCGCTTTTTAAGCGCCAGGATTATTCGTTCCTTTTCATTGGGGTCTACCTCTGCGAAAATTGTTGTTTCTTCTACGGCATGCCAGAGCGCCTCATCGCGCAGCCCATCAATCTCTGTACCCGTCAACACCTTCACATCACCCAACCCCACCACCTGTCCGGTGTGACGAGCGACAAGTCTGTTGTCGCCGGTGATAATTTTTAGTTGTACGCCCAGTTTGTTCAATGACAGAATGGTATCTTGTACCCCAGTTTTCGGTGGGTCAAAAAACAACAAGAAACCGGCAAATATCATTTCTTTCTCGTCATCTTGGGAAAATGGATGTCTTTGGATATCGACAGATTTAGTTGCAATCCCCAGCACACGATATCCCTGGGCGCTCCAGGCTTCAAACTTATCCTGGATGCCGATTTGCATTTGATCATCAAAGTCTATTTTACCGTTTTCAGTTTCAACCCGTGTGCAGACCGCCAGCACTTTTTGTAATGCACCTTTGGTAATCAGCACTGCTGAGCCATCTTTAGCTTTAACGACGATGGACAAGCGTTTGCGCACAAAATCGTATGGAATTTCATCCAGCTTGGAAAATCCATCGGCGTCTTTGGCGCCCATGGTGATGATCGCTTCGTCTAACGGGTTGGCCAGCCCTGTCTGCATGGAAGCGTTTAGAAAGGCAAACAACCCTACCTGTGCGGATGGATTCGAATGAACATCCAGGGCGCCATCTAATTGGACCACCCCTTGTGTCAACGTGCCGGTTTTATCGGTGCAGAGAATATCCATGCTTCCAAAATTCTCAATGGACTCCAATCGACGGACAATTACCCCATGTTTTGCCATCTGCTGAGATCCCTTGGATAGATTAATATTGATGATGGCAGGTAATAGTTGGGGGGTTAATCCAACTGCCAACGCGACAGAAAACAGCAGGGAGTCAAGTACCGGTTTATGGAAAACAACATTGAAGAAAAAGATGCCTAAAACAAGTAGAAACATTACTTCGGTCAGCAAATACCCCAGACGCTTTATACCGTGCTCAAACTCTGTTTCAGGGGGGCGCAAGGTGAGGCGATCTGCGATTTGACCAAAGGCTGTGTTCCGTCCGGTTTCGACGATGATTACTTTTGCGCTGCCGCTACGCACATTGGTGCCCATGAACACGACGTTGGTTCTTTCAGAAAGTCCAGCGGCTTCCGCTACAATGCCCGCGGTCTTTTCGACAGGAAATGTTTCACCCGTCAAAACCGCCTGGTTGACAAAGAAATCTTTCGCTTCGACCACCAAACCATCTGCCGGGATCAGACTCCCTGCAGAGAGCAAAACCACATCGCCAGGGACGATCTCTTCAGTGGGAACGGATTGGATTTCTCCATCCCGTAGAACATCGGTTTTAAATGACACCTGTTCTTTCAATTTTTCAGCGGCGTTGTTGGCATTATATTCTTGGAAAAAGCTCAACAAAGCGCTGCCCATCACAATTAGCAGTATAATGATCGCATCTGGCCAATCTTTAAGATAGGCAGATATAAGAGTGGCAAAAATCAAGATGAGCACAATCGGACTTTTTAATTGATTGAAAAACAAGCCCAATGGAGTCACGTGCTTTTTTGATTGTACGCTGTTTGCCCCAATGTTTTTAAGTATTTCTGTAGCGCGTACCCCGGATAAACCCTCCAAAGTCGAGTTTAGACTATTAACAGTTTCTTCGACTGGTTTAGCCCAATATGGAAACGAAGCCATTTTTTCTCCAGTTGTATTATTTTTGCGAATGGATCCGGTGGATAATGCAGATCATCCGCTAATGGGAAAAGGAGGAGCGGATAACGCACCCCTTTGAAGCCACTTCATCCCTATTTGTGCAGCATTGCCAGCGGCCCTCCGCCAATCAGGCTGGTCACGTCGAACAGGACTTGCGGCAGCGCTAGGCCGCTGCGACATGCTAGGTACTGCGGCGTCCACACTGGGTCAAACTTCTGCTTGAAGGCGCGCAGTCCCTCGAAGTTGTAGAACTCATCGCCATGCCGATAGATGAAGGTACCGATACGGTTCCAACTGGAGGCCAGCGGGTGGTTCACCAAGCCAGACAGTGGGGCCGCCCCTAGGTTGAACCAGCTATACCCCTGCTGTTTGCCGTACAGGAGCAGGTTGGCAAACAGCGCCTCCATCAGCACCTTGGAGACGCCGGAGCGATAGCGCATCAGGTCTATGGACAACTCCTGCTTGCCGCCGCTGCGCCAGAGGTTGGCAAAGGCAACAATCTGCCCGTCCTTGCTCATGACCGCGCAATCGAATTCGCTCAAGTAGGTCCGGTCAAAGCGGCCAAGGGAAAACCCCTTCTCCTGTCCCGCCTTGCCCTCCATCCATGCCTGCGAGACGGCTTGCAGGACATCTATGATGCTAGGCACTTCGGTCTTGGGGATGATCGCGAATTCTAGGCCGTCGCGCTGTGCGCGGGCATGCGCGTAGCGCAGCGGCTGTCGTTCCTTGCCCTCCAGCGTAAAGCCATCCAGCGGCACGCGGGCGACTTCGCCCATCTTGAGCAGCGCCAGCCCCATGTCAAGATAGGTAGGCAGGAAGGCCGGCTGCACTGAGTAAAACACAGCACGCGCGCCAGCGCGGTCGGCGCGCTCGGCAAAGCGCCAAATCAACGAACGTGCGGCGGTGGCGTCTCCCACCGGGTCACCCATGGTGATCCAGCTGCGGCCCTGCACCGCATACATGATGAAGGCGCGCTCGTCGTCGGACAAGAGGAATGCCTTATCGCCGAGCAGCGCCACGTTGGGCTCCGTATCGGCGACCTCGGCGCCTGCCAGGATGTTCCGCACGGCATCGGGCACGGGCTGATTCCCGACTCGCGGCTGTACCGGGCGGTTGAGCAGCGCGTCCAGTGCTAGAGCGGCCACCGCCAGTGCTAGCAGGAGCATGGCGCGCAGGAAGCGCGGAGCGTCGCCGTGCCAGGCGAACTCCCACCACAACGCATCGCGATAGGGCACATGGCGGTAGGCGAACAGCCCCACCACTACGGCGCAGGCAAGTACGATGAAGATTAACGCGAACCAGCGTGGCGTGGGCCGAAACGTGCGCCAGTTTCCGTGTCGGTAAAAAGCGGCGCGACCGAAATGCAGCAGGGCGGCAAAAGCAGCAAGCAGCAGCGCATCGTCCCAGTCCAGACCACGGACGATAGAAAACACCGCTCCCGCCAGCAGCAGCGCAATCGCTGCGACACGTGCCTGCGCCACGCGTCGCCACAGGCCGTGTGCCAGAACCACCAGAGCCAGCCCGGTTATGCTTGCCAAGAGGTGCGAAGCCTCCACAAATGGCAAAGGCAGCCACTCTTGCAGGTGTACTGTGCGTTCGTCCAGGTTGTGAGTGGCGCTGGACAACAACAACACCAGTCCCCCGATCAGCGCCAGAGTAGCGGAAAACGGCGGCACGATGGTGCGCAACACCGCCGCCCCCCGCGCCGAAGCCGTCTGCAAACGCGCACGCGTATGCAAAGCCTCGAACACCAGCAGGCTGGTAGCACCCAGCGTCAGAGGCACAAGGTAGTAGATGACCCGAAAGACGAGCAACGCCGCCAGCACGTCCGAGCGTGGGCCAGCGCCCAGGCCGAGCAGCACCGTGACCTCAAGCACACCGAGCCCGCCCGGCGCGTGGCTGATGGTACTCGCCAGCACCGCGGCCACGAAAATCAGCATGAAGCTCGCGTATCCCGGTGCGATGTCGGCCGGCAGCAACACGTAAAGCGCGCCTGCCGCGGCGGCGATGTCCACCGCACCGACCACGATCTGCACAGCAGCACTGGGCGCGCTGGGTAGCAGCATCTTCCAGCCTAGGATGTGCAGTTCGGTGCGCCCAACCGCCAGCCATGCGATACCGGCAGCCATCACCAGCAGCAGAGCGGCACCAAATATACGATCGACGCGCCCGCCCAACAAGTGAAGCGTGGGCACGCCCGCCGGGTCCAGCAGGAGTGCCGCACCCAGCACGGTTATCATGCCGCCGGTAAAGGTCAGCACTGAGATACTCACGATGCGTGCCACATCGGCGGCATCGAGCCCGGCACGCTGATAAATACGGTAGCGGATCGGTCCGCCTACAAACACGTGAAAACCGATTACGTTGGAAAAGCTGTAACCCACGGCGCCGGCAAATGCCGCCAACGATGTTGATACCCGGCCCGGCGCCACGCGGCGTGCCGCCAGCACGTCGTACATGGCGAGCGCACAGAACCCGAACGCGGTCAGTGCAAGCGCTTTCCCCATCGCTCCTGCAGGCGTGGCCAGCAGATCCGCTCTAACATCGTGCAAATGGATGTGTACGCTTATTGCATGGATTGCGAAAATGGCCAGAGCCGTGGCCACCGCGCCCACCAAAGGCCCCAGCACACGCGCTTCCATCAGATGCGCAAGAATTAACTGCCAGGAGCGCTGCTCCGGTAATGACGATGGTGCGTTGCTCGCACCAGACGGCTTAGGTGGGTTCATCCGCAGGTGTGATTCACAAGGAGTGCCAAAGCCAGCGGAGAATGCACGAAGCCACGAGCAAATTCCAACCTGCACATTAAGTAAGCCTCCATCGGTGATGGTGACAAGAAGTCGTTTTTTTGCCAAAGGAATATAGCGGAAACGGGTTTGGGCGTCAAGGAAAATGCAGGAACCGGCAAGCCTGCCGGGCAAGCTTTCCCCGGAAGTCAATAAGGCGCATATCCATCGTATTTCTCAACCGGCCGCCGCCCGACCGCTTTCAGGCTCGTGTTGACATAAGAGGGTTCTTTCCCTATATTCGCGCCATGAAAGGCCCAATCTCCGGAAATGAAGCCACAACCGCCTACCCGATCGATGATGTGATGCCCCGGCTCATCGAGGCCATCGGCAGACACCCGGCTGTGATTCTTCAGGCGCCTCCCGGCGCAGGCAAAACAACCCGTGTCCCTGTTGCACTTCTTAACAGCATTGAACCGGAGCGGGGACGCATCATCATGCTCGAGCCGCGGCGGATCGCCGCTGTGGCCGCCGCCCGCTGGATGGCGCGCGGCCTGGGCGAAGAGCCGGGCAAGACCATCGGCTATTCCATCCGTTTCGACTCACGCGTTTCGGAACACACACGCATTGAGGTCATGACTGAAGGAATCCTTACCAGACGCATCCAGACCAACCCCACCCTCGAGGGTGTCGCCATGGTCATTTTTGACGAATTTCATGAGCGCAACCTTCATAGCGATCTGGCACTGGCTCTGTGCCTCGAGATCCGCCGCAGAACCGGTAGAGACCTGAAAATTCTGATCATGTCCGCAACTGTGGATGACGCTGTGCTTGCGGATATATTGGAAGGAGCGCCCCTCATCCGCGCAACCGGGAAGGCCCATCCCGTGGAAGAGCGCTACTGCGGCGACGAGCAAGGCATCCCTTTGACCATGCGCATGAGCCGGGTAATCAACCTGGCTCTCAGGGAAACGACCGGCGGCATCCTTGCTTTTTTGCCGGGCTCGGGTGAGATACGCGCATTGAAAAAACATCTGGAAGAAAAAACAGGCAAAGAGCTGCCTGGCAATATTTCATTGCACCCGCTCTATGGGGATCTCCCCTTTGAAGAACAGGAAAAGGCGATTCTACCTTCCGCCGGGCGGAAAATTGTTCTGGCCACAAATATCGCCGAGACCAGTCTCACTATCGAGGATATCCGTGTGGTGATCGACTGCGGCCTGACCAGAAGGCTTCAGTATGATCCGTCAACAGGCATGAACCGCCTGATCACCGTTTCCGTCTCGCAGGCGTCCGCAAAACAGCGGGCGGGCCGGGCGGGCCGACTGGCGCCGGGTGTGTGCTACCGTCTTTTCAGCCCCCACACCTTCGCGGGCCTCGCGCCCTTTGCTCCTCCTGAAATAACCACCTCGGACCTGGCCCAGCTGTTTTTGGATCTGGCCGCCTGCGGTGTGACAAACCCCGATTCCCTGTCGTGGCTGGATCCTCCGCCCGCGGCGGCAAAAAGCGCGGCCTTGGAACTCCTCAAAAGCCTGGTGGCGCTGGATGCCGGCGGCGCCATAACCTCGGACGGGCTTGCCATGGCGCGACTGCCTCTCCACCCGCGCCTCGGCAGAATGCTCATCAAGGCCGCGTCATTTGGCATGACCTCGTTGGGGGCGGATCTGGCAGCCCTGCTCTCCGGGCGCGATATCATCCGCCATCGTCCGGGACAGGCATACGAAGAGGCCCTGGACATCGGCCAGCGCGTTGAGCTTTTGAGAAAATGGCGAAAAAACAAAAAGAGCAAAAGTACGGCTGACCCGGCGGCACTGGCTGCAGCCGATAAAACAGCCGGACAAATCCTGGCTCTCATGCGTGCAACAAAGGATTCGGCGGAAGATGTAACTTCCGCCGAAGTATCGCGCCTTCTTCTTTTGGCTTATCCCGACCGGATCGCCAAAAGGCGAAAAGACAGCCTCGACCGCTATGTGCTTCGCTCCGGGAGGGGAATGAAGCTATCATCAAAGGCAGCCGCAGGCGCTTCCGAATACATCCTCGCCGTCGTGGCCGATCAGGGCCAAAAGGCGGAAGGCACGATCCACATGGCCGAGCCCCTCACCGAAGAACTCATCCGCGCGGAGCTTGGCGGCGAAATCGAAATGCTCGAGCGTATGGACTGGGACCGGCACCAGGGCAGGATAAGCGCCACACTTGAAGAGAGGCTCGGGGAGATTGTTCTTTCAGCCGTGCAGATTGCCGCGTCAGACGAAGAAAGCGCCAAACTAATTTGTGAGGCAATCCGCAGCGGCACAGCCAAAATCAGCCCAACACCGGAAGCAAGACAGTTTCAGGCACGGGTGCGCCTCATGCGTGAGGTCTATCCCGAAGAAAACTGGCCTGATCTTGCCGACGAGACACTCACGGCAGAGCCTGAAAAATGGCTTTCACCATATCTTTCAGGGATCCGCAGTTTGGAGGACCTGTCGTCGCTGAACATCGTGCCGGCGCTTAAGGAAATGCTCTCGTCGAGACAAAAGCACCTGCTTGGCGAACGAGCACCTCAAACGATCGTTGTACCGAGCGGCCGCAGTGTCCCGATTGATTATGCCTCCGGCCGGACACCGGTTCTGGCTGTCAAACTCCAGGAGATGTTCGGTCTGGCCGATACACCGGCCATCGCCGGCGGCCGCGTTAAACTTCTGGTTCATCTGTTGTCACCGGCGGGACGTCCGGTACAGATCACCCGCGACCTTTACCAATTCTGGAACTCAGGCTACCCTGAAGTGAAAAAGGAACTCCGTGGACGCTACCCGAAGCATCCCTGGCCCGATGACCCCTGGAGCGCGCCCGCCACAAAACACACTAAAAAACACCGCGGATGAATTATCATTTTATTCGCCACTCCGGCCTGCTTGCATTAGCGATGTTTTTCGCATATAAATTTCGAAATCCCCGACACGGGAAAGAAACCCACACACACCGGCGCATGTAATGACTCATTACGACGCGGCCGCCGGTGATGAAAAGGATACCACCATGACCGACAAAACATCCCTGAAGGACCATGCCGCCTCTCACCTGATCGTGGGCGACGGAGCCATGGGAACCTGGCTCTACCATAAAGGCGTCACCATCGGCCAGTGCGCGGAGGAGCTCAATATTTCACGTCCGGAAATAATTCAGGCCGTTCATCGTGAGTATTATGATGCAGGCGCGCGCCTGATTGAAACCAATACGTTCGGAGCCAACCGCGACGCACTGTCCCGCTTCGGCCTGGAAGGCCAGGTTTATCGCATCAACTGGAAGGCCGCCGTTCTGGCCAGAGAAGCAACAGGCGAGGACGCCTTTGTGGCAGGCAGCATGACCGCCATCAGCTCGTCGCGTGCACGGGCTGAGCTTCTTCCGTCCTACAGGGATATCTTTACCGAACAGGCGGAAGCGCTGCTCTCCGGCGGTGTTGATGCACTGATAATGGAGACTTTTCTGGATTTAGAGGAACTCCTGCTGGCGCTCGGCTGTGTCCGGCGTCTGACAAAATTGCCGGTCATCGCCCAACTGGCCTGTATGGAAGTAGGCATGACCCGCGACGGCTTCACAATCACCGAGGCATTCAGGCGCCTCCATGAGGCGGGAGCCGACATACTCGGACTCAACTGCCGTCTGGGGCCGGGCGAAATCCTGCAGACACTTGAACAGACCATTGTCCCCGACAAGGCGATATTGAGCGTCTTTCCCAATGCAGGACGTCCCGACCTCCTGAAAGGCGAGTTCGCCTATACCTCATCACCGGAGTACTTCGCCGACCGCGCACTGCACTTTTGCGATGAGGGAGTAACCATCATCGGCGGCTGTTGCGGAACCACGCCGGAACATATCCGCGCCGTGGCGGCTTCTCTGTCCGGAAAATCCCCCGTCACACGGACGAATCCCGCAGATATCGCACAAACGGAGACCTATGCGTCAGCTCCCCCCGTCCGGAGTGAATCTTACGATACCATCGTCGATAAAGTTCACAGGCGGACAACCGTACTTGTGGAATTCGACCCGCCTAAAGACCTCGACATCGGACAATACATGACAGGCGCCGCCTCCCTTGTGGATGCGGGCGCGGACTCGATCACACTTGCGGACAATTCGCTGGCGCAAACCAGGATGAGTAACCTCGCGCTGGGCGGCATCCTCAAAATGCGCCTGGGTGTCGATCCGCTGGTGCACATCGCCTGTCGCGACCGTAACCTCATCGGGCAGCAATCTCACCTGATGGGTCTTCACGCCCTGGGCATTCATCAAATCCTTGTCGTTACGGGCGACCCGGCGCGCTTCGGCGACATCCCCGGCGCCAGCGCCGTTTTCGATGTTTCCTCCTTTGACCTTATCCGCATGGTCAAGCAACTGAACAACGGCATCTCATTTTCCGGGCGGCCGCTTCGGGAACGGGGGCGTTTCATCGTCGGAGCCGCCTTCAATCCTCATGTCAACAATTTCGATAAAGCCATCGACCGCTTACACAAAAAAATCGAAGCTGGCGCTGATTTCATTTTGACTCAGCCTGTGTATGACAAGGCTACCATGGAGAAAATCGCAGGACGCACCGCCTCTTTGCCCGTACCGGTTTTTATCGGCATCATGCCGATCACCAGCGCCAGGAACGCGGAATTTCTGCACAACGAAGTTCCGGGCATTCGTCTGACCGACGAGGTGCTTCAGCGGATGAGAAAATACCCCTCTGCCGGTTCGGATGCCCGGCGCGAGGGACTGGACATGGCACGGGAACTGACCGATGAAGCGCTCGGGTTTTTCCGGGGAATCTACCTCATGACTCCGTTTGCCTATTACGATATGACCGCCTCCCTCACCCGCCACATAAGAAGGCTGACACACACGGAAACGAAACAACGGTAAGCGCCACCGGACGGCCGCATTATAAAGACCTGATGTTTTATTTCAGAAGATCCGGGTAATCCCGCTTGACGGACATTTTCCACTGAGGGGCTCGTTTTTCTAAAAAGGACAGGACTCCTTCCAGAGCGTCCGGTTGGCTGCAGACCCATTCGAATATTTTAAATTCCTTTGCGTCAACGTCCGCCACGCCATCGGTGAGAGAATCCCATAAAAGGCGCTTGGATAGAGCCACAGAGACAGGCGCCGCCTGATGAAATTCACGGGCAAGTTGCAGCGCTTCCGGCAGGACCTCTTCAGCCGGCAGGGCCTTCGACGCCAGCCCCATTTCCATAAGCTCGCTTCCCTTGATCGTGCGGCCGGTGAGGAGTAGATCCGCCGCGCGGGAAAGCCCTGCCACTCTGGTCAGGATCACATGGGAGGAAAGCTCCGGCGTGATGCCGCGGCGGACAAACGCGAACTGGATTTTTGCCTCTTGGGCGACAAGGCGTATATCGCAGTTCATGGCAAAGGTGATGCCTACACCGATGGCGTGCCCGTTAATGGCGGCAATGACAGGTTTGCGTATCTGCCAGGGCATGACCGAGGGAAAAGCAAGTGATGCCCGCCTGGTTTCCAAATCAGGGGCTTTCCCCACTTCAAAGGTTGAGGCTCCGCTTAAATCCGCGCCGGCGCAAAATGTCCTGCCCGCACCGGTAATGACGACAGCACGCACGTCATCATCGCTGTCTGCGGCAAGTAACGCCTCGCTCATCTCATGCGCCATCTGCCTGGTCCAGCTGTTCATCGCCTGAGGTCTGTTAAGTGTAATTGTAGCGATCCCTTCACTTACTTCCGCTATGATTTCTGTATAAGCCACTTTCCCCTCCGTAAATTCATCTATGAGTTTTCGGAATCCCGATCACTTGCTTTTCAACGTGATCGGCCGACATCTCTTTTTACGCCGAGGAGAATAAAAAACGCACTATTGTGTGTCAAGAAAATTAAATCCTTAAAAAAAGAGCTTTCGACTGACTTCAACATTATCCCGGGATCAGCATGTTACTCGCAAACAAAGCTCTACACCGTGGAGTGTGTTGCTATCCACCATTGGCCATCCACAGACTCCATCATCCACCCCCGGCCTGCTGAAGCAGGCCACCCCCGCCGCCCTTCGACAAGCTCAGGATGAACGGGGGAGATAAAGTGGATGTGCTTCGCGCTTTAATGAGACTTCGTAATGAACTTTTTACCGACCGCTCGTGACGGGCTTTTACTGACCATCCTTGCTTAACTTTTATGGACAGTTCGTTACGAGCCTTATTGACCGTTCGTGGTGAGCCTTATTGACCGTTCGTAGTGAGCCTTATTGCCGTTCGTGGTGAGCCTAAATGACCGTTCGTGGTGAGCCTTATTGGCCGTTCGTGGTGAGCCTTAATGACCGTTCGTGGTGAGCCTGTCGAACCATGAACGGTCAACTTTCCCGATAATCTTCCGCTCATCCCCCCTTCGACAGGCTCAGGACGAGCGGGGTTTTAAATACTTTACCGTTGAATTACGAGCTAATTGCCAGCCGCGAACCCTCCAACCTTCCAATCTTCCAATCCTCTAATCCTCTTCCGACCAACTTCAACATCGCAAATCAACTGACGGAATGAAATATCGCTACTGCCGGAGCATTGCCCGGCCACTCATTTTGAAATCCGGCGCGGGGATTTTATAATTTGCAGGCTAACGGCTATAGTTACTTTTCAGGTGGCGTGAGAAGGAGTGTAAATCGGTCATCGGATTCATCAGTAACCGAGACGGTATATTTTTTGGTCTGTGCCATTCTTGATACATTCTCTTTTGCAGTTTCACTGTCCATGACCACTCCGATGGTTTGTTCGGGATATTTATCCATGGCCTCTTTCGCCTTGACAACCGGCATCGGGCAGCTCAAACCGGAAACATTTATCTCAATCACGCTCTCTTCCTTTCTTTTTTCATTGACGGTTCATTGCCTGCGGGATTGCAGCAATAATCTCGCGAATTTTTGTTGCGGCCGTAGCATTTGCGGCCAGGCCCGCTTTTCTGTTGAGCGTCAGCGCTTCGATTGCCGCATCGCGATGGCTAAGTCCCGCAGCGATAAAAGCCCCGACCATACCGCTGATTGTATCACCCGTTCCACCAATTGCTTCCAGCTGGGGCAAATCAGGTTCATTGAGTGTGAATATTATTTTCCCATTCTGAACAACATGGTCAACGGCACCTTTTATAATTACCGTCCTGGCCATACTTCCGGCCTCAACTGCGGCTCTTACCAGATCAGGTACGCGCGAGATTTCCGAGCGAAACAGGTGATGACTTATATACGCCGGATGAACGGCATCATGGTCGGCCAGAAATTCCATCTCTGACAGATCCGGTGTGAATACATCGAATTGCTGTGCAAGGCCTGCCGCCTTGGCCGCATACATGGAAGATGAATCGGCAATCATGACAGGCTTTTTGACGCACCTGCGGGCTGCCTCACACACTTTTTTCATAAGGCCCATAATTGGCATAATGTAGTGAAGAAGCACAATGTCGCATGCGGCATCAGGCAGATGTTCTATAAGATATCTGTACAAACGCCTGCTGCCGGTGCCTTCGCCGACATCGCCGGCCACGGCCACGCGAGGAGCCGGCATACCTCTGCATTCGGCTATCACACAGGCAGCACTGATAAGCGCCGCCGTCCCCTGCGTGCAGGGTATTTCATGGTCTCCGATCAGGAGTTTCCGACCGTCAAAATTCGCCCTTCCCAGAATAAGGCCTGCCTCCGTCTGGGGTATCGTACCGCAAATAAGAAACATTTTATTTTTTACTGTGCTCCCAGATTTCCAAAGATTCGCTGAAGGCCCGATCAAGCATGAGCGCACACAGGGTGTAGCCCTTTTCTTTAGGCCGTTGGACCTCGGTTAGTTTTTTATCAACCATACTCAAATGCAGAAAAGGGATGTCCGGACAGCCGCCACCGGAGATATTGAGTATTACTCCCGTATTATTGTCAAAAGTGAGCTTCATATTGCCTGCTTTAACCATACAGGCATCTCCAAAGTCGATTATTTTCACAGCGTCCAGCAGTCTGCCGCTCCCCTTGAAGGGCAGGACTTCTACAAAAGCCGCCTGCTTCTGGACGAGAAGCCTCTCCACCGCGGCAAGCTCGACAATGTTTATCTCCACGGCCAGATCGCAACCTTTACGTAACTGCGGTGGAGGAGCAACCAGTTTTGTTTCAAAGTTCGCCTTGTTTAAAATTTTCTCAGCGGCGATTGCATCTTCAACGCTTTGGAACAGGACAAGCCCGCCCCCTTCGAATTGCTCTTTATTTTTTTTGGAAAATAGCATTTTTTCACACCCTGCACCGGGTTGGCGCATGAGGCTGACCCCGCGCCGAAGATTTCAGTCTTACCCCCGTTCTTTTCCGGGCATCATTGTAAATCCGACAGAGATACAAAACACCAAACCGATAACTACGGCGAAGGGCCCGTAAGCGGCGACACCCGTTGCCGAGCTCGCCATAGCAAAGTTGTGAGAGAATGCAGCTCCGGTAATCATGCCGACGACAAATATACCTGCGTCCAAATCTCCCTCACCTGACATAAAAAGCTGACGGCCGGGACAACCGCCTGCCAGTGCAAAGGCCAGTCCCGCCAGAGTCATACCCAGATAATTCCAGACATGATTGGAATGAGCAATCGGCTGGGCGCTGAAGCCCGGATGGAATTGTCCCAAAAGCAAGTTGATTCCCAGAGCAAATACAAGCAATGACGCCACACCGCCTGCAAGATGAAAGTCCCTGGTCAGAATGATATCGCGAAAGGCTCCCATCGTACAAAAACGACTCCGCTGTGCAAGCGCTCCGATGAGAAGGCCTGCTACTATACTTATAACAACAGGAGCGTGCCTGGAGCCGGGGCCGGTCTCACTTGAAAAGATAGGGCCGCCTTCTGAAAACTGAACATTGAAAACGAGTAACACAAACAGCACCAGCATGATCACAGGCATCATCCAGCCCGTTGGCCTGGCCTGAGCATAAGAGCGTCCCAGTGAAAATCCTTTTTTAAGAAACTGCACGCCGATGAATATTCCCGTAACGAGCCCTGCAATCCCCAAAATGGCGTTTCCGTCTCCGCCGGCGAGCCGCAAAAGCGCACGCCATGGACATCCCAGAAACACCAGCGAGCCGATCATGGCAAAGATACCGAGAAAATATCTGATAAGTGGGGCGGAACCGCCACGCGGCCTGTATTCCCTGCTCAAAAGCGCAGCGCCAAACGCACCTGTTACAAGTCCCATGATTTCCGGGCGCAGATACTGCACGACACCGGCCCTGTGCAGCCCCAGCGCTCCGGCAATGTCACGCTCAAAACATGCTACACAGACACCCATATTCGCGGGATTGCCAAAGTATTGCAAAAGTGCCGCCCCGACACCGATAATCGCCCCGACAACAATAATTCCCGCTCTAGAGGCAAATATATTTTTCATGAGCACCTCCCGTTTGACTCGGGGCGTCTTTTAGCAAACGGGTGCTATCAAAGCAAATTCATTATAGTAATATCCATGTGCCATTTATTATCCCTGGTTATACGACCGAACCTTTTGGAATTTAATCTATTCCATAAAGTAATAATTACCTGTTCCACAACGATGAGCTCCATGGTATGGTATAATCCATTATGAATATCGGGCATTTTAACAACATCACCTTTCAACAGATGGAGGCGCTGATTCACCTTGCAGAAGAAGGCAGCTTCAGTCGTGCCGCGCAAAAAATGCATATAACGCAACCGGCGCTTACCAAAAGCATCCGCAACATTGAAGAAAGTATTGATGCGAGGGTCGCCAATCGAAGCAGCTCCGGAATCACACTCACCGAGGCGGGTAAAATTCTCTACGATTATGCCCGACGCCTGACCAGATTGAGAGCGGAGGCGGCTCAAAAAATCGATGCACTCACAAATGCGACCAGCCCTAATATTTATCTGGCTGCCAGTACGATTCCGGCAACCTACATTCTGCCCCATGCGCTCAGTGCCTTTAAAAAAAAGCATCCCGGAATAAAAATCTATGCAAAAACAGCAGATACTGAAGACGCTATCAATGCTGTGCTGGATAAAGAAGCGGAAATAGGTTTAGTCGGCAAAAAGCCGCATTATACTAAACTCAACATTGATGTTTTGTGGCGTGACAGGCTTGTTCTGGCCGTTCCCCGCGCCCATAAATGGGCGACACAAAAAACCGTAATGCCGGCGGAAATACGTCAAGAGCCTTTTATCATCCGCGAAAGAGGCTCGGCAACTCGTTATGTACTCGAAGAGTATCTGAAAAAAACAAATGATATAAGAATGGATGACTTAAATATTTGTTGTGAACTCGGCAGTTCAGAAGCAGTTAAAGAAGCACTTCTTGCGGGCCTGGGCGTTTCGGTCATATCACGCCATGCGATAAGGCGAGAGCTTCAAGCCGGGACTGTGCATGAAGTATCTATCAAAGGGATAAAAATGGAGAGGCATTTCTACCTGATTTATCTGCGACAAACTGAGCTTTCTCACGCCCACAAAGTCTTTGTGGAATTTTTAAAAAATTTTCGTCCGGATAAGTAATTCCATATGCACCGAACCACTCCAAGATGTGGAGCTTTGCTTTGGACTGACTTGCTGATCCGGGGAGTATATTGAAGTTGGTCGGAAGAGGATTAGAGGATTAGAGGATTAGATGATTAGAAGGTTGGAAGATCGGAGGGTTCGCGGCTGGCAATTAGCTCGTAATTCAACGGTAAAGCATTTAAAACCCCGCTCGTCCTGAGCTCGTCGAAGCCCGCCCTGAGCCTGTCGAAGGGGGGGGAGAATGAACGGAATATCGTCGGAAAAGTTGACCGTTCATGGTTTGACAGGCTCACCACGAACGGTCAATAAGGCTCACTGCGAACGGTCAATAAGGCTCACCACGAATTTTCAATTTTCATAAATTTCCCGATTAGCACCATGATATAAAGAAGTTACATCCTGCCGGCTGTTAAATTTATTCATGTCGGATTTTCACAAAACAATACCCCCGTATTTCAGTTTGCCGATACCGGTTAATTTCAGTATATAAAACCTGAAACAAACAAAGGAGGCGGAATATGAATGCTCGTCTGAATGAAGTGCTCAAAAAAAAACTTGCTTTGGCAGACAAGCGTGGACAGGGGAAAATAATGGATCTTGCCGATGCGGTCCGCCTTTTTATCAAACCCGGCTGGAGCATTCAGTTCGGCAACGGCATGACCACGCCGACGGCTATTTTTTTTGAGATAGCTCGCCAATTCTGGGGGAAGAATCCGGGCTTTACACTGGTCGGTATAACCGGCGGCGCCTACAATCTGGCCTTGTTTGCCCACGGCCGGCTGTGCAGGAAAATTATCTGCGCCTTCAAGGGCGATGGCTATCCATTTCCCGGCCCAAATCAGATTATTTCGCGCGCCTGCAGTGAGGGATGGCTGGAGGTTGAAAACTGGACACAGCTTACCATCGTACTTCGCTTTATCGCCGGCGCGATGGGTGTGCCTTTTTTCCCGACGAAATCCATAGCCGGATCTTCGATGGAAGAATTCAACAAAGATTCGTTTGCGAGGATAGAAGATCCCTTCGGCAGCGGCCAGACCGCAAATGTAGTGCGCGCCTACAATCCCGATATCGCCATCGCCCATGGCTGGGCAGCAGACAGTGAAGGCAACACGATAATGTCCGTGCCCCACTCCGGCAATCACTTCGGCGCATTGGCGGCAAAAAACGGGGTTATCGTCACAGTTGAAAAAATTGTAGATGCCGATTTCATCCGCCGCCACGCCCACATGACCAGAATTCCCGGTCATATTGTCAAAGCCGTCTGTCCGGCTCCCATGGGCGGTTTCCCCATGGGAATCCATCCACAGGGAGTTGACGGACTGGAAGGATACGGCGAGGACGAAGACTGGATTATGGAATCAAGAAAAGCTTCCCGCCGCTCAGGGGATTATCAGGCCTGGGTGGATAAATGGGTTTTAGGATGTAAAAATCATGATGATTTTCTCGGCTTACTCGGGCAAGAGCGCATCTGGCACCTTAAAGGGAAAATTCAAAACGATTCCTGGATATCGGCTCTGGATAAGGTTTCCGATCGTCTTTCCACTCCTGCCGAACCGACCGCGGCGGAAACACTGGTCAGCATAGCGGCGGGCAAAATCGAGGAAATAATCAGGGCGAAAAATTACCGCCTGGCTCTTTGCGGCATCGGCGTTTCCAATCTGGCCGCCTGGCTGGCCTATTACAATTTAAAGCAACAGGGCTATCCTCTGGAGCTTGTGGCCGAAATCGGATATTACGGCTACTCGCCCCAGCCTTCAGACCCTTATGTTTTTAATCTTCGCAATATGCCCTCATGCCGGATGATCTCCGATATATTTACGTCATTGGCTATCTTTATGTGCGGCGGGCAGACTCCCAGCGTGGGTGTACTTGGTGCAGGGCAGATTGACAAGGCGGGCAATATCAATACTACAAAAATTGCCGACGGGCCTTTTCTGGTCGGCTCGGGCGGTGCAAACGATATCGCGTCCGGCGCCACAGAAACAATCGTTACGCTGGAGCAGACAAAAGAGCGGTTCGTGGAAAAGGTGGATTATATAACTTCGCCCGGCATGAAAGTCTCCACGGTCATCTCACAGATGGGAATATTCGAAAAAGACGCGTCCGGCGAACTGATTCTAACCGCCTATGTTCCCGTAAAACGAGGGGCATCCGGGGAAGAATCAGTCCGCAACATACGCGAACATTGCGGCTGGAAACTGAATGTAAAGGACAAACTGCAGATTTTAAGCCCGCCCACCGAAGAGGACATTCTTTTTATACGCAGCTTCGACCCCAAACGCTATTTCCTGGGATCGGCGGAGTCCCAAAGATTATAATGCGCGGCCCGCCCGATCGTCAGGGCAGGCCGCGTTCAATTGTGTTTCAGGAATCGGGTCTGGCTGTGCCCGAAACCTCCTTCCCTATTTGAACTGATCCGGATAAAACTGCTTTAAAATCGGCTCGAGCTCGGCGCGCGCCCCGATAAAGCCGATGGGATATTTGAACCCGACTTTGGCCAGCTTCTTCATTCCCGAAAGAGCCCTGGAAATGTCGGCAGGAGGCAGAGCAATCGAGAGTTCATCGTCTGCGACCTCGCCCATTGACCTCTCACCATAGCAGGGAATCGATACCTGCGGCTTACCCGTCCGGTAACATTCGGCCAGAGAATCCGCACAGGCGCCCTCGCCCGAGAAGTAAAAAGTGAACCTTTCATATTTTTCTTTCTGCAGACCGCAAAGCAGCATCATAATCTGTGCGGGGTTACCGTAAAGCAGCACGACTTCAGGTTCTATCTTTTCTTCATCCAGGGGGGCCATGACCACTGCCCCCGAAACGGGTACGCGGGGACAGTCAAGCTGCTGCTGATAGCCTTCTTCGGGATTGGCAAACCAGGTGGTGGAAAGCATCTCGCCTTCATAGCGCATGGCTTTTTCCGATGCATGGCGCACGCCGAAGAGCCGTGCACAGCGGATGCTTAACTGATCTTCTTTGGTAATACCGATGGTCATCCGCTCGACCCTGACCAGAAACTGCGCCTGACAGAAATTGAACAGGCGCGGTATGCGTTGTACGTTGGGGATTTTGTCGAGGTCTTCAGCCTTCTCCAGTCTGGTGAAGGCGATGGGATCGCTTTTCAGCCTCAGCGTCGAGACCAATTCCTTACTTAACTCTGACCATTTCATTACACACTCTCCTTTGCTTCTAAAAGTTACAGTCACAATACTTCGCCAACGCGTGCGAGTATAAAAAGGCACCCCTCGAGCGTCAAGAACTTTTTTAGTTTGACGACGGACCGCACGATCCGCTATCTTCCCAACTACGGCCATGTGGACATTTTGATCGGCGATAATTCGGTAACCACGGTCAAATCGGTTGAGCTGGATTGGATGAACGACCGACTCTGATTTTGTGCGTAAAATGAAAACCCTGCCGGACCACCCGGTCCGGCAGGGTTTTTTTGTGGCACTTAATTGCCGTCCCCGCATTTTCCCTCACGCCAAAAAGCGTGCCGTCCTTCAGGTTAGCGCAGTCCGTATGCCTTGCTTACTTCTTGAACAAAGATGATACCTTTGCCCGGCTCGTCTATATCGAGCTTGTTTCTGATGGAGGAAACGATGGATTCCACGGAATTTTTTTCGGAAAGGATCATGACCATTTCCTTTTCCGGCTCTATCTCCATCGAGAACAGCTTGTTGGTTTCATGAATGCCGGAGCCGCGCGCATTGATGATGGTGCCTCCCTTCGCCCCCGCCCGGTTTGCCGCATCCATCACGTCTTCGGCGCGGCCTCTGTCCACAATCGTAAAGATGGCTCTGTACATGGTCTTGTCCTCACCCCCTCCTTCTTCGTCATTCGCCAGGATGTTTTCATAGCATCTCGCCCCGTACACATGGGCAACAGGAATACAAAAAGCGATCCCGCCGTTTGCTTTGTCAAAGCTGTATTTTCTATTCAGTATTTCCAGCACTTCAAAGGCTACCTTCTGCTCGGTCACCATCAGGACCATTTCTTTTTTCACCGTGCACAGGCCCAGGAGGTCCAGCAGTCTGTTTTCAACCGTTCCGCGCTCGAGAAAGACGGTCGCCCCCAGGATGCCGTGCTGTTTGGCGGTTTTAATGATTCTGCCGCCCCGCCCCCAGTCAACGATCACATAAAGCGCCTCGAAAGTGTTATGTTCGCATGTGTTTATCATCTCATCAGACATCTCTCTTCCGTGTTTTTATTTTAAAAATCATGCCCAGTATCTGCAAAGTGATCACCGGCGTCATCGTCACGATGGCAACCGCGCCGAAACCGTCAATCAAGACATTGGCGCCCTCCACCGCCTCGGCAATGCCCTGGGTGAAGGCCAGGATGAATGTCGCGGTCATGGGGCCCGATGAGACAGTCCCGGAGTCGAAAGCGATGCCCACAAACAGCCGCGGTACAAAGTAGGACAGTGCAATGCAGGTGATATACCCGAAAAACAAATAATGGGACAGCTTGATTCCGGGAATGAGGATTTTTAAGATGAACAGAGCCACCGCGATACCCACCCCGATGCAAATTGCGCCCAAAACGAGTTTTCTTTGTATGTACCCGCTGGTGACGTCTTCTATCTGGTGGGTGAGAATATGGACAGAGGGCTCGGCGAGCATGCTGACAAACCCGATAATGAAGCCCATGATGACGACTATATATTTGTTGTCCAAAGATGCAAGCTGGTAGCCCACCGCCGCGCCGATCTCCATAAAGCCGGCGTTGGCGCCGATTAAAAACAGCACCAGACCGATAAATGTGTAGGCCATTCCCTTCAGTATGGTACGAAACACCCGTTTGGAGAGCTGAAAGGAGAGCCTTCTGAACACCAGCAGAATAACCAGCAGAGGAAACAGCGCGGCCAACGCCTCGGCAGTAATCACCGGCGCAACCTTGATAAAAGGCGTGATGATCTGGTCGGAGTGTGCCATATCCAGAGAGCCGGCAATATCTTCCGTTATGCCTCCCGCCTTGGACAGGATGCTCATCAGCATCACGGTAATCACCGTGCCGGTGGCGGTAATACCCAGAAGCCCGAAGCTGTCTTCTTCCGATGCCTTACTGTCTCTGCGGAAGGATGATATCCCCGTGGCAAGCGCCAGTACAAACGGCACCAGCAACACGCCCGTTACGGCACCTGCCGCGTCAAAGGATATGGCCAGCATCTCGGGCGACAAAAAAATACCCATCACAAGAATCAGCCCGTAGATAACGGTCAGTGCAACGTGGATCGGTATGCCGTAGGCGATTCTGGCAAAGCCGAACGCCAGCAAAAGTCCGATGCCCACGGAGACAACGATGACCAGTGTGGATTTCGGCAGCAATCCGGCCGTGACGCTGTGGACCTGTCCGGCCAGGATGTGTAAATCAGGCTCGGCGATCGCAACAATAAAGCCCAACACAATTCCGCCCCCGATCACCATCGCCAGTTTGTTTGTTTTAATGAGATATGCTCCCAGAAGATTGCCGATGGGAGTGATGCCGATATCCACACCGAAAAGAAATATGGACAGGCCCAGAACGATGAACAAGGCGCCCAGCGAGAACCTCGCAACCTGTGTGATATCAATGGAAAGAACGGTGAAACTCAATATAAGCACGATGACCGATACCGGAAGCACCGCAAATAGTATCTCTTTAAATCTGTCCAGAAGGATATTCACACGCCGGCCTGCCTTGCCTGAATTTCTTCACGAGGGGTATCTACTAGATAAACATCGTATAAGGCAACCAATATATTTCATCCATGCACCTGCGGGTAAGATCGTATCTTGACTAAAGGCAATGCTGTGTGCAAAAAGACGAAGCAAAACAGAGTATTTTCCTGGGGAATCAAAACCGACCGATGGCTGTCAGACGGACATTTGCAAAAAAAGTGATTGATTTTAACCGAAGCCTTGAGTTTTCGGGAAAGCTGCCCGCGGGCTTTGCGGTACTCAATCCCTTCTGTGATAATCCCGAAACTATGGCCGCAATGGAGAAGTTCTACCAAAAATACTACAACGACAGGCGCAAAAGAAAATTCATCATCGGGATAAACCCGAGTCGTCACGGCGCGGGGGTGACCGGAGTGCCGTTCACCGACACCAAGCGTCTGGCATCGGTTTTGGGCATTTATATGAAACAGGCCCGGACACATGAGGTGTCGTCGGTGTTCATCTATGACGTCATCGAAGCGTTCGGCGGTGCGGAAGTTTTCTACAGAAAGTTCTATATCAACTCCCCCTTCCCTCTGGCGATAGTCCGCAAGGGAAAAAGCGGCCAGTGGCTTAATGCCAATTACTATGACGATAAATATCTTCTGGAGGGCGTGAAGGATTTTATGACCGGAACACTTGAAAAGCACATCAGCATGGGGCTTTACACGGACGAGGTTTTCGTACTGGGAAAGAAAAACGCGGCAATTATAGGAGTTCTGAATAAAACGCATAAGTTCTTCGACAGGATCACCGTGCTGGAGCACCCCCGCTATATTCAACAGTACAAAGCGAAAGACAGGCAGCTCTACATCGATAAATACCTGGCCGCCCTGGCGCGCTGATCACAAACCGGATCAGCCAAAACCGTCGGACAATGGCAAAAACGGAAGTGAACATCATTTACACCATCGGCCATTCAACCTGCAGCGTGGCGGATTTCATACATATACTGCAAGTTCGCGGCATCAGGCATGTGGCGGACATCCGCAGATTTCCCGCATCGCGCAGGCATCCTCAATTCAACAAAGAGGCCCTGGCCGCGGCCTTAAGGAGTGCTTCCATCGCATATACTCATCTGGAGGGTTTAGGCGGAAGAAGACGGGCAAAAACCGATTCGCCAAACACGCTGTGGCGCAACGAATCTTTCCGGGGCTTTGCCGATTATATGGAAACAGCCGCTTTTGCCGAAGCGGCGGCCGCCCTCGAAGAGCTTGCCCGAAGGCGTCCTTTGGTTTTTATGTGCGCCGAAGCTCTGTGGTGGCGCTGCCACCGGGCGCTTATCTCTGATTATCTGAAGGCCAGAGGCTGGCAGGTGATGCATATTGCAACAAACGGCAAGGAAAGCGAACATCCATACACGCAGGCGGCACGTGTGGCCGACGGCCGTGTTTTCTATTTTGAGCCGTCGTGAAACGGGGATCGGACACTTCAGGAACATGTCCGCCCATCCAGTACCGCACGAATTTTTACGGCCATACCCTCCATTGAAAAAGGCTTCTGAATAAAATTGACTCCCTCTTCCAGAACTCCCCGGCAGGCGATAATGTCGTCCGTGTAGCCGGACATGAAAAGGCATTTGATTCCCGGATGTAACGAACGGATTTTTTCTGCCAGGTCCGGCCCGTTCATTTCCGGCATGACGACATCGCTAAGCATCAGGTGGATCTCCCCCTGATGCTTCCGCGCCGCCTCAATCGCTTCGGAGGGCCTGGCAAAAGGTATTACGGAATACTCCAGTTGCTCCAGCATCAGCCTGGCCATGGTGAGGATAATCTCCTCGTCCTCCACCAGCAGAATCGTTTCGCGGCCCCCGGCCGGCGGCTTGGCAGTATCCGCCTGTGTGACACGCTCAACATTTTTTTCTTCCTTGGGAAGATAAACCTTGAAGGTCGTTCCTGCACCAGGCTCACTGTACACATTGATGAAACCGCCGTTTTGCCTCACGATACCGTAAACTGTAGCCAGCCCCAGCCCCGTACCTTTGTTGCCTTTTTTCTTCGTGGAGAAAAAAGGCTCAAATATCTGTCGCATGGTTTCCTGATCCATCCCCTTACCGTTGTCGCTGACGGCGAGCATGACGTAATCGCCCGGCTGACAGTCCTCATCCGGCATATAATACGACTTGTCGATGGTTACATTGTCCGTTTCAACAACGATCTGCCCCACGCCGTCAATGGCGTCGCGCGCATTGATGCACAAATTTACCAGTATCTGATCGAGCTGTGAGGGGTCCATCTTCACCGGACACGCCTGCCTGGCCGGCTTCCAGAAGAGTTCGATATCCTCGCCGATCAGCGTCTTCACCATATTGATCATATCGGAGAGGGCTTCGTTCAGATCCAGCACACGAACAGAGGCAACCTGTTTGCGCGCGAAAGCCAGAAGCTGGCTGGTCAGCTCTGCGGAGCGTCTGGCCGCTTCGCCGATTTCCAATAGCCGCCTATGCAGCGGGTTTGTCGCGCTGAGGCCGGAAAGTGCTAAATCGGCATTGCCGATGATGGCCGCAAGCATATTATTGAAATCATGCGCGACGCCACCGGCCAGCCGGCCGATGGATTCCATTTTACGGGCCTGCAGGAGTTGCTCTTCCATCTTTCTGCGTTCGGTGATGTCCTCTGAAATGCCCAGAAGGTAAAGAGGCCTGCCTTCGCGATCCACAATGGGAATTTTGCGGGTGTGATACAGCCTCTTGACGTTGTTTCCGGTGCGGATCATCTCTTCCGGAATATCAATGATCGTGTTTGTGTTGAGCGCTTCGCGGTCTTTGGCTACAAACTCTTCGGCTTCTTTTCGCGGAAAAATGTCAAAGTCTGTTTTTCCCAGAGCCTTTTCCTGATCTGTCCCTTTGAGCCGGTCTGCCGTTTTATTGAATCTGATGAATCTGAGAGAGGCGGCGTCTTTGACGAAAATCAGCATGGGAATGTGCTCGATGATGGTATTTAGGAACTCTTCGCTTTCTTCCAGCTCGCGCACTCTTTTTAGCAGTTGGTCATAACTTGGCTTTTTTGTCATAACACTCCTGAATTATACAGCGCACAAAACATTTTGTCTCAAGGGAGGCGATGCCTTAAGGAGCACCGGAAATTCTTGAACCTTGCCCCGCCTCTAGTATCTCGTCACATGATGCTCGGCGAGGCCGAAAAAATCCCTGACATGGTGGATTCGGCCCTCCTCGGAGGTGAGCGTCCCGTTGTAATAGCCGAAAGGCTGTCTGAAATCGGAGCGGATGAGGCCGGCGACACTGATGCTCTCGGCACGCTCGCCCACCGGACGAAACGTGAGATCGGCCCTGCCGTCCGCTGTTTTCATCTTCCAGGGTCCGAGAGGATCATCAAAGCTGAAGCGCGCCTCCTTCAGGCATGTAATTTTTCCGCCGATCCAGATGCAATTTTCGTTGGCGTCGCTGTCGTCCGCGATCATGTTTTGGCACAGATTGAAGGCGAGAAGCTCTCCGTCTTCATTATAGGCGGCGGCAGTCGCCCATTTCCAGAAGCTCACATAGGGATAGAATGTTTTTTGCTCATCAATCAGAGTGAGACAGTTTTTTTCCTCCAGAACGATCTCCTGCGAGCCGGCCATGATGCGGCCGGAGGCGGGAACGGCAGTCTTGTGGGTGTAAAAAGGACGCCGGCGGGTGATAGGCGAGACCTGCACCAGCGGCTCGAAGCGTATCAGGTCTTCATGGACGATAATCTCTCCCCGTACCGGCGGTTTTTCCCTTTTTTCTTCGATATCGACGGTTATGCGGTGAAATCCCCCGTTCAGGTTGTTTTCAAACGAAAGATTGTAGCCCTCCGCCTTGAAGAAACAGCGGTCATTATAAACCTCGCGGGCGACACGGATGGATTTCCCGGATGACTGTCTGCTGTGCTCAAAGCGTGTGTTTTTCTGCCGGTCGTAGATATAGAAAAAAGAAATGCCCATGAATTTGGCATCGAAGATGACCATGCCGATATAGTGGTAAGGGGTAACAATGCCGTAATGCTGCCATTCCTTGAGACGGAAGTTCTTCCAGAAGCGCGGCGCGCCTGTGGCATACAGGGGGGCATCAAGAATGTTGGCGTTATGAAACGGGACTTTGAAGGTTCCGAAGTTTACCGAACCGCCCTTCCCGACCAATTTCTCCGGCGTTGCCTCTACTCTTCTCAAGACGGTCCCCCCGGAGGTAAGCGGTCAGTCCTGAACCTTTGGCAGGTCTGGAAAATTTTTGTCCAAAACGGCATTCCACTTATCGACATACGAGGCGACTTTTGCCATCAGCTCAGAAATGTCTCCCTCGATTGTTATGGAATGAATTTTGTCTCCCTGCTCGATGGCATTGACAATGCCCTGATCGATTTCTCCGACAACCTCGCCGAAGACCGTGTGCTTGTCGTCAAGCCACGGTGTGGCTACATGCGTGATAAAAAACTGGCAGCCGTTGGTTTCGGGGCCGGCGTTAGCCATGGACAAAATGCCCGGCCGGTCATGGCGCAACCCGGCGGCAAATTCATCGCCGAACCGGTAACCAGGGCCTCCTCGGCCGTCACCGGAGGGGCATCCTCCCTGAATCATGAAATCCGCGATGACGCGATGGAACTTCAGATTGTTGTAAAAACCGCGTCTGGCCAGATTGACAAAATTTCCGACCGTCACGGGAGCTTCGTCGGCAAAAAGCTTAAGCCGGATGGCGCCTTTGTCTGTTTCTATAACTGCGATGAGTTTGTTTTTCATGATTTTCTCCTTGAGGATGGATGTGTTGGACTCTAAAGACTATCGGCGGATATGTCAAGGCAAAAACCGTCTTGCAAAAGGCCGGTGACTGGGCTAAAGACGGCAAACCACTATAAAATTGCGGCAGGCGTGTGCATGCAACACAGCCACCGGCCCAACTGTGAGGAAACGGACATGAACAAAAAAAGCGATAACGAAAAGACAATCGTGAGCGTCGTCATGGGAAGTGACTCCGACCTGCCGGTCATGGAGGAAGCGGTAAAAATACTCGACCAGTTCGGCATCGGCTGCGAACTGGTGCTAACCTCCGCGCACCGCACACCCGAGAGAACGGCAAGGTTCGCCAAAGCGGCCGCCGGACGGGGCATCAAGCTCATCATCGTCGGGGCAGGTGCGGCGGCGCATCTTGCCGGTGTGATCGCCTCACAAACCATGCTGCCGGTAATCGGCGTCCCCATCGATGCAACATCGCTGGGCGGTCTGGACGCCCTTTTATCCACGGTGCAGATGCCCGGCGGCATTCCCGTGGCGACCATGGCCGTGGGCAAGGCGGGCGCGAAAAACGCCGCTCTTTTTGCGGCACGCATCCTGGCGCTTGAAGACAAAAACATCGACTTCGCGCTAGGCGCCTACATCAAAAAGATGGCCTCCGATGTGGATAAAAAACACAAAAAACTGACCGCGACCCGTACGGCCGCAAAACGTCCTTAAGCCCCCCGGGCGACCGGGCACCTCCGGACATGCATTCGCCTTAAAAACCAAAACAGGGCGGTGCGCCTTTTTTTCGCCCCGGACAGACACGATGACGAAAATCCTGAAACAAGATAAGCATTCATCCCTGGAAGCTCTGTTGGATGAGGCCGCGGCCATTGTCGCACACGGCGGCGTGATTGCCTACCCGACCGAGACCCTCTATGGTCTGGGCGCCGATGCAACCGACGAAAAGGCCCTCAGGCGAATTTACGAAATCAAGGGTCGTGACTTTAACAACCCTGTGCCGGTAATCATCGGCAAACCGGATGACCTCTACCCGCTGGTGAACAAAGTCGGCACTTTGGCTGAAAGGCTCATCAGGGCCTTCTGGCCGGGCCCCCTGACCATCGTCTTTCAGGCCTCCCGTGCTGTTTCGCCATTGCTTACGGCAGGAACCGGAAAAATAGGCATCCGCCTGCCTGGCCATTACGGCGCAAGGCAGATCGCCACCCGGGCGGGAAGGCCGCTCACAGCCACCAGCGCCAACCTGTCAGGTTCGCCCGGGTATGCCGATCCGGCTCCACTCATCATAGAACTCGGTGATAAAATTGACGCGGTGGT
>Ga0255347_1002277_pt1 | contig 27811 bp, 15 predicted proteins | sample wastewater_treat_2_FD_192479 | JGI IMG/M metagenome (GOLD analysis project Ga0255347, IMG submission 192479) | Wastewater microbial communities from Lulu Island WWTP, Vancouver, Canada - plant24 | ecosystem: Engineered > WWTP > Wastewater > Unclassified | place: Canada: Vancouver, British...
AGCCCCTGCGCACGGGCATCCCACGTACTTACCGCAGTCTTCTGTTGCTGCCATAGCGTGACATCCTGGCGAGCCGGAATAGGCGCCCAACTCACCTGTGGAAGACCGAAGCTGTACATGTACAGCCACCGCATCTCAGGGGGTGGAGGGTTGTAGTAACCGTCATAAACATAGCCGATGCTGATGAGGGCCTGTTGTTCACCCTGGAGGGTCCTTCCGTAGGTATCCTTGCCGTCCCAGAAAAAGCTGTAGGTCTGGTTGGGGTCGGCAGAAAAGCTTTGACTGTAACTTCTGCCGGCAACGAGGACTCCCAGCTCGATGCGTTTGAGAGGTGCAGGCACGGTGGCACCGCTCAACGAAATTTCCAGCGTGTTCGCCGCCAATCGCCCGGGTACCCGGCCGCTGGAGTAGGTGAGGGCATAAGGAGTTCCTGACAGGCCAAGCGATTCCCCCAGGATCTGGCTCTGGCATTCGATGATCGAGCCTACCATAGAGTTCGTGCAGTTGGGCGGTTCTGGAGGGGGGATAGGGGGTTGTCCAGGTGGTGTTCCGCCATCGGGTGGCCCAATGCCGTAGTTCAAGTCGTAGGTCGAGAAATGATTCAAGAGCACGCGCCAGAGGCTTTTCTCCGGGGCGTACAGGGAGGCCAGTTGGACCCGCTCCGCGTCGGTGATGCTGAGAGTAGAGAGGAGCGTAGCGTTATCCACCAAGTCGTCACCGTTGGTGTCCAGGTCCGCCATGCCGTTGGAGATGCCCTTGATCTTGATCACCATGCCGTCCTTCACCGGTATCCAGGCCGCCTTATCGTTGTCGTAATAGGCTGTCGGCACCTGGGTCCCCATGGGCATGTCGAGGAAGTTGTCAACGTAGAAGGGGACGGGCTGGCTGAGGAGCACATCCTTGCCCCCCACCTTGGCCACCGCTTCGTCCGCCGAGAGCTCCACGCAGTAAGTGTAGCCGGTGGTCGGCGGGAGCGGCGCCGGCATCCGCTTGGGGCCGTCTTCTCCGACCGTGTACTCGGTGATGCGGATGTTGAGGGACGAAACCGGCTGAGTGGAGCCGTCCGGAAGGATGACCTCGGCCTGGGTGCCCTGTGGCACCATGACCATTGCCGACCGCTCGCCGTCACTGTCGCTCACCACACTCCCCCTGGCCACCTGCACGGGTCCCGAGGAAGTCAGGTCGACGGCTGTCACCACGGGATCTTTGGCGATGAGTGTAACATCCTCTACGACGAGGAAATCCTGCCAGGGCACATTCACGGTGCGCTGGGCAAAAAGATACCCCTCCTTGGTATAGACTACGGTGAGATAGCCGCCGCCGTTGACGGCCAGGTCGAATTGGCCGTCGTCGCGGCTCTTGGTCTGGCCAAATTCGGCATGGTTCAGGATCGTGATGACGACCCCGGAGAGCGGGCTGCCGGATTCATTCAAGACTTTCCCGCGCAGGACGGCCGCGCGGGTCTTGACCATGCTCTCCACCTGCACTCCCGTTTGGACCGGGTTTTCACCCGTGTACAAAAAGGCGGTGCTTTCGGCGGGGATGGTGGCCACACCGACCTCGATGGGCGGCACGATACCTTCCGGGAAAGATGGGGTCCAGGTTTCCAACGGCCCAACGGAGATGACCAGGTTCACCGCCGAGCCCTGCAGCAGCGACGTTCCGGCGGCGGGGTCCTGGCTCATCACCACCTGAGCGGCAACGGTGTCGCTATTTTGATGGTTAAGGGTCCCCAGAACCAGCTCCAACGCATTCAGAGCAGCTGTTGCCTCGGCCTTGTTAAGTCCTGTTACATTGGGAACGGCCAACATCTCGAGGGGCCCGAGGGATACCACGAGAGCCACCGTACTCCCGGGCGCCACCTCGCTTCCGGCGTCTGGGTCCTGACTGATGACGCTCCCTTCGGGGATGATATCGCTGTGCTGGGTGGTTACCGTGCCCACCGCGAGGCCGACCGCGGCAAGGGCGGAAGCGGCCTCACCCTGGGGCAGTCCCACCACGTTGGGGACCGTGACGATGTGGGGACCGGACGAAACGGTCAGGTCCACCGTCGAACCTTTGGCCGCGGACGTCCCGGCAGGCGGATTCTGGCCCATGACCATACCCGCCGGGACCGTGTCGCTGTACTCGTTGGCTATGGTCCCCACTGCGAGGCCGGCCGCCCGGATAGTCTCCTCGGCCTCGGCCTGCGTTTTGCCCCCCACATCGGGCACCGTCACCGGCGCCGGGCCAAGGGATACCACCAGGTTGACGGACGACCCCGCCGGGACCGACAGACCGGCCCCAGGCTCCTGGCTGATGACCTGGCCGAAAGGGACGGTATCATTGTATTCGCGGATGGTTGTGCCGAGGCTCAAGTCGGCGGCGGCAATGGCGGTGCCGGCAGCGCCTTCCGCCATCCCCACCACGTTGGGCACCACCGCCATCCGCACTTCCGCCGTGATGGTGACCGTGGCCGGGTCACTGTCCACGCGGCCGTCGTTCACTACCAGCTGCACGATGTAGGGACCGGCGACATCGGGGCTGAAGGTCGGGGTGATGGAGGTGGCGTCCATGAGCAGGGCGGCGCTTCCCTCCGGCCGGGTCGTGAGCGACCAGCGGTAAGTCAGCGGGTCCTCGTCGTCATCTTTCGACCCGCTCCCATCCAGCTTCACGGGATCGCTCACATGGACGCTGAAAGGGTCGCCGGGATCGGCCACCGGCTTGGCATTCTCGGTGGTGATCACCACCGTGTCGGAAGCGCTGTCCACGCGGCCGTCGTTCACAATCAGCTGGCCGATGTAGCTGCCCAGCATATCGGTGTCGAAGGAGGGCTTCACCGCGGTCGGATCGGATAGCCCGGCGGTGCTCCCCTCGGGCTTGCCGGTGAGCGCCCACTTGTAGGTCAATGGATCGTCGTCCACATCGTAAGAACCGCTCCCGTCCAGGGTCACCCGGCTGCCCCAGTGCACTTTTAGGTCGGGTCCGGCATCGGCGACCGGGGCCGAGTTCTCGGTGCTGATCACCACCGTCTTGGGTCCGCTGTCGACCTTGCCGTCATTGACGATGAGCTGGACCGTGTAGTTACCCGGTTCGTCCACCAGGAAGCTGGGATTGAAGGTCCTGGAATTTTGAAGGATGGTCGCGCTCTGAGACGGGACCTCCAGAAAAAGCCAGTCGTAGGTGAGGGGATCGCCGTCCACGTCGGTGGAACCGCTCCCGTCGAGGCTGGCCGTTTCGGTCACATGCACCGTCTGATTCGCGCCCGCATTGGCGACCGGGGGTGAGTTCTCGGTGCTGATGGTCACCCGGTCGGGAGTGCTGTCGGACTTGCCGTCGTTGACGATGAGCTGCACTTCATAGGTCCCCGGCCGGTCGACCAGAAAGGTGGGGTTGACGAGGGTATCGCCGGAGATGACGGCGCCGCTGCCCGTGGGGAGAGCAGCGAAAGACCAGCGGAAGGTCAGGGCATCCCCGTCGGGGTCGCTCGATTGGCTCCCGTCCAGCTGGACCGTTTGCGTTACGAAGGCAGTCTGATCCGGGCCGGCATGGGCCGTTGGAGCCGAATTGGCGGGGGTGCCGGCGATCTGCCAGACGAGGTCGCCGGGGTTGAAAGGATAGAGGCGGTTCTGGCGGATGGTGAAGGTATCGGTGCTCTGGACGGTGGCCCCGGCGGGAACGTCCCCGAAGGTCACCTGGCCGTCCACCACCACCGTGTTGACGGAGAGGCTGGTCAGGCTGGCGGTGACGCCCTGGGCCGCCCTGGCCCCGGAATTGACGACGTTGGCGCGGTAGGTGTACTCGAAGTTGGTGCGGTCCACCCTTCGTTGGCTGACGAGTGTGTGGTTGCCGATTGTCAGGTTCTGAACCTCGGCCAGATGAGCGACCGAAAACCAGAACAGCCCCAAAACGAGAACCACGCCAAGCAAACCGATTCGTCTGTGAGCTTTCACGACCAACCCTCCTTGGTAAGTGCCCAACTCAATCCTGTCAGCCATCCGGCCGCAAATACTATTGGCACTTGTCGATGCTGAAATCTTGGCTTTGCTGATACTCTGTATCGTTGGGTTTCGTTGCCACTCAACCCAACCTACGCTTCAGTTCGCGTTGCGAAGCAGTGCAGTAAGGATTCAAATCTCTATATTAGGGTGGAAGGGCAGGCGAAAAAGCACACCTCCCCACAAATGAGTGTTCAGTTTTTGCGCGTCATTTCCGCATGCTTCCGCCCGTCATGCCCGCATGCTTCTGGCGGGAATCCAGAAAAAAGCCTGGATGTCGGTTTCCCCGGCATGACAAACGATCCCTCACAGGACCCGCATGTGGGAATGAGGTTCTGTGGTACCGGTCACTTCATTCTGTGGCGCTGAAAGGGTGAAAGGCGATGCGACGTTTCCTCAGCCTGGACAAGCCGTATAGGCCCACGGCAAGCAGGGAGAGGGTCCCTGGCTCCGGGACGGATGACGATCGAGGGGTCGTCCAGCCCCAACCTTCGTTTCTAATTGAGCCATCTCCAGGAAGCTGATAAAGCTCGAATTCCTGCGACCCGGGAGCGCCGCTGCCGAGCCATACAAACTGGACGGTGAAAGCTTGCCTCAGAGTCGCTTCATTGCTCAGGGCGAGGGCATCGTACATGCCATCCCCAGGGAGATTGGGATCTGGTTGAGTGACAAGCACATCCCAGTTGAGGTTAAGGGTCGTGATTGGGGTGAGGTTGCTGTAAGAGTCCCGGTCAAAATAGATAGTGAAGCCATGATTTACTTCAGCAGGGTACTCGCTGACGTAATAGTCATACCGCCAGAGATCTTCAGAGAGATCATCGGACAAGTCTATGGCATCGTAGAGAATCGTCACCGCCTGAACCGGAACCGAAAGAAGCAGGAATGACAGCAGGACAATAACCGAGACTACGGAAAAAGGGGTTCTCTTCATGGTTAGCTCCTCAAGTTGTGACGCGATGTGGTCTTTTAGTATTCAGGGCGAGACTGGACTCTGATGCATCTATTTGGTAATTCTGCTCTACGCAAATATCATACTTAGTCTGGCGATAGGCCGATTTTGTTTAAAAATGGTTCTCCTATGCATCACAACACATGACGAATACTGTCTAATTATTTTTGAGTGCAATGCCAATAGAAATGAGAAACTCCGCCAGGAGCTCAAGATCGACCGTCAGATCATGCAGATATATTGTAGAGTTTTCCTACAAAAATTCGAACACTCACTGGTTAGATCCAGTTCTGCTGCCCATTTACCTGGGTTCGGGGACTGCCAAGAATTCCGACACAATTGCCGGGAAAGTAGGGTGGTTTGCCGTCGCTTTCAATCATAATATTCTGAAATTGAAGATAAAATACATGTGTGGCGGGCTATGGCAGCAGGAGTCGGCAACTGTAAAGAAACCCGACAGTACGGTCACTCACCTCAGAAGAGAGCGACCCTGATCAGTAGGGCGGAAGACCTCGCCCGTGCGCCTCACGAGCTGGAGGTCTGCGCTACTGCATCAGGTGCACGGCACTCATCGCTATAATGCTGTAATCACGGGTTATCCGTAGTTGCGTTTCACCCCTGCTCCAAAGAGAGCAGAGGGTTTTCAGTCGTCGAAGCGCTGACTATATGGATCGTGGCCTTGTTGGACGTGTGGTCGCAGGAATGGCGCAAGGTCTTGCCGTCAATAACAATGACCGGTGGAGCAATATTTCGGAAGGCAGCACGCACCCATTGAGGAAGCCTGCTCATATTCAGCTTTCTTGACACGGTCTTTCCACTTTAGTACCGTCGATGCAGTATCAAAGCAATGTCTCACCAACAACCACCAATGGGCAGGCGGAGCGAAGCGGTCATCTGCGGAAGCGGGGGTGGGGGTGAGACTCTGATGCTCGAACGCCGCTATTGCCATGATGCACTGGAGGAATATAGATGAACAACGACGTCCCCATGGGTGAGCCCCGGCAACCCTCGCTGGAGCGTCGCCTGGCAACGATCATGATGGCTGATGTGGCGGGATACAGCCGGATGATGGGCGAGAACGAGGAGCGAACGGTGCAGATCCTGAGAGGGCACCGGGAAATCTTTGACGCTCTTCTCGCACAGCATCGGGGCCGCATTTTCAATACCGCCGGCGATGCGATCCTGGCCGAATTCCCGAGCGCAGTGGAAGCGGTCCGCTGCGCTACCGAAATCCAGGCAGCGGTCCGCACCCGCAACGAGCATTTGCCCGAGGATCAGCGCATGTGGTTCCGCATCGGCGTCAATCTCGGTGACGTCATCGTCCAGGGCGAGGACCTCCTGGGTGATGGCGTCAATGTCGCGGCGCGCATCCAGACCGTGGCCGAACCGGGCGGAGTGTGCATCTCTGGGAGCGTTTACGATCAGATCCAAAACAAGCTGTCGCTGCAGTTCCGCCTGCTGGGTGAACGGAGTTTCAAGAACATCGCGCAACCCATCCGCACCTTCTCCATCGCCGAGGCCGACGGCACCGTGATGCCGTCGCCAACCGCACCGGCGCGACCGAAGCGGCAAGTTGTGGTCGGGATGGCGGCCGTTGCCGTGCTGCTTGTTGCGGCCGTTGGCGGCTTATGGATTTTCCGGGAATACGATACCCGCCGCACGCAAGAGCTTCAGCGGGTTCTCGCGGTCGAGCGCCGGGCCGCCGAAGAGCAACGCCGACTCGAGGCGGTAGAAGCGGATCGTCAGGCAGCGGAAGTCAGGCGCAAGGCGGCCGAAGAACAGCTGGCGGCGGAAGCGGAACGCCGCGCCAAAATGGAGGCCGAGGCCAGGCAGCGCCAGGCGCAGCTGAATGCCGAGGCACAGGCGGCCAGAGAAGCCCTGGCGCGGGCCGAAGCGGAGAAGAAGCGGCTCGATCAGGAGCTCAAACGGACCGCAACGGGAAAGCTGGCAGCGCCGCAGGCTTCCGACAAGCCACTTGGCGAGCAGACGGCCCGGCCCAAAGCAGCGGAACCCCAGCCCTCCATCCCAGCCCCGATAGCCGTGCCGCCTGCCAAGGAACACACGGAGACGGATCGCTTCGAGGGCGTCTACGAAGGCCGGCTCTGCAGTGAGCGCCCGGCCAAGATGCCGGGAATGCGATGCTGGCCGGTGATCCTGAAAGTTGACGGCCGGAACGTCCTGGCGAGCTGGACTCCAGTCGCTACGAAAAAACAGGCGACGGCGCGCGGAACGATCGCTGCCGACGGTGCCGTCCGCGTTACCCTCAACAGCTGGACGCCCAACGGCGATCCCATTGACGGCTCCATGACCGGCAAATGGGAGAAGAACGTGATCTCCCTGTCCGGTAAATGGAACAATGGGATGATCGTCAGCGGAACCTGGAAGCGGGGTCCCTGAGGTCAAGAGTGGGAGGATGAGAACACAGAGTGTCCCAACCAGCATTCAAGGACTCTCCGGTTCGGGTCCCTTCTGACTGCCGGGGGTAAGGCCGATGAGGAGCGAATGGATACGCTCCTCATCCGCAGCGAAGCGTTCCGGTTCTTGCTGCCGGAGGTTACGATAAAGGACGAGGGCTTCTTCGAAGGCCCTGGCGGCATCGTCCCGCCGGTCCTGGTCCCGATAGAGGATGCCGAGGTTGTTGAGCGTGTCCGCTACCCAGGGCAGGTACCCGGCAGGATTCTGGGAAGCGAGGTCGCGACTGATCTGGAGCGCCTCCTCATAGGCTTTGCCGGCCTCTTTCAGCCGCCCCTGGGCCCGGTGCAGAGCTCCCAGATGGTTGAGGGTCATGACAAGATGGGCACCATAGGGCTCGGGATTGCCGGCCGCTCGCTCCCGACCGAGCGTAAGCGCCTCCTCGAAGACCAGGGCGGCATTATCGAAGCGTTCCTGAGTTTGATACAGAGTCCCCAGGTTGTTCAGGGTCGTGAGCAGCGCCGCCAGATGCACTTCCGGGATGGCTGCCGCCAGGTCCCGGTAGAGGTTCCCCAGTTCCTCGTAGACCTTCGCGGCCTCCGCTATGCGACGTTCGCTCCGGAAAAAGCTTCCGAGGGATTCCAGAGCCGCGGCCAGATCAGGCATCAAATCAGCCTGCCGATCACGCGCAACCATGGTGCGCCAGGTCTTGACCGCTTCTTCAAGAGCCTTTCCGGCGTTCTTGGTTTGCTTCTGCTGCCGGTAAAGATCACCCAGAGCGGTCAGGGTCACCGCGACGTAAGGAGGATACAAGGTCCCCCTGGAGGCAGCAAGGGTGCGGTAGGTCTTGAGGGCGTTCTCATAGGCCCTGGTGGCATCCTTCAGGCGGTTTTGTTCCTGGTGGAAAACCCCGAGTTGCACCTGGGAGAGCGCGAGGTAGGGCAGATACCTCGCTGAATCATGGGCCGCCAGATCGCGATAGACCTTCACCTCGTCTTCATAAGCTTTCCTGGCGTCACGGTCACGTTGGTTCTCCCGATGAAATGTGCCCAATCGGTTGAGGGAGAATGCCACGTCGGGAAGATAGGTCTCCGGGCTGCGGGCCGCCAGGTTCCGGTAGGTCTTCACCAACTCCTCGTAGACCCTGCGGGTATCTTTGGGACGTTTCAGATCCCCGTACAGTAGACTCAAATCTTCCAGGACCATAGCCACATAGGGCTGATATCGCTCGACATTGTGAGCTGCCAGGGCCTGATAGAGTTTGAGGGCCTCCTCGAGCGACCTCCGGGCCTCTTCGCCGCGGCCCTGTCCTCGCTGAACGTCAGCCAGCCGGTTCAGGGTCATGGCCAGCGCAACCGAATAGGCCTGCGGATTGTCTTCTGCCAGCCCACGGTAGATGCCGAGGATTTCCGCGTGGACCTTCCCGGCCTCAGCCAGGTTGCCCTGCTCCCGAAGGAAAGTCGCCAACCGGGTTAAGGCAGCCGCCAATTCCGGCAAATAGTACGCCCGATCTTGGTTGACCAGCTCCCGGTATATCTTGACAGCCTCCTCGAAGGCCAACCCGGCCTCACGCATGCGCTTCCCCATTTGATGAACTACAGCCAGCTGCAGCCAGGCCTGGCCGATTTGGGAAGAATCTGCAGCCTTCTTCGCGATTTCCAGGGAGCGGAGGGTCCGGGTTCCGGCCTCATCGCCGCGATTGGTACTGCTCAGGAAGAAGGCATAGCGGAGATTCGCTTCAAAGCCATCGGGAGCCGCTCTGAGGGCTGCCTGGAACGCAGCGTCGGCCTCTTTCATCTGCAGGGCGAGAGTCAGAAGACATCCCTTCAGCTGGTAGTGGCAACTGACCGCCTCGGGTGAGTCGCGGTCGGCGGTGGCGTTTTGGTCGGGATCCGCCTGCGCGGGGCCGTTGTCCCGCTTTTCAAGAACCTCCAACGCCCGATCCAGTTGTCCCTCCAGAACCAGGCGCATGGCCTGCCGGCAGGGCCCGGAAGGACCCTCGTCCCAAAGCTTCACCAGCGTCGCGGGAATCGTCGCCAGGGCGGCTTCGGCCTCATAGAACCGGCGGCGGAGCTCCGGCAGGCCTTCGAGCGCGTTCTCAGAGTGATCCTCGATTGCCTTCAAACGCCGCTGATAGTGCTCACCAATGGCTTTCACCCCCAGCAGCAGGACCAGCCGCCGCCTCATTTCGTCGCGGTTGCCGGCCTGACAGAGGAGCAGCACGACAGGACTGCCTTGCGGTTCGTCGACCAGCACCTGCTCCAGCTCGAAGTCATTGACCACCTCCATGCCCTCACTGCGGACCGTCAGAAGCACTGTGTCGCCAGCCTGCTTATCCGGGAACACCAGCGTGAATGCCCCTCCGCCATCGGTAACCACAGTCGCTGCGCCCTCGGTAGGGCCGATCTCGACTCCTGCTGCCGGCGGTCCCCCCAGCTCCTCCCCACGCACCACCCCTTTCAACACGGCGGCCTGCCCCGCGACTGCGGTGAAAAGCGTCAAGACGGTTGCCGGAATGATCATGAGTCGAATCATGGCGGGTGAGGCCTGTTTTGAGAAGCTGCGAATTGCGAGTTACCAGTTGCCTGTCAGTCGTGGTCTTTTCAGGTGTTTCCGGGTGTTCCCCAGGGACACGAACAACTGGCTCCGCAGAATGAGAAGATCATCAGTCGCGGGCATGACAGATGAAACTCGGAAACCCATTCGGGTGTCGCAATGCTAAGCGCCGGGGTCCGGCGGAAACAGGGGCTGACTGCTGCTCGCGACTTGTACAGGGTACCATCCCAGCGCATTGTATCCCATGGCTGTCAGGATGGGTACAAATCGTCAGGGCTGACCCGCTTATGGCCCCGGTTAGACCTGGCCGAGAGAAGAAGATAGAGCAACCGCTGCTTGCCGGTCCCGAGGACTGGGCCGGGGGGAAAGCAAAGGCTTTCGCAGGGGCGAGTAGTTGACGTACCTGTAGGATAATGAGCGGGTTACCGGAGCTTTTCCTCGAAGATTTCCTTCAGCGCTCGCGGATGGGCTTTGCCGCCGGAGGCCTGCATCGCCTGACCCATGAGAAATCCCATAGCTTTTCCCGCTCCCCTGCGGAAGTTTGCTACGGCCGAGGGATTTTCCTGCAGAACGCGATCGACGATGGCTTCCAGGTCGGCGGTTGCGGAAACCTGCCGATAACCGCCATCGGCAACGATCACTTCCGGCGAGAGAGAGCTTTCCGGGAGCGTTTTCAGGACCTCTTTTGCGGCATTGGCGTTGATTTCCTCCCGTTCAAGCAGTCGCAGCAGGGCACCGAGGCGGACCGGGGTAACGGTGCTTTCTGCCAGGCTCTCGTTGCGTTCCTTGAGCAGCGGCAGGACTTGGATGGCGAGCCACTGAGCCGCAAGCCTCGGCGATACCTTCTCCTCGACCACCGCTTCGAAATATTCCGACAAATCCCGCTCGCCGCTCATGATCCCCGCCTCCTCGACGGTGAGCCCGTACTGCCTGACAAAGCGGTTCGCCTTCCTGTCGGGCATTTCCGGCAGGCTGCGCCGGATTTCCTGGAGCCAGGCATCGTCAAGGACAATCCGCGGGACCGAAGGGTCCGGGATGCACGGGCCCTCAAATTTTCCCCGCATGGCGGTAGTTGCCCGCTTGTCGGGGTCCCAGAGGCGGGTATGGAGCACGATCGGTTCGCCTGCCTTGAGGCAGTTGGCCTGGCGTGTGATCTCGTAGGCGATGGCGTCGCCCACGTGGCGGATGGAATTCATGTTCTTGACTTCCACCTTGGTGTTCAGCTGCTCGCTTCCCTGGGGGCGGATCGAGATGTTGGCATCCACCCGCATGGTACCCTGTTCCATGCTGCATTCGGAACTGTTCGCATAGCGCAACTGGGTCCTGAGGCATCGCAGGAACTCCATCGCCTGGTGGGGAGTTCGCATGTCGGGTTCGGTGACAATTTCCACCAGAGGCGCCCCGGCACGGTTGAAATCCACCAGACTGATGGGCGTCCTCCCTTCCTGCTCATGCACCAGCCTGGCCACGTCCTCTTCCATGTGGATCTTGTGGATGCGGAGTTTGCGAGTAAGCCCGTCCGTATCGGTAATGTTCAGCCAGCCATTGCGGGCCAGCGGGCGGTGGAACTGGGAGAGTTGAAAGCCCTTGGGCAGGTCCGGATAATAGTACACCTTCTGATCGAAGGCGCTCTCCTTCTGTATTTCACAGTTGAGTGCGAGGCCAGCCAGGACTGCCTTCTCAAGGGCTTCTTCACTGAACCGGGGCAGGTTCCCGGGCAGCCAGAGGCATATGGGGCAGGTGTTCCGGTTGGGTTCGTCCCCAGCCTGGTTGGGACACTGGCAGAACATCTTTGTCCGGCAGCTCAACTGAACATGTATTTCGAGCCCTATGACAGCTTCATTAGCTTCATAATGCATGGTTATCTGGCTCCTTCCACCGGCCGGGACAACTGCCAGCCAAGTTCGAGTAGCTGCTCATCGCCGAAGAAAGGCCCAACTAACTGGAGTCCACGATCGCCGTTCTGGTCGGTGAGGAATCCCGGCAGCGTCAGGGCCGGCTGACCGGTCAGATTGGCCGGAAGGGTGAGCGAGAAAACGTCATAGACCTCGTCCACCGTGCCGGCTCGGCCCGGATCAAGAATTGCCCTCCGGGTTGGGGAAGCGAGCAGGTCAACCCTGCGGAACAGGCTTCTGCTCTCCTTTACCAGCCTGGCGCGAATGCGGCAGGCGCGCTCGAAGGCAGGATAGTCCCGGAACTGAAAATAGGCACCCTGAAAAAGATAGGCTTTGAGGAGCAGACTGAACGATTCGCCCCGGGACTGAAGGTACATTTCATTCCAGTTTTTCGCACCTGCGGCGCGGTGTCCGTACCGCACACCATCAAACTTGCCGCAGCTCGATGAGGCTTCCACCGAGCCAATCAGGTTATGGGCTGCCCGAAAGAGATCGAAATCTGCGAAGGCCACCTCCCGGATCTCGCAGCCAGCCTGCTCCAATCTGGCCAGAGCCTCTCGGAACGACGTTCCTTCGGCCCTGTCCAAAGTCTCGAGACACTCTGCGACGAAGCCCACGACCGGGGTAGCGGCCTTCCGGTCGGAGCGCGGCGCGAGGTTTGGGGCCGGGTCATCGGCCAGGGACGGATCTCGTTCGTCCGGGCCCGCGATGGCGTGGAACACAGCGGCAAGGTCGTTGGGGTCCTTCCCCAGAATGCTGCAACAGTCCATCGAGGGCACGAGGCCGACCAGCCCGAACCGGGAAACTCTGCCGTAGCTCGGCTTGAACCCGAAAAGTCCGGCCGACGCTGCTGCCACCCGTGCTTCTCCCATGGTGTCGGTCATCAAGGCAACGTCGCCATGCCCCTCCATGAGCGCGCGGGCGGCCCCATCACGAAACAGGCCGAATCCCAGTTCGCTGGATTGGGTATTGCCCACCAGAATCGCCCCGGCCGACTTCAGCCGTTCGACCACGGTCGCATCCTCCAGGGGAAGGTACCCGTGCAGGGCCGGCGAATTCGCCTCCGTGGGCCAGCCTTTAACCGCAATGCTGGCTTGAACGGTCGCCCGTTTGCCAAAGAGTGGCCCTTCACCGTTAAGAGCTGACGGTGAGGGATCGATATAGGAAAAGACTGCTGCCTTCACGAGCCTGACTCCCACAAAAAATGAGCCTCACCAGGAGGCGGTTCATGCATCATCCTACTCAAGAATACTTGCCACCTTGAAGTAATTACCCTTCACCGACGGGGCGTTTTTCAGAACTTCGCCGGTTACGGCCAGCGGCGAGACGCGGGCCGGTGCATTGGCGCGCATGCGGTTGGCCGCCGGGTGCGGCGCGAAGAGCGGAGCCTCATCACCAGCCCGGTCTTCGCTGAGTTCGGCCAGACGCATGGCACCCGCCAGGGCCGCAACGATGGCAGGACGCTCCCCGGCTTCCAGTCCGATACGCGACACCCAGGAGAGGACATCGATCAGCTCCTTTTGTTCCTGAACGCCGGGGATTGTTTCCTTTTGAGTCCCCTCCAGCAGTCCCAGTTCATCGAGTTGCTCGGTGGCAACCTGGGACGGGGCCTGGGTCAGGGGGCAATAAGCACTGCGGTTTTTGGGAAACGCCGTCACCTCACGGATCGACGAGGTGCCAAGAATCATTGAAACCACCCGGTCCATTCCCAGTGCCAATCCGCCGTGGGGAGGGGCGCCGTAGTCGAGAGCCCGGACAAAAAACCCGAATTTCGCTTCGATTTCCTCCTCCGAAAGCCCCAGTGCCTGAAAGATCCGGTGCTGCATCGTTTTATCATTGATGCGAATGCTGCCGCCGCCCAGCTCCTCCCCGTTGACCACCAGGTCGTAAGCCCGCGAGCGCAGAGCCAGGAGTCCCTCGCGGTCGGCAGGATCAAAATCCGCCCGGTCGGGGGCCGTGAACGGATGGTGATTTGACGTAACGCCCTCCTCCGTGGCTTCGAAGAGGGGAAAATCGGTGACCCAAAGCGGGCTGAAGCGGTTCCGACCAGCCAGTCCCAGCCGTTCAGCCAAGTGCAGCCGGAGCTGGCCGAGGGCCGACAGCACCAGCGGATAGGAGGCATCGGCAATCATGAGAAGGACGTCGCCGTTTTGGGCGCCGAATCGTTCCAGGACAGCCCGCTGTTCCGTCTCACTGAAAAACTGAACGATGTTCGAGTCAAGTTCCCCGTCCGTGACCCGCATCCAGGTCATGCCTTTGGCCCCGAAGGATGGCACGATTTCTTTGGCGTACTCATTCTGGAGCACGTTTTTGCTCAGCTTTTCCGACTGCCCTGGGACCTTGATCCCCTTGATGCGCCCTCCGCGCTGAAGAATCTGCCTGAAGATTCCGTACCTGGTATCGGCAAAAAGGTCGGTCGCTTCCACAAAGCGGAGACCAAAGCGGGTATCCGGTCGATCCGTTCCGTAAAAGTCCATGGCCTCCTGGTGAGTCATCCGGGCAAAGGGACGCGTCAGGGTGATGCCACCGACGGCGAACATCCGCACGGTGAGCTCCTCGACCAGGTCGTAGAGAAACTCTTCATCGATGAAAGAGGCTTCCAGATCAAGCTGCGTGAACTCAGGCTGCCGGTTCGGCCGCAAATCCTCGTCCCGAAAACACCGGACAACCTGGAAATAGCGCTCGAACCCCGCCACCATCAAAAGCTGCTTGAAGAGCTGAGGCGATTGGGGAAGGGCATAGAAATGTTTCGGGTGATGGCGACTCGGCACCAGGTAGTCACGAGCACCTTCCGGGGTGCTCTTGGTGAGCACGGGGGTTTCGATTTCGATGAATCCCCTTTCATCCAGAAGACCACGGGCGGCCTTGATGATTCGGTAGCGTTGCAGGAGATGCTGCTGCATGCTGGGCCGGCGTAGATCGAGGTAGCGGTACTGAAGCCGCAGCTCCTCGGACACGGTGTCCGTGCGAGCCGCCGCCCCACCCGCCACCATCGCCTTTTCGGAGATGGCAAAAGGCAGCGTTTCGGCACGACTCAGGACCGTCAGAGCCGAAGCCATGATCTCGATGCGACCCGTTTCGATATGGGGGTTATCAGTACCCTCGGCACGCTCGAACACCCGCCCGTCGATCCTGACGCAGAATTCATTCTTGAGGGCTCGCGCGCGCTCACAAACCGCAAGCGGCGTGACCTCAGGACTGAAAACCACCTGTACCACCCCCGTACGGTCACGAAGGTGGATGAAGAGCACCTCCCCGTGATCGCGCAGGGCATCTACCCAACCCGCCAGTTCGATCTCTTGCCCCACCTCGGCGAGGCTCAAGGTTCCACAATAAGATCGACCTTTCTCCGCCATCTTTCCTTCCTTTTTCGCTTGGTCGTACCCGCTCCTGCAAGGGGGTGAAGGCAGCCACACCCAACTGGGGATGGGCTCAATGCCTGGCCCGGCCGCTTGTGACCGTCACTAATTTGCGCGCGACGAATATAAGAGAAACTAACAGGAAAGGAAAGGATTATGGAGGGGCTTTCCCTGTTGGCGGCGGAGTCTCGCAGTTGAGTTCGTTGACAAACACTCCAGAAGTGCGTAACCAGTTGATGCAGTTGGCAGGCAACTCGCAACTTTTCGTAAGAGAGCAAAGGAGGCAACCATGAGTGTAGCGAATAGCTCCAAGGTGTTAAAGATTCTTGGCATTGTGGGCAGTCTCCGCCGCGCTTCCTACAATCGAGCAGCGCTGCGGGCCGCTCAGGAGCTGCTTCCCGAGGGGGCGGAGCTCGACATTTTCGACCTTGACGGGATTCCGGTCTTCAATCAGGACGATGAGAACCAGCCGCCCGCCCGAGTCACCGAACTGAAGAACAGGGTGCGGGCAGCCGATGCGATCCTGTTCGCCACTCCCGAGTACAACTATTCCATCCCCGGAGTGCTGAAAAATGCTATCGACTGGGCGTCAAGGCCATACGGCGACAGCGCCTGGACGGGCAAACCGGTGGCGGTGATGGGAGCGTCGGTCGGAACGTTGGGCACGGCGCGGTCCCAGTATCACCTGCGACAGGTGTTTGTCTTTCTCAACATGCCCGCCCTCAACCAGCCGGAAGTGATGATCGCTAATGCCACCGAGCATTTTGATGCCAATGGGAAGCTGCTTGACGAAAAGGCAAGAAGCCTTATCCGCCAATTGCTCGAAGGTCTGGTGGCCTGGACCCGGCAGCTTCAGAAGAATTCGGCCTAGGTTACCAGCGGAGGCAACCGGCACGGTGTAGGGCAAGGGTTATGAAGACCGGAAAGCGCGCGCTGCTGGTGCTGTTCACGCTGCTCCTCTGCGTGGCTTGTGATCAGGTGACGAAAGAGCTGGCCAAGTCACGCCTGCCCAAGAACAAAGTCCTCTCTTTAGCGGCGGGGGTGGTGCGGCTTGACTTGACCGAGAACCGGGGAGCAGTGCTCAGTTTTGAGCACTGTCTCCCCCGACCATGGCGTGGTCCTGTCCTGAGCGTCACCGTCGCCCTTTTCCTCGGACTGGTCATGGGATATCTGTTGTTCTCCGCGGCCCCGCGGCCACTGCCGGTCACCGCCCTTTCTCTCATTTGTGGCGGCACGCTGAGCAACCTCCTCGATCGCGTTGTCTTTGGCGGCTCGGTCATCGATTTTCTCAGCCTTGGCTGGGGCGGCTTTCGCACCGCCATCTTCAATCTGGCTGATGTCGCCATCGTTACCGGCACCGTCTTGTTAGGGTTGAGTCTTATCCGGACCCTCATCTCAGTGGTCTCCCGCGGGATCAGGTAACAGTCGTTCCGGTCACTGCCCCTCCGCGTCATTATTTCTCTTAAGTCCAACCAGGATTCTGCCGAAGGAGAAGAGTCAGCTGAGTCCGGCACGCCAGGCTGATGGTCGCGTGAAGAATGCTCGGTGGCTTCCCTGAGGCAGGCTTTGAACAGCGGAAGCAGCAGGCAATGCCGATGACTTCACCACATCCACCTTGGCGCCGCGACCCTGATCTGGCTGAAGGACTCAGAATGAACCACGAAGGCAAGACCAGAGACCAGCTCATTGAAGAGTTGGCGCAGATGCAGGGCCGCTTGGCCCAACTGGAGCAGCAACAGGCCGAATTCGATGAACTGAGGTCGCGGCTCTTCAAGGCCCAGAAGCTGGAGGCCATTGGCACCCTGGCTGGAGGCATTGCCCATGATTTCAACAATATCCTCAGTATCATCATGGGTTATTCGGAACTGGCAGAGCTGAAGTACCAGGAAAATGAAAACGCCGATCAGTACCTCAAAGAAGTGCTGAAGGCGTGCCGCAGGGCAAAAGACCTCATCCGACAGCTCCTCACCTTCAGCCACAGCGGCGACAAGCTGGAACGCCAAGTGCTGTATATCCGTCCGATCATCAAAGAGGTCATCAAGTTCCTGAAAGCTTTTCTGCCCTCGACCATTGAGATTCAGCAGAGCATCGCTTCCGAAACCGGGGTCGTGTTCGCCCATCCCACGCAGATTCATCAGGTTTTGACCAACCTCTGCACCAATGCCGCCCATGCCATGGAAAAAGCGGGCGGAATCCTCGAAGTCAGCCTGGCCGATGTCGATCTTGATCGCCATACGGTGCCACCACGCTCGGGGATCAAGCCCGGTCCCTACGTAAGGTTGACCGTTGCTGATACGGGGAGGGGGATGGATAGGGCAACTCTGGAACGGATTTTCGATCCCTATTATACCACCAAAGAGCCGGGCAAAGGGAGCGGGTTGGGACTTCCGGTAGTTCAGAGTATTGTCCGAGAGCACGAAGGAGCCATTAGCGTCTCCAGCGAAATCGATAAAGGCACGACCTTCCACGTCTACCTGCCCAGGATTGAAGCCAGCTTGAGCGTCTCCGAAGAGCCCAGCGTGCCGGTACCCACGGGGACGGAGCGGATTCTCATTGTCGATGACGAAGCGGCCCTGGTTGATATCTGGAAGCGGTATTTGGAGCTGCTCGGCTATGTGGTTGCGACTAAAACCAGTTGCCTCGAAGCGCTGGAGCTTTTCCGGGTTCATCCGGACTACTTCGATCTCGTCATAACGGACTATACCATGCCTCATATGAATGGCGTTGATCTGGCCCGCGAGATGCGACGCATCCAGCCCAATATTCGCATCATTCTCTGCAGTGGCTGGAGACAGCGGCTGGGCCATGAGCGGACGCGGGAGGCAGGAGTCAGGGCATTCCTGATGAAGCCGCTGGAATTGCGCAGTGCGGCGGAGATCATCCGGTGCGTTCTGGACGAAAGCTAGAGAAAGAGGAAAGGATGAGTGAACGGTTTGTGAAACGGATTCTGGTGGTGGACGATGAAAAAGAATATCGGCTCATCATCGAAAAGATCCTCATGGGGCTGTCCTATGCCTGCGAGGGTGCCAGCAACGCTTTTGAGGCCATGGAAAAACTTGGCTTGCGGCAGTTTGACCTGGTTCTGGCGGACATTTTCATGGCTAACAGAAATGGCCTGGAGCTGATGCTGGAAGCACGGGCAAACTGGCCCTCGCTGGACTTCATCATCATGACCGGGCACACGGAGTATTCCTATACTGAAATCATCGAATCAGGGGCAACCGATTTCATCACCAAGCCGTTCGAGGCAGGGGAACTGAAGGCAAAAATCAAGAGAATCGAAAGAGAGCGACAGATCTTCGGACAGCTACAGGATCGTAACCGGGAGCTCAAGAATGCTCATGAAAGACTCCGGTGCACCTTCAAACAGGCGGTCGGGGCGCTGGCTTCGACGGTGGAAATGAAAGACCCCTATACCGCCGGCCACCAGCGTCGGGTTGCCCATCTTGCCGCAACCCTTGCCGCAGAGCTGGGCCTCTCCCTGGAGATGGCCGATGCCATCAGGATGGCCGGACTCGTCCATGATATCGGCAAGATATCGGTGCCTTCAGAGATCTTGACGCGACCTTCCCGACTGCCGTTGCTGGAGATGAGCCTCACCCGAAATCATGTGATGGCCGGTTATGAGATTCTCAAAGGCATCGATTTCGAATGGCCCGTTGCCCAGATTGCCCTGCAGCATCATGAACGGATGGACGGTTCCGGATATCCCCAGGGACTTTCCGGATCTGCCATTTTGATGGAAGCAAGAATCATTGCCGTAGCCGATGTGGTCGAAGCCATGAGTTCCCACCGCCCTTACCGGGCGGCCCTGGGCAAAATAGAAGCGGTGGACGAACTCTCTCGGAATCGGGCACTGCTCTACGACGCCGAAGTGGTCGATGCCTGTCTGAGGCTGCTCACTGAAAAGAGGTACGAATTCCCCTAACCTCCTGCCGTAGAGCCCGGAAGGTTCCCCCTGACCTTGGGGAACGACCTACCGCAGGTTCCAGCAAGCCCCACTCCATTGTCTCCCGCCATCCCGCGAGGCGCCCTGCGAAGGCGTTTCAGCAACGCTGACCGGTTGCTTTTGGCCATCGCGCAGCCTCGCTTTCAGGCCTGAAAAGCCAAAAAAAAACGCTTGACAGAGTAGTTGATATCTGATACATCACATATCACTTGTACGGGGAGGTGTTGCTTGGTGCCTTGCCACTCCACTGAGGATGTCGCTGTGATGGATCTTAGAAGCGTATCAGAGCAGAGTCAGATGTGCCTCAAGGGTACTCATCAGGCCGACGTATTTGATCCCCGGTTCAAGATCTTTCATGAGTTAATGCCCAAGAAGATCGGGGAGATCCTCCTGGTTTCGACCCTCTACGATGCCTGCATCATGGAAGAAGACGGTCGGCTGGCGGAAAGGCTCATTCACGAATACCAGGGCCTGAGTCTCAGCGAACCACCCCGTCTCACCTGGGTCTCCTCGGCGGAAGAGGCTTTCCGCTACCTGGACCGGAAGTGGTTTGATCTGGTGATCACCATGCGGCGGCTGGCCGACATGGACGTATATGCCTTCGGTGAACAGCTGAAGAAGCAATACCCGCAGCTGCCGGTCATCCTGCTGACCCATACCGCCCCCGACCCGCGATGCACCCCCGCTCAGCCAAGCCCGCCGGGCATTGACCGGACCTTCGTCTGGAGCGGCAACACCGACCTCATCCTCGCTCTGGTGAAGAGCGTGGAAGATCAGTTGAATGTGGACGATGACATTGAAACAGCGCAGGTGCGAGTCATTCTGTTCATCGAGGATTCCCCCATCTATCTATCCACTCTGTTGCCCGTGCTCTACCGCGAGGTCATGCAACAGACGCAGGCGGTGATGGAACAGGGGCTGAATGAAGAGCACAAGCTGCTCACCATGCGGGCACGCCCCAAGATCCTGGCGGCCGAAAGCTTCGAGGAGGCAACGCGGCTTTATGAGCGGTATCTGCCGTTTCTCCTCGGGGTTATCTCCGACGTTCGCTACCCCCAGCACTGTGAGCTCAAGGATGACGCCGGTATTACCCTCCTTTCCCGGATCAAGCGTGAGCAGCCCGACATTCCGCTGCTCCTGACAAGCGCCGAACCCTCGAATGCCGAAGCCGCCGCCCGGATCCCGGCCATGTTCATCGACAAGAATTCCCCCTCGCTGCATGATGATGTTCGAGGGTTTCTCACCGGACACCTCGGCTTCGGCGATTTCGTGTTCCGCCTGCCCACGGGCCGGGAGATCGCTCGCGTTTCCACCATGCACTCTTTCGAAAAGGTTTTGCCGACCATCCCCACCGAGTCTTTCTATTATCACTGGAGTCGCAACGACTTTTCGAGGTGGCTTTTCGCGCGGTCGGAGATCATTCTGGCGTCCAAGCTGCGCCCTGCTACCGACAACGACTTCTCCGGGGACGTGGAAGGCATGCGCCGCTTCATCATCGCCAACATCAGAGCGCGGCGCAGGCGTATTCAGGAAGGGCTGGTGGCGAGCTTCGACACCTGTGGGTTCGACGTTGATACGGAATTCCTGAAAATCGGCAAAGGCTCACTGGGCGGCAAGGCTCGAGGGCTGGTCTTTCTTTCCAACCTGCTCCATCGTCATCCCGAGCTGCATCGCAAGTATCCTCAGGTAAACATCACCTTTCCCCGAACGCTGGTGATCACCACCGAGGGATTCGATGCCTTCATCGCGGACAACCACCTGCAGGGACTCAAGGAGACGGAGCTCACGGATTCCGACGTGGCGGAACTGTTCCTGCGGGCAGAGTTCCCGGCCTGGCTTGAGGAGAGGCTTCACCTGTACCTTTCGCAGGTGAATCTGCCCCTTGCGATCCGGTCCTCGGGGCTGCTGGAAGACAATCATTATCAGCCCTATGCCGGGCTCTATCGAACCTACATGCTGCCCAACAATCATTCGGACCTTGCCACCCGACTGGAGCAGCTCGTCACCGCTATCAAGCTGATCTACGCTTCGACCTATTTCCGGGGTCCCAGGGCGTTTGCCGCCAGAGCTCCCCACGGCCCGGAGAGGGAGAAGATGGCGATCATCATTCAAAGGGTTATTGGGAAGCAGTATGGTGACTATTTCTATCCTGCTCTTTCCGGGGTGGCCCAGTCCCAGAATTACTATCCGGTCCCTCCCATGAAGACCGAGGAAGGCGTCGCTCATATTGCCCTGGGCCTTGGCAAGACCGTCATGGAGGGAGGCAAGGTGCTCCGTTTTGCGCCCCGCTATCCCACCATCCTGCCCCAGTTCTCCAGCGTCGAAGACGTGTTGAACAACGCCCAGCGTTATTTCTATGCCCTGAAGATGAAGAACTCCGGCCTCAAGCTCGATATGGACGAAACCTCAACCCTTCAGCGGCGAGCGGTGGCGGAGGCCGAAGGGGAGGACCCGGTCAAGCTGCTGGCCAGCACTTACAGTCCGGTTGAAAACTGTATCCGCGACAGCGCCATGATGCCCGGCCCCAAGCTCCTCACCTTTGCCCAGGTGCTCAAATACAAGCGCTACCCCCTGGCTGAGATCCTCTCGGATGTCTTGGAGATTGCCCAAAAAGGTATGGGCTGCGAGGTGGAGCTGGAATTTTCCATGAACCTGGGTTCCGACCCGGATCAGCGACCGGAATTGAGTCTCCTTCAGATCAGGCCCATGGCCAGCGAAGAGACCTTGACCGAAGTTGCCATCAGCCCTGACGAGATCTCGAAAGCCTTTTGCTACTCCACCCACGCTCTCGGGAATGGCAGGAAAAGGGATCTTGCGGATATTCTCTATGTCAAGCCGCAAGTCTTTGACACCGTCCGGATGCCCGAAATTGCACGCGAAATCGGGGAGCTGAACACCGCGCTCAGCCGTCGCGGGCGCAAGTACCTGCTCATCGGACCCGGCCGGTGGGGTTCCGGTGACCGCTGGCTGGGGATTCCGGTTGGTTGGGCGGATATCTCAGCGGTGGGAGCCATCGTCGAGACCACTACCCCTCAATTGAAGGTGGAACCCTCCCAGGGGTCCCATTTCTTTCACAACATCACCTCGCTCGGCATCAGCTACCTCGTGGTGACGCCGAAAGGAGGCGACTTTCTCGACTGGAACTGGCTTCAATCCCTCTCGCCAGCCCATGAAACGTTCCATGTGGCGCACCTTCAGCTGGACGCTCCGATGATCCTGAAACTGGATGGGAAGAAGTCGCTTGGTGTCATTAATATCGACGCTCCCGCCGCTGGCGGAAGCCATGAGAACCCGCTCTGTGCGGACGGGTTCGAATAAGGCTGGCAGGTGACTTCTGCCGGCCTCATTACTCAATCCAGGAGGTATCGAATGGTAGCTGAGATCATGAGCATCGTAAAAGCGAGGGATCCCCACGAAAAGGAATTTCACCAGGCCGTGAGCGAGGTGGTGGAATCCATTCAACCGGTTCTGGAGGCAAACCCCAGGTATCGGCAAGCCAAGATTTTGGAACGGATTACCGAACCGGAGCGGGTTATCATGTTTCGGGTGCCCTGGATGGACGACCAAGGGAATGTTCAGGTCAACCGCGGTTACCGGGTTCAGATGAACAGCGCTATCGGCCCCTACAAGGGCGGGATACGTTTTCACCCCTCGGTCACCCTCAGCACCCTCAAGTTTCTCGGATTCGAGCAAACCTTCAAGAACGCTCTCACCACCCTGCCCATGGGCGGCGGCAAAGGGGGGGCCGACTTCAATCCCAAGGGGAAGTCAGACAACGAAGTGATGCGCTTCTGCCATAGCTTCATGACCGAGCTTTTCCGGCACATCGGGCCCAACACGGACGTTCCCGCCGGGGATCTGGGAGTGGGTGCGCGGGAAGTTGGCTACATGTTTGGCATGTACAAGAAGCTCTGCAACGAATTCACCGGAGTTTTCACCGGCAAGGGCCTCAACTGGGGCGGCAGCCTCATCCGCCCGGAGGCAACCGGCTACGGGGTGGTCTATTTTCTCGAGGAGATCCTGGCAACCCGCGGTGAATCCCTGGCGGGCAAGACGGTGGTGATCTCGGGCTATGGAAACGTCGGTGCCTATGTGGTGGCGAAGGTGAACGAGTTGGGAGGCAAGGTGGTCACCCTGGCGGACGAGTACGGCTATGTCTTCGATCCCGACGGCATCCAGGGCGAGAAGCTCAAGTTCATGGCCAGCCTCTGGACGATCTACCGCAAATCCGCCAAGGAATATGCCGACAAATTCGGCTGTGAGTGGGTGCCCAACAAACGGCCATGGGAAGTGAAGTGCGATATCGCCATCCCCACCGCCATGGAAAACGAACTGAACGGGGATCAGGCCAGGATGCTCGTGAAGAACGGCTGCAAAGTGGTGGTCGAGGCCGCCAATATGCCCTGTACCCCTGAAGCTGTCCATGAATTCCAGACCAACGGCATCCCCTTCGCTCCCGGAAAGGCGGCCAACGCCGGGGGAGTGGCGACCTCAGGGCTCGAAATGACCCAGAACAGCATGCGCCTCAGCTGGACCAGTGAGGAAGTGGATACCCGGCTGAAGATCATCATGAAAACAATTCATAAAACCTGTCTGGAGGCGGCAGCTCAATACGGCTCTCCTGGCAATTATGTCAAGGGCGCCAATATCGCCGGGTTCACCAAGGTCGTAGATGCCATGATGGATCAGGGACTGGTGTGAGCCGCCGTTGACGATTGCAGCTGACGCAGGGTCGGCGCCCCGGCAAGCCCCGTCGGAGGCAGCAGACCCGGGTCGGCGCGAATTCCAGGGAATCTTGCAGTGAATCGGAGTGATGGGTTTTCAACTTCATTGTGGTGCTCCTGAAGGAGCCCAGAGAAAGGAGACGGCAGTAATGGCAAAGACAAAAATGACCCCCAGTGAAGCTTTGGTTGAAACGATGGCGGCGGAAGGCGTAACTACGGTGTTCGGCATTGTGGGATCAGCCTTCATGGACGCCCTCGACCTCTTCCCCGATGCCGGCATTCGCTTCGTGCCGGTTGCCCACGAACAGGCGGCCTGCCATGCGGCGGACGGGTTGGCCCGCGTGACCGGGAAGCCGCAGTGCTGCATCGCCCAGAACGGCCCCGGGGCCGCCAACTTTGTGTCGGCGCTGACAGCGGCCTTCTGGGCCCACTCGCCGGTGGTGGCCATCACCCCCGAGACCGGCTCCATGGGAATCGGCACCGGTGGTTTTCAAGAGCTGGATCAGATGCCCATGTTCCAAAAACAGACCGTCTATCAGGTGCGGGTGAACCGCCCCGAACGGATGGCCGAATTGGCCCGCCGTGCCTTTTACATGGCAAAGACGGAAAACGGCCCGACCCAGCTCAATATTCCCCGCGACTATTTCTACGGGGTCTGTGAAGACGAAATCTACGAAACTCTGAACATCTCACGCGGCGCCGGCCCTCGGGCCGCCCTCGAGGAAGCCGCCAAGCTGCTCGCCAACGCCAACTACCCCGTCATCCTGGCCGGCGGCGGGGTATCGCAGGGAGACGCCCAGCAGGAAGCCAAGGCTCTGGCAGAATATCTGACCGCGCCCGTCGTCAACAGTTACCTCCACAATGACGCCTTCCCCAACGATCATGAGCTGTCGGTCGGTCCAATCGGCTACTGCGGTTCCAAAGCCGCGATGCGCATCATTGCCAAAGCTGATGTGGTCCTGGCCCTCGGCTGCCGTCTCGGGCCGTTCGGCACCCTGCCCCAGTATGATATTGAATACTGGCCAGCCAACGCCAAGATCATCCAGGTGGACGTCGATCCCAAGGTCCTCGGCCTCAGCAAGAAGGTCAATGTGGCGAGCATGGCAGACGCCAAAGAGTTCGCCAGGGAACTGCTCGCCCTCGTCAAGAACCTCACGCCAAACCTGAAGCCGGTCGCCAAACGCATTGCCGACATCAAGAAAGAGAAAAAAGTCTGGGCTGACGAACTGGAGGGCTGGTCCAATTCGACCGCCAAGCTGATGCACCCCCGTCGCTTTCTCTGGGAACTCGCCAAGGCCATGCCGGCCGGTTCCATTGTCGCTACCGACATCGGCAACAATTCCTCCATGGCCAATTCCTACTTCAAGTTCAATGGGCCACGGCAGCACATCTCGGCACTGAGCTGGGGGAACTGCGGATTCGCCTACGGTGCGGCCATGGGCGCCAAGATTGCCAAGCCCGACGTGCCGGTTTTTGCCTTCCAGGGCGATGGGGCCTATGGCATCAGCGGGGTGGCCGAGGTCATGACAGCCGTCAGGGAGAAGATTCCGGTCATCGCCATTGTGGCCAACAACTTCGAGTGGGGCGCCGAGAAGAAGAACCAGATTGATTACTACAACAACCGGTTCATCGGGGCGAACCTGAGGGAAAACCCGAACTACGCCAAACTGGCGGAAGTGATGGGAGCCAAGGGCTATCGGGTCGAGAATTACAGTGAAGTCGGGGACGCCGTCAGGGACGCGGTGGCATCGGGCAAGCCCTGTGTCATCGAAGGGATCATCGAGGGCGGCGAAAGAGTCCTGGCCGAACCTTTCCGGCGGGATGCCCTGAAGAAGGCCTTCCGTATGCTGCCCAAGTATAAGCATCTCAACGTGGAATAGGGCTTCGATGAAGGCCCGGATTGGAGGTTTTTGACGTGATTGATCTGAAGAATATCCCTTCGCAGAAAGAAGACCTGGATTCTTATGAGGTGGAGCACATCTTCCATTCATGGGGTTATCAGCCCTCAGTAGCGCCCCTGCGGGTGGTGAGCGCCGAGGGGGTGCGGTTCAAGACCGAAGACGGCAGGGAACGGCTGGATTTCAGTTCCTGCTTTGTGAGCCACAGTATCGGCCATCAGGATCAGCGCGTGGTGGAGGCCATCTGTGAGCAGGCCAAGGCCCTGACCTCATTTGCCCCGAATTTCTCCACCAAACCCAGGGCGGTGTTGGCCAAAATGCTGGCCGAAATCACCCCGGGAGACCTGTCCCGCACCTTCATTTCCCTTGGCGGCACCGAAGCCAACGAAGCGGCGGTCAAGATCTGCCATCAGTACACTGGCAAACGGAAGATGGTGACCCGCTATCGGACGTACCACGGGGCGACCGCCACTTCCATGACTCTTTCCACCGGTGATGCGCGCAACTGGGCGCAGGTGCTGGGCGGCACCGAGTGGGTGTCGGTACCGCAACCGTACTGCTATCGCTGCATGTTCGGCCAGAAGTATCCCGAATGTGAGCTGCGGTGCGTGAAGTACATCGACGAAGTGATCGAGCTCGAAGGGGGTGACGAAAAGGTTGCCGGGATCATCTTCGAACCCGTGACCGGGGCCAACGGCATCATTGTGCCGCCTCCGGAATACTTTCCGCAGTTGCGCGAGGTCTGCAACAAGTGGGGGACGTTGATGGTTGCCGATGAGGTGATGACCGGCTTTGGGCGCACGGGCAAATGGTTTGCCATGGACCACTGGAATGTGGTGCCCGACATCATGACCATGGCCAAGGGGGCCACCTGCGGATATCTGCCCCTGGGCATGACGATAGTGCGAAAACCCATTGCCGACCGGTTCAAGGAACAATTCTTCTCCCATGGGGCCACTTATGCCGGCCATGCCCTCTGTTGTGCCGCGGCAGTGCGGGTGATCCAGATCTACCAGGAAGACAACCTCATCGAGAATTCGGCAAAAATGGGCAAGTATCTCCTGGAGAAGGCAATGGAACTGAAGGAGAAGCACCCCTGCATCGGCGATGTCCGCGGACTCGGATTGTTTGTCGGGCTGGAACTGGTGAAGAACCGCAAGACTCGCGAGCCCATCATGCCGGTGGCGGCCAAGATTCGCCCCGGCTTGAATCCCAAACTCGAGGTTGCCAAGAAGCTTGGAGAGCTCGGAATGATCGCCATGGCGGCTAATCCGGGCAATGTCGTCACCATGGCACCTCCGCTCATCATCACTAAGGACGAGATCGACGAGGGCGTGGCTAACATGGACAAGGCCCTCGAAGCCGCGGACAAGTACGCTGAGAAATAAGTGCTCTCTCATCACAGGGCTGTGAGGCCGGCCGGTGTTGCAGCGGCCGGCCTCGCGCGCCGGTGCCGGCCTCGGGGCGTCTCCGGTTCGCCTGCAGGGAAGACAGAGACATGGACTACACGAAGATTCTCGTGGCCATGGACATGGCCACCCAGTACCTGGCAATGTTCACTCAAGCTCTCCATCTCGCAGTGAATGATGGCGCCCAGCTCATGTTGTTCTGTTGCCTCGAACAGGACACCCTGGCTGAGATGGAGGACAGCATCGCTACGATCGTTGAGCTTGAAAGGTCGGATTCTCAGCGCCTGCTGCAAGAGAAGAGCGGGAAGGCCGTGGAGTTCGCCCGTGCATGGCTCGAGACGCTGGCCCGAGAAGCTGCCGCGAACGGAGTCACCGCCCACGTTTCGGTGGAAGAGGGTAAACCCGGGCCGCGCATTTGTGAACTGGCCTCCCATTGGGGAGCTGATCTGGTGGTTCTGGGAAGATCCACGCGCAGTGAGCTGGCAGATCGCCTGCTCGGCAGTGTCAGCAGCCATGTGGTGTATTGTGCCCCATGCTCCGTGCTGCTGACCCGTGAGGGGCAGGCGAAACCTCAGGCCTAGACGGAGGGGAGCCAACGACCGCAGGCGGGCGCTTATCCATCGATAATGAGGAGAGGAGAGGAAACAGTGGGCAGTACCGGGAATGATTCACACCACCGAGAG
>Ga0255347_1002279_pt1 | contig 27805 bp, 11 predicted proteins | sample wastewater_treat_2_FD_192479 | JGI IMG/M metagenome (GOLD analysis project Ga0255347, IMG submission 192479) | Wastewater microbial communities from Lulu Island WWTP, Vancouver, Canada - plant24 | ecosystem: Engineered > WWTP > Wastewater > Unclassified | place: Canada: Vancouver, British...
TATTTAGTTAAAGTTTGTTATTTTTGTAGTTAAACTTTATTAAACATTAGCGTAAACTCTAACCACCGTAAATAATCAAAGCTATTTTTACCACATTTTTTTTTCAAACATTCGTAAATAAAACGTTGTGTGCAATTGCTACGGCACACGAACAATCTTACTACACGACCTTATTTCATCGTAAGTCAATCCAGTTATTTCAGATACTATATCTATTGGTGTCAATTCGCCATCAGAAGTAAAACCATCTACAAATTCCTCTGATAAGCAACTGCACACAACACCGTGTATAGGGCATGGCTTAGTTTCTGCTTGTTCGTTACTTTGTTTAATTTTATTCAGTTTTTACTTGTTCGACACTTTGGTGCTATTTATACGCCACGACACCATACACGTGGAACGTTAGGTGCAATATTTTTTAATTTTTTGCCACCCCACTTCGGTTTTTTCAAAACCGTTTGGAAAAAACTCGTTCATTGTTTTGCCGCTCAACCACCATTGCATTGCAATTTCTCCGTTTCCATCTGTGGCACAAGTTAATTTCCATTGTGGATTTTTACTCATTCCTTTTGTAATTGCTCGTTTAATTGCTTCATAATATTTTGGATAAAGTTCAAATTCTTTTTCTCTTGCTCCTTTCCTGCTTACTAATGGACAACCAACACAACCAAGTCTATTTGCTCCTGTTTCGTAATGTGGTGCAAGTTTTATTTGTTTTTCGGCAATAAAAGAATAAACATCTTTATCAGTCCAATCATAAATTGGATAAACGTGTTGGCTTCCTTTTTGCCATTTTCTGTTATCGCATTGAACGTAATCTCTATTTTGTCGGTTCTTGCTTTCAGAACTACGAACACCCTCAAACATAATTTTCCCAACTGAAACATATTCTTTCAAAAATTCACAACAATAGCGATTTAATCGAGTTGGCAACCCTTTTCGTTCAACTAATTGATAAAATGTTTCTTTGGGTTGCATTATTACTGTATGTGGATAATTTTCTCTTATATGCTTTATTGTTCCTATCGGGTCGATGGTTGTATTTGCATAAATTGAAGTGTATTCGATGCCTGATTTTTGCAATAAATAATCAACTACAGCACTATCTTTTCCACCTGAATTACCAGCAAATAATGGTTTGTCGGTAGCATTTGCAACCGTATGTATAAATTTTATTGCTTTTTCTTCTAAATTCATTTCTATTTCCCTCCCTAAAAAATTAAAAAATACAGACACCTAACAGCGTGTAAAACTGCATTAAAACGACAGTTTACACGCCTACCGTTACCCGCAATTAACGGTACTCCGAAAATTGTACGGTATTGAAAATTGCTTTGTGGTTTACCCATCGTGCAAATTTTTTCTGTTCATAATCTGGTTCTTTATTAGTTTCAAAATCTCTGTATGGTTGAGCAAATGGGCTACAGCCTTTTTCTTTTAAAAACATCACCCTTTCAAGTGCATCTGGTATATCTTTAACAAGTACATAAACAAATACTCTGTAATTTTTCAATCCGTATTTGTTTAAGTTTGAAAGAGCTTTTTCAATATATGGTATTTGGCTTTTTGTATCGCAAGCTAAACGTAAATATCTACTCCATTTTACTTTGCTTAATAGTTCGGCAATGGTTTTATCTTTTGCAATAATTCGAGCATCTAAACCTTGATTAAAATCAACTTTAACACCTAATTTTATTATCTTTTCAATCTGTTGCAATCCGTGTTCGTGTGCAAGTACATTGTTATCCATTAAAACAGCTTCTTTTCTGCCTTGCAAAAATTCTTCAATATCTGCATAAGGTCGGATATTGCCCTCTTTATTTGGCACTACACACCAACTACATTTATTCGGGCAACCTCTTGTTAGGAATCCATAAGCAGCCGTAAATTTTGGGTAAATAGAATAATCAGGGCAAAGTTTATCAATTTCTGATGGTAATGTATTAGTCATTTTAAAACCTGTTCCACCTTTTATAATTTCTCCATATTTTGCAAATCCTTTTAAGTAGTCAGGCGAAAAAGTAAAAACTTTGCTCATATAAGTTCTATCGTAATTGCCAATATCAACCCAACTTACTTTGTCGCCAATGCTTTTATGGTACGCTGAAATTTTCATTAAAGCAAGGTTGGGGAAATTATGCCCGTCAATATCTATTAATCCAATTTTCATTATTTGTTATTTTAGTTTTTAAGAATCGCAACGAATTATAACAGCAACTTAGCCCAACTTCGCTCCGCTCGCAGTGCCAAGTTGCGGGCGTTATTTTTTCTGTCTGAAAATGTATACAGCCATTGATATGCAACACACCGCCATTGCAACAAACAAAATTGCATATTCGATTGCGCAATTACGTAATATCTGACTTACTGCCATTGCTGAACAGCTGACGGCTACTATTAATGCTAATGCTTTTTCCATTGTTATTTTATTTTAAATTGGTTTATTAATCTCGATTTCGCTATCAAATCGGTAACTGTGATTTTTCGATAGTTCTTTTATGGTTAAATTGTCAATCTCTCGACGTATGCCGTCTATATCTTCTCCTCTCTTTATCATCTCGCACATCTCATCGCAAAGGCTGTTTATCTTTTCTTCTGCCTCTTTGGATAGCTCGTTTTGCTTTTGCTTTTGATTTTGCCTTTCTCTAATTTTGGCGTGGTCTAATTTCACTCTGTCTTTTCTTGTGGTGTTCATTTTTTCGGTAATAGCTTTATGCTGTGTGATTTATAGAACCTGACGGATTGGTTTATATATTCCGTTCTATTTTTTTGTTCAGCAAGTATGTGAAATACATCTTTATCGGCTCTAAAAGCCATTGATGCGTAGCGTATTTTTTTTCGTCCTTGCCCACGACCAGCGCCACCTCTCCTTTCTTTTTTATTCTCCATTATTTGTTTTTTTTAATAGGCATATTCGCCCAAATTATTAATCCTTTTACAATCATCGTAAAATGCTTCCAATGCTTGTTTGTACGTGTAGCCAAATTCGGAGCGATACTCACTCATACTGTCATTGCTTTTAATTCTGTCATAAGCCATCGTGTCATTTGATGTACACGAATAGTTTTTGCCACGAAATTCGATTGTAACGTCATAAGTTCCGTAGCCTTTCCGAGAAATACTTACCTTGTTCAATAGTTCTTGCTTTGTCATAATTTCTAATTTTTAAATTGTTAATATGTTTATCTCATTTCTGTACTTGCAAAGGTAAAACATTGCTTTGATACTGCAAAACAAAAACGGGATTATTTTTATTAATAACGCTTATTTAGAACCAATCTAAATAACAAAACAGTTAAGCAACTGTAAAATAAAGACTTAAAGAATTTATTTGTTCTCTAAAAATTGGGCAAATTGTTTTTGTAGCGTGAATAAGATTTTTTGTATTATTCTACTTTTTAACTACTACTACTATTTCTGACGGAGCGTTCGCGCGTATGCGCGTGCGCGTAGTAGTAATAATATTATTTAGTTTAGTTTAGTTTAATTCACCTCGTTAGCAACCTCGTTAGTAACCTCGTTAGCAACCTCGTTAGTAACCTCGTTAGTAACCTTGAAAAAATTTTTAAAGGTATAGTTAACCTTTGACGATGCAAACGCAAAGGGTAATATACCTATTTTTTAAATATTTATCATTCTTTCACATAAATTGCGCTTTCTATTTTAGACAAAAAAGTGGTAAAAAAGTACCATAAATAGATAAATACGGTGTCGGTACTTTGAAATAAATTTGTTTTATTTGCAGTGTATTGATTTATAACTTAAAAGCAAAAAATTATGTGGGGAACAATAGCATCATTAGCATTAAGCGGAGCAGGAGCAGTAGCATCTGCAATTGGTAGTGCCAAAGGAAACAAGCTGAGACAACAAGAACTTGACAAGCAACGTCAAAGGGCAAACGCCTTTTACGACACGGAGTTGTTTCAAGACCCGACGCAGAGGTCGGACAATCAAGCCTATCTCAAACTGCTTGATGAAAAAATGAAAAAAGCAAATGAAATCTATTCGGCAAAGAATAAGATAACAGGCGGTACACGTGAGCAATCATTGGCGCAACAAGAAAATATGACAAACGCCTATGCCGATGTGCTTACCAATATGGCATCCACCACTTCGCAACGGAGAGACGCTTTGTTACAACAGAAACGCAAGGCGGAAGAATTTTACGACAACCAACAAGTAGGAATTAATCAGGCGCAACAACAGAATTGGGCGAACCTTGCCAAAAATGCAGCAGAACTTGGCGCGGCTGGAATAAAAGCGTTTGACGGGATTGATAAAGGCATACCCGGTAGTAAGGATAAACCGACTTTGGAATAGATAATTCGTATTCGCTAATCAAATAACTCAATCAGCTATGGCTAAAAAAACAATAAAAGAGAAGGCAGATGATATTGTGAATTCTGCTATTGAGAATGAAGAAGAAAAGAAATTAGAAGCACCGAAAATACAAGCACCGAAAATACAATCAGTTCCCGGTGCGGTTACTTTGGGTGGTTCTTCTGCCGTTCAGGGTAGTACACAATCCACGCAAGCCCAACAGACAGAGAGTGATCAAACACAGCAGGTAGAATTTGACGGCGACAAGTATAAACAAATAGTAGATAGCGAGGAAGGGAAGAAGTTCCTTAATGATATACCGAGCCAATATGAAGATTGGCTTCGCGAGAAAGGCTACAAACAGGATGACGGTAACAACTCAGAGAAGATAACCAACCTTATGGCTGACGGTATGAGCTTTGCCGATGCCGTGAAACAGATTGAGCTGGAAAGCAGCCTAAAAGAGAAACAGCGAGTAGAACGGACGACAAAATCCAAAAAGACAATGGCTAACCTTATGGAAGCCTTTCGTTTGGCTGTTGATATTGCAGGTGCAAAAAGTGGAGCGAATGTTTATGATCGTGGCGACCTTAATCGGAAAGTCATAGATGCAGCCAATAAGGAAAAGGATAAGGCTTTTGATAAATACCAAAAAGCCATTGATGAGTTTAACGCCCGTATGGATGCTTTGAAACGTGATGATATTGCTGCAAGGCGGGAAAGAGCTAATATGCTTGCGCGCACAGCCTTTACGAACAAAGGAAAATCGAGTAGCAACAGCATTGGAGTGTCGCAAAGCAACACGGAGCAACAGACTGTTAGCAAGCATCAGAATGTAGTGCCAATAATAAACAGTGGTCGTGGTAATAGTTATGGCGGTTATGGTGGCGGGAAAAATCCCCCTGTTATGCTGACTGCAAAGAAAGGTGTGTTCAATAAAGACCCCAAAACGGGCAAAGAAACGTTTAAACAAACGGGGCAAACAATAACCTATACCATAAATCCATCTCATTGGGACTATGTGAAAAACAACATAGCCGCTCATATGTTAGGTAACCAAAATGTTATTAACGCCATAAAGAGAGACCATCCCGAACTTGGTGGCTCGCAAGAAGATAAAGGCGAGTTTATAAATCAGATACTTTCGGGAACAACTTTAAAGTCATCTGCGGGCATTGGATCTACCGACTACACTCAACTCCGCGATATGTTGATTAAAAAGTACTATATGTTGAGTAAGGACGCAAGAGATTACTTGGATGCTTATACCCAAAATAATCCAAATTGGAAAACTGTTAATAGCAATAATTTAGAAGAGACAGACAATAGAGAAGTAATAGATTGGTAAAAGTATTAGTTATGGAATATCTTGATAATAGAAAGAGTTTTTTTGAAGCCGTATCAAAAAAGAAAAACATTGGTTCATACGATGAGTTTCTTAAAAAAATAGAATCACCTGATAATAGAAAAAATCTTTTTGATGCTTTATCAGAAAGTTATAATATTGGCACGTTTGAAGAATATGAATCGAAGTTAGGTTTTTCCAATCAAGATACGCTTAAGCAAGATACTCCCATACAAGCAACGCCCAATCAGAAGTCGTATGTGTCGGGCGGAGAGCAGGCGTTCACGCAAAGCGATGAAGCATTGCGCCAAGACAAGCCAGCCAATAAGTTTGCTGAACTATTTAGAAACCCACATCAAGAAAACTATTTTAAAGACATATCAGACAGAGAGGCAAGAGAAAAAGAAAAGATAAGCTATGTTATCGACCCTTATCAGGACGATGACCTGACACAGTTCACGCCAAAAAAGGAGCAGACCTATCAAGATATAATGATAAACCAGAGCGAACTGTTTAAAGCAACTCCCAAAGGACAAGAGGCTTATTCCAAATTAATGGAAAAACAAACATCCGTTCTTGGCAAATACATTGATAAATACAAAAACACCCCCGAATACCGCAGGCACGTAGAGAACTACCAAAAAGAGTATTCGACAGCTGTAGGCGATGAACAGAAAGCCACTATTGACAAAAAATATAACGCATTGTTAGAAGAAAGGCTTCACAGTCTGTATGGTACTGAAATGAACACAGAGCTTGAACCGGCAATGGGAGAATATCTTAATGCGTTATACGAAACAAGACAAACTTCCATAGACGGAGCAACGCAACGTCTTGGACGAACATACACACAAGCGAAACTCCCCGAAATAAAACAGTCGATAAATGATGCTTTGAGCGAGCATCAAAATTCACCCGAATACAAAAAGGCAAGAGACAAAGAATTTAAAAGGCAAGAGATAGCCGCAATGTTCAAACCTGAACTTGCTCATACTACTTTCGCCACAACAGAGCTTAATCTTTCTCTTAATCCTGTAATGAGACAACTCAATGCCGCAAAGAAAAGGATTGAAAAGAGTGAAGATATGATTGAGGCTGCCTTACAAGGTAAGGGGCTTGGTGCGGGTTTCATTGACCAAGCAAAGAGAATAAACAATTGGACATACGGGTTTAATGATTTTATAGAGAACTCGGACGTAAGACAAGTGATAGAGAAAGCTGAAAAAGACGAAAACAGTCTGACAAAATCGGAAAAAGCTTTGCTCGATGCCGTTGCTTTAGAGGCGTGTGCTATTCAATACTTCAGTTATCAGCTGTCAAGAGGCTACAAAGCAGGTACTACTACAGCAGCAAGTGTGCCGTTTATGATAGAGTTTATGGTGAACCCATTAAGCGGTGCTGGGCGTGCTTTGGCGAAAACTCTCGGAGGGTGGGCTATCAAACGTGGCATCACAGGTTTTGGTCTTAAATCTTTGACCTTTGGCTCGCGTATGTTGGGTGATATGTTAGGAGCAGCTGGAATGACCGCCACATCGAGCATCGGGCGTGTTGCCTCTGGCGTAGAGGAGAGAATGATAGGCAATGTTGGCTCTTATGCGGACGTGGAAGGTGTGCATTTTGCAGGAAGAGAGGGCGAACAAACTTTTGGTGAGGCGGTAAGAAACAGTGTGGCGGATAATTTAGTAGAGAACTATTCGGAAATGTTCTTTGGGGCATTTGAGGGCGGTAGTAAAGCAATAAGAGGTTTCCTAAAATCATCCCCATTGAAAGGACTACCAAAAACAAAAGTGTTCGAGATAGCCAAAAATTTATTTTCGAGTTACGATAAATTTCAGAGAGCGGTACAGTTTCACGGTTATCTTGGCGAGGTGTCGGAAGAATACATCGGTAATCTGTTGCGTCTTGGAGTAACAACCGACACAGAGGCATCGGACGTGTTCAACGAAGACGCACAGATAGATACATGGTTGGGATTATTGCCTACATCGGCAGCTTTTGGAATTATAGGCGTTAGCGGACGTGGTATTAACAAATACAGTCGCTATAAAGATACGCACCGAATGAACTACGAGAAGTTCAAGGCTTCGCTCAGTAGTCAGGAGTTAGCCTCTTTTGAAAACGTAGAGGCTCATATCAACGCAGGTGATACTGAATTTACAAAAGACTACATCAAAGAGACTTTACACAACAAAGAGCTTAATGATGCACAGAAGATTGAGCGGTTAAATGCTGTTTACGGTGCTATGTACGATAAGAATTACGATGATTTTAGAGAAGTTGAAATAGCATCGATAGAGGAAAGGCTACATAATAATCATTACAATAAAAATACTAACGGCATAATGACTGTTGCAACGGATAAAAAGAGCGGGAACATCGTCTTTGTAACGGGAGCGGCAGACAACGGTGAGCTTATTGTGGAAGGGATTGACGGAAAACAAGAGACCGTACCGGCAGATAGATTGGAAGATATGAAATCTGTTGATTATTATAGCACCTTAAAAAGTATTGCAGAAGGAGAATTTGCACGAAGAAGAGTGGAGCGTCTATATAAAGAGGGAGACGAAGTGCAAGATAAAGACGGCAATAATTTTACCGTTAGTCAATTATCCGACAACGGTGTTATCATAAAGAATAGTGAGGGAGAGGAAGCAGAAGTGCCTTTTATGTACTTTGACGATAACTTCACAAGTAAGGCTGAAGTAGATATAGACAAAGCTGATGCGGAGATAGATAAACAAACAAACAGCACCAACGGGCGGGTAACCAACGTAAAGATAGGCGGTAAAGAGGGTGTGTTCTATATCAAAGCAGGAAACCTTGTAGCCTATAAGGACGATAACGACAATGTTATAATAGACAAAGAGCATTCGGATGAGACTTTTGTAGTGGTAGATGCAGAGACGGGCGAGGCAAAACAGGTGGGCATTAATCAAATAGACGAAGTTTTAGGAGATGCTGCGCCTATTGAGCTAAAAGAGCAGTCGCACGATGAGATACGCAATGCCGCCGAAAACAAAAATACTTTTCCCGTTGGAGCATTGGTATATAACGAGGAAATGCCGAACGTATTTACTACCGTGATAGATAATGGCGGTTATGGTTTCTCTATTGCCACCGTGAACGAAAAGACGGGCAGGTTAGAGAATGTCCCTATCAGCAACGATGCAAAAGAGGGCTGGAAAACGCTTAATCTTTCAGAAGGTAATGTGTTGCAAACAAACTTATCGAAATTCGAGATAATTTCCAACGAGGGCAACGGCAACCTGATAGTGTCTATTGACGGGGGAGAGGCAGTAAGAATGGGAACAGCGGAGCTTTCCGAAAGGTTACAGTACGAAGGCTTTAATCTGTCATCGTACATTGAAAACGAGAGCAAGAAAGCTGAACAAAAAGAACAAACTCCCGAACAGTTACAAAAAGAACAAACTCCCGAACAGTTACAAGAAGAGGAAGATGACCAATATTCGGATGCGGACTTATATGCTACCGTAAAAGCTCTTTACAAAAAGCGTGAAAAACAAGAGAAGATAGCCAATAACCCGATAGACCTTACCGACCAAAAAGCAATAAAAGCAAGGGAAACGGCAAAAAAGAATGTAGAACTGCTTACAGAGGAGCTTGCCAAATGGCAGGCTATCATCAACAAAAGGGATGAGAGAAAGAAAGCTGAACGAGAGAAACAGAATGCCATATCCGAAGAACGTAGAGCCGCAATAGAGGCTGAACGTATCAAGCAAAAAGAATTAGAGAGGATAGAGCGTGAGAAGGCTCAAGGTGTCCCCGATGTGTCGGTCGATAACGCCGAAGATGCTCGTAAGCGTGGTTATCGTATTGAAACGGGGCGTATGGTTGAACGACAACAGCCACAATACGGATTAATAGGCAATGAAAGAGAGGTTGTTTTCTCATCAAAAGACAAAGTAACAGGAAAATATAAGGTTGTAGAGGCGGAAACCTTACAGGAAAGCCACATAAACGGAAAACGTAACACTAAATTTTTCCTTACAGAGGCTCAACCAAAGGAGCGTACCGACAAAGCAAGCCAAATGGCTGCTCAAAAGATAGCTGAAAATCTTAATCCAAAACAGATAACGGAAGGGACTACCGCCTATGTAGGTACTCCAATAACCAATACAAGAGGCGAGATTATTCAGGGCAACAACAGAACATCGGCTCTAAAATATATGTATTCGCAAGCACCCGAAAAGTCTGCCGAATATAAGCAATTCCTTATAGACAATGCAGACAGCTTTGGGCTTAATTCCGAAGAAATAGCTGCAATGAAAAATCCTGTTCTCGTTACTGAAATTGATGTTACCGATGAAGAAGCTATCCGTCTTGGTCAAAAGAACGCACAAGACACAGAGAGCGGGGGTATTCAAAGGATTGATTCCCAAAAAACTGCTAAATCTCTCGGGGACGGATTGTATCAGTTTACGTCAAGGCTGATGCAGAGCAATGACGAGGAGCAATCGCTATCATCGACCATAGAGCAAAACGGCAGAGATGCTTTAAAGATACTTCTTTCAAAGAACCTTATTAATGAAACGCAGTATCAGAGTGCGTTTAACAATAAAGGCGAACTTACTCCAGAGGCGAAAGAAGACCTTGCGGGAATTGTAGAGAGCATTGTGTTTGCCAATTCAAAGAATGACAATATAAAAACGATGTTTAATTCGTTACCTCAAGCGGCGAAAAAGGCTATATTGCAGACGGTAGCTCGCGATGCGTTCAATAGCGAAGATGTCAAAGTAGTGCCGTACATACAAGAGGCGATAGAAATTTACTATTCGCTATCGTTAGACACGGTATTTGCATCGGCAAAGACAATAGAAGATGTTCGCAAAGCTGCTTGGTCGTGGTCAATACAAAGTCAAACAGATTTTGTTGGGAATTTATTTTTCCCTTCACAAAAATATACCAACTTTGCACTTGAGCTTGCGGTAATGTTCAAGAGCCAAACAATGGCTACTCAACGTGCAAAATTCAACGAACTTTACGACAAGCTGCAAGGAGTTGGCGGGGATATGTTCAGCGAAACCGAACTTTTGCCGTTCCGTGATGCTGTCGAGAAAATTTATAATGTAAAACTCAATAAAGAATTAGGTCATGTTACAAATGATGGAAGCCATGTATTGGAAGTCGGTAGTGAGCTTGGCGAAGAAAGGGAACGCGGAGGCACAAGAGGAACTCGAGGTGATGAACAAGCTACGAGCGGAGCAAGGTCTGCCGACAATAGAGAAGGAGTTGCAGGTGATAATAGACAAGGCACAAGCAATCGACAAACAAAAGAGGAAATGTCCGAGAAACGTGCCATTGCCGAAGGTGTAACTAAAAAACTGAACATTGACATAGAATTTGTAGAGAACCCAGACGAACTGCCCGACAGCGAAATAAAAGCACGTAGAGCAATACAAGAAGGTGAAAAAGTTGGCGGTTGGTACAACCCCAAAACAAATAAGGCTTACTTGTATATTCCCAATGTAACCACAGCTAACGAAGTAGAAAAAACTATTCTTCACGAAGTGGTAGCGCATAAAGGCTTGCGCGGACTGCTCGGAAAAGAACAGTTTAATGCGTTGTGTGATAGCGTATGGCAACAGATGACAGGTAAAGAGCGTTTGTATTGGACTGAATACGTTTTGGGTGTAAAGACGGGGCAAGCGCATCCTCTCGATATAGCAAGAGCTATTGGCAGTCAGGCAAACCGTAGGGCTGCTGCCGATGAGTTTATGGCTAATATGGCAGAGAACGGCATAGAGAACAAAACTGCATGGCAAAAGATTGTAGAGTTTGTGAAAGATGCTTTGCGTAAAATGGGCTTTGGTAAGGCATTTACCGACCGTGAACTCATAGAAAAAGATATTAAGAAGTTGCTTTCAAAAAGCTATAAACGACAGACACGCAACAAAGAAAACAGCATAACCAACGAAAAGGAAAGTGATGTTCGTTTCCGTTTTGTAGATAATACAGAATACATAAAAGACGATTTAGAAGAAGAAAAAAACAAGTACGGTGGTAAAAGGTATAAAATAGTTGGGGACGATATAATCGTAAGTACATATTTTGTAGTAGAAAATTCCGACCAATATTCAGAAATAAGGTATGCGTCAGCAAGTTTTGACAAAGCATTGGACTACGCAAAGGACTATTACGATAATGATATTGATAGCGATTATGTAACTATTGACCTTGAATCAATCGAAAGAGCAATCCCGATTTCTGAATTTAAAGAAAACAACGAAGAAATATGGGGAAACAGTTTTAATGAGTTTGAAGGTAGCTTGGAAAATTATATAGATACATATATAGATGATTATCTGGATAATGCAGGCGTAGATGTAGGATATGAAACAGACGAAGAACCTGTGCGGTTTGTAATTCAAAAAGGAGAGCGGGATAATAAATATACCGATAAGTTAATTTGGGATGTAGAAGACGAGATAGAAAGGCGTTTTGGTGTAAAAGTAGGCAAGTACAGTAGTTTCTATGTGAACAGAGAGGGGAATATCACAGATGCTTACGAGGACGAACAAGGCAGAGAAAACTTGTCTGTAACAATGCGTATTTCCGACCACACTCACAATCCTGCAAACGGCAAAGATGATTTGAATGTATTAATAGCCGACAAAGACGCCACTTCAAGAAGATTTTTCACATCAACAGAGGATTTGGTTTTCAATAGCGACTACACGGCTGATGAGATTGTTGATGAGATAGAGGAGTATTGGCGAAATTATGCACGTGATAATTATAATGGGGATGAGCTTGATATTCGTTTTAGAACAACAGCCTATCATGGCAGTCCGCACAAAGTTGATAAATTCTCTACAGATTACATCGGAACAGGAGAAGGAGCACAAGCGTTTGGTTGGGGGTTGTATTTTACGAGTATTAAGGATATAGCAAAAGAGTACGCCACAATGCGAAAAGGTGGTGTTGGTAAAAATCTTCCAGTCATTGACAACATCAACAGAGCTTTAAAGGAAAGAGGAATTAAAGAATATGACAAGTACTCATTAATTGACTTTGCTGATGCTTTGATAGAGAACGAGGGCGATTTCCAAAAAACATTAAACCAACTTGAGAAATGGGCAAAGCACGACAACACAGGAGAGCTACAAGAATTATTCGATGATATATCTTTGTTAGATGCGGAAGTGGGGAATAATCTATTAGGAGAGGCTAATCTATATTCTGTAACCATCCACAAAGACAAAACACCCGACCAATATACGTGGTTGGAGTGGGATAAACCTGTAACAGAAAGACAAAAAGAGGCGGTAAGGAGAGTTTTTGATGAAATCACTAACAATGAACCCGACTATCACAAAGCGAGTGAATTATCAAATCAATTTGCCAAATATGATTTTGAGGGCAAAACAGGCGAAGATATTTATAGAGAAATATCAGATGCTTTATGGTCAGATAAATACAAACCAAAAGGAGATTCTGATAAAAGAGCGAGTTTACTCCTATTAAAAAACGGCATTGACGGTATCAAATACCCTGCAGAAAGCATAGCCAGAGGTACAACATCAGACAATGCAAGAGGGTTTAATTACGTTGTGTTTGATGAAAACGCAGTAAGCATAGATGAACACATACGTTTCAGAATAGGTAATAAGCGCAAAGCTGATATGAAAGCTGGTTTATTGAATAAACTCACCAATGCAACAGAAGAACAGGTGGAACGCACTATTAGCGAGATAGAGAAGTTAGGTGAGGATGTAAAGGCAGGTGGCGATAGCAAAACCGAAAAAGTGGCTTATCATTGGGCTTTAAAAGGCACGGTAATACTACCAGAGGATAATGACAAAATATTACAAGCTATAAAGGTAGCAGAAATAAGTAAAGTTAATCCTATGGAATACAATAGCCCTATGGAACTGATAAATAATCACGACCATATAAAACTAAAAGAGAAGCCTATTGACCCAGATACTGTTCATACACTTACAAATAAGAAAGATTTAGGCAACGGCATTACTATTTATAATGTGGAGGAGAGTGAGGATAGTAGAGAGAATATGCGTAAGATTATTAACACGCATTTGGGCAACAAGAGAAGTCCGTGGTGTCTATTACAAGGTGATGAGAACGGAAATCTAACTGAACAGAGCGCAAAGTATTGGAAATATTATAATGGGATACCAAAGCGTGTAGCCTTTTATGAAGGCAGACTGATTGCGTTTAGTGCAAACGATAGTAATAATGTTGTATGGTGGGATAAACAAGACAAACCAACCAAAGGGATACCTATCACTCACAAGATACCGAATGATGAGCTTGAACGTACAGGTACTACTGAATACAACGAAGAGACAGGCTTGTATGGTGAATATTCTAACATTCATAGAGGCAACAAGGAAAACGGGCTTTATGAAAAATGGTACGATAACGGACAAATGTGGGTGCGCACTACTTATAAAGACGGAGAGAGAAATGGGCTTTATGAGGAATGGCACGATAATGGACAAATGTTTATGCGCACTACCTTATTAGATAACTATATAAATGGACTTTACGAGCGTTGGTACTATAACGGACAAATGTTTATGCGCGGTACCTTTAAAGACGACGGCAAGAGAGATGGGCTTTATGAGGAATGGTACGATAATGGACAAATAAAAACGCGTGCCATCTATAAAGACGGTGAAAGAAAACTACTTCCTACCGATGTGTCGTTGCAGGAACTTGTAGATAGAGGAGAGCTTGACAAGAAATACTTGTATGATGAGAACGAGGGGGAAGGCGTATTGTTTAGGCGAGAGAATGCCAATAAGCAAAGTTCAGAAAGTAAAACTTTGGAAGAATACAAATCAAAGTTTGAAAATCCAAAAGATATTATTACATTTGCATTAGAAGAAAACACAATATCCTATGGAAGCAAGCAAAAAGCAAATGAAACTCTTAGAGAAACGGTCAGAAATATTACTGAAACTGGCAAACTTAGGGATGATAGTGGAAGAAAATACATTCTACACGATAACAACGCTCAAAGCGGAAGTAAAGAGCCTGACAGCGTTATTAAAAAAGTTACAAAACGAACAGTCCTAAAGGATTTCAAAGAAAGTGGATTTGTAGAGTTCGCAGGAACTAAAATCGAATCACCACAAGACATAGCAGACTTATTCTCTATACATAGAAGTCCGAATATAGAGAAATTCCATCTCATATTTGTAGATGACAAAGGTGTGATATTAGGAACGCACGCATATACAATTAACCTATCAAATCAAGCCCTTTTACCTAATCAAGATGTTATTTCAGATACGTATAGAAAATACAACGCATCGGGAGTATATTTCTTACACAACCATCCATCTGGAAATCAAAAAGTTTCCATACAAGATGTAGCTTCTACTGATTTTATGTATAAGAAGTTAGCAGAGGAAGGTCAAAATCTTATAGGACACGTAGTAATTGATACTGATAAATTCAGCTATATAAATATATCTGAAAAAGCATACAAGGGCGAAAATTACAATCAAAGTCTATTAAGCAACTACATCAATGAACAGGTAGAAGAATACGAATACAAAAACGCACAAGCCAAATTGTTTTCAGAAAGAGAATTTATAGGAAGCGGAAAAGAAGCACCGAAAAGGCTACTTGAAATATCAAAAGCATTATTAACAGCCAATTCATCAAAAGGGGCAATCGTTTATCTTACTGCAAATTTAGATGTTGCTGCATATGATGTATTTCCTGATAGTGCAAAAGAAAGCGACATTATAAAAATAGCAGAACAAGGATATAAAAATAATCTTGGTTCAAGAATAGCGTTTGTACATGATGGTAGCTACAGTTTTCCATTGCGGATGCCACATTTCACTCTTGACGTTATTGACATACATAGAGGAAGTATGGAATTTGTTACGGAGAATAGAGAAACACCAACAATAAATCAATTATGGGAAAGCCAATCAGAGTACAGAAAAGGTAGCAAAGAGTTAGAAGCTATAGCCAAAGAAATACAATCCCTCAAAGACAAGGCAATTGCTGACGGTACGTTTATGCTTGCACCGAACGGAAAGTCTACAAATCTAAATGAAAAACAATGGGTACAAGTAAGAACAAAAGCCTTTAAAGATTGGTTTGGCGATTGGGAAAATGACCCAGAAAATGCAAGTAAAGTTGTCGATGAAAACGGAGAACCTTTGGTTGTGTATCATGGAGGCGGTGCAAATATAATAGCGTTTGATTACGATAAAATCGGCATGCAAGGAAGGTCAGAGGGAGCAGGGTTTGAATTTACAGAAAACATTGAATTAGCAAAAAATTATGCAAAAAATCATGGGGAAGGTTTATATAGCGTATTTTTAAATATCAAAAATCCTATAAAAGATGTAAACCAAAAGACATTAAGTAGAGCGCAGAAAGTTAAATTATTAACAAAGTTTAATGAAAAAGTAAACGCTAATGAAGCTTATACAAGCGACTTAGGTAAGGATGTAATATTTTCAGATTATACAGAAACACAAAACATACCTAAGGCAATAATAGAAATTGTAAACATGTTGGTTGATGATACTGATTTAGATTTCATAAATGAATTTATCAACACAACTCACATGAATAAAGAAATATTAGAAGCATTTAAAGAAGTTACAGGATATGATGGTGTAATATTAGATAAAACAGATGAATGGACTAAAAATGGGTTATATGTTGTATTTACAAATACCCAAATCAAATCCGCAATTGATAACGTAGGAACGTTTGATAGCGAAAATGATGATATTAGGTTTCAAAAAATACCAGAACCCGCTACTCCTTCGAGCATAACAGATGCCATAAAACCCGCAGAAAGCATAGCCAGAGGTACAACATCAGACAATGCAAGAGGGTTTAATTACGTTGTGTTTGATGAAAACGCAGTAAGCATAGATGAACACATTCGTTTCAGGATAGGCAACAAGCGAAAAGCCGATATGAAAGCTGGCTTACTGAATAAACTTACCAACGCAACAGAAGAACAGGTAGAACGCACTATTAGCGAGATAGAGAAGTTGGGCGAGAACGTTAAAGTGGGTGGAGATAGCAAAACCGAAAAGGTGGCTTATCATTGGGCATTGAAAGGTACTGTGATATTACCAGAGGACAACGATAAAATACTTCAAGCCATAAAAGTATCAGAGATAAGCAAAGCTAATCCTATGGAGTATAACAGTCCTATGGAATTAATCAACAAGCACGACCATATAGAGCTAAAAGAGAAACCTATTGACCCTGATACTGTTCCTACGCTTACCGGCAAGCAGGATTTAGGTAATGGAATTACTGTTTATAATGTAGATGAGAGTCAGGATAGCCGTGAGAATATGCGCAAGATTATTAATACGCATTGGGGAAAAAAGAGAAGTCCGTGGTGTTTGTTGCAGGGCGATGAAAAAGGAGAACTAACAGAACAAAGTGCAGAGTATTGGGAGCATTATAATGCGATACCAAAGCGTGTAGCGTTTTATGAAGGCAGACTGCTTGCGTTCAGTGCGAACGATAGTAATGATGTTGTATGGTGGGATAAAGAAGACGAAGCACACGAAGGGATACCTATCACTCACAAGATACCGAATGATGAGTTAGGGCGTACGGGCACAACTGAATATGACGAAAACACGGGCGGGTTTGGTGAATATTCTAACATTTATAAAGGCAATAGAGAAAACGGACTTTACGAAGAATGGCACTACAACGGACAATTAGCAACGCGTGGTAACTATAAAGAAGGCAAGATAGACGGGTCTTTTGAACAATGGTACGAGAACGGAAAAACATCTTGGCGTGCCACCTATAAAGACGGCAAGATGAACGGGCTTCACGAGTATTGGTACGAGAACGGACAATTGGCTTTGCGTGCCACCTATAAAGACGGCAAGTTGGATGGGTCTTTCGAAAGATGGCACGAGAATGGACAAATGCGGTCGCGTTCCACTTATAAAGACGACAATATTGATGGAACTTACGAGGAATGGTACGATAACGGACAAATGTATATGCGTGCTACTCATAAAGACGACAAGAGAGATGGGCTTTTTGAGGTTTGGTACGATAACGGGAAATTAAAAAAGCGAACTACCTATAAAGACGGAGAGATAAACGGTCTTTATGAGCGTTGGTATGACAATGGAGGTTTAATCGAGCGAACACTATATTATGATAATGGTGTAAGAAAACCACTTCCTACCGATGTATCATTGCAGGAATTAGTAGATAGGGGCGAGCTTGACAAGAAGTACCTGTATGATGAGAATGATGAAGAAAATGATATTCGTTTTCAAAAAATACCAGAACCCGCTACTCCTTCGAGCATAACAGATGCCATAAAACCCGATGAATCTATTATCGAATATGCCAAACGTCAGCAGGCTATGTTTGACGGGTACAGCGAAGAACGACAACAGCAGATACGCGATGCCGTTAGTGATAACATGGAGAAAGGCGGAAGGCTTATCAATAGAATATATAAGAATGCGTTTGACGCAAACCAACCATTAGAACGACTGCAAAAGAATATTCAAAAGCAAGGCGGAATGGTTGTTAATGGAGTATCAGATGCTTATAACGACCATTTCAGGAGCTTGGGCAGAGCCACTACAGCATACGATGAGTTCCATTCGGGAGTGTTTAGTAAGTTCAAAAATCACTTGCACTCACTTTCTAAAAAGCAGTTACCGACAAATATACGTTGGGCTGACAAAAAGAATATGACACAAATAGATAAGATAACACTCTATTTGCGAGCTAAAGATATGGTAGAGGCTAAATCTCTCGGATTGCCCAATCGTGGAGAAGAAGGATTTGCAGAGAATGTGCGCCGAGACAACTCATATATGACCAAAGTAACCCCCGAAGAGTATGTTGAAGAGTTTGAAAGAGCCGTTGGTACGGAAGATATAAACTTGCTATGGGAAAACGTTCAGGAAGTAAACCAATGGACGCTTAACTATATGGAAAAGAACAACTTTACCGATGAATCTATCAAAGAGAAATACAACAGAAAGTACTATGTGCCACAAAGAGGTTTCGAGGAGGGAGAAGCTGTTTCTCAAAGAACAAGAGGTAGAGAGAGCAATTCCAATTTCAACCCTGCATTGCGCAAGGCGAAAGGCAGGAAAAGCCTATCTGAAAGTCCATTAGCACACATGGCGCAGATTGCACAAAGCACAATCATGCAGGTAGAAAAGAACAACACAAAGCGTCAGTTCTTAAACTTTTGTATTGCCAATATGAGGCTCGGAAGGGTTACGGGAGAGTTCAGCGTTGATAAAGTATATTATAAAAAGACAGGTCGTATTCTTGAAAACGGACTTCCTGAATACGAGGAAGTTTACGGAATAATCCCCTATAAAGAGTTAGAGCAAGACGCCGAAAACAGACGTGAGTTAAGGCGTGTGAAAGCCGAGCTTGCCAAAGAAGGATTGGGAGAAAGTGAACGCGCCTTGCTTGAAAAGAGAGCTAAACAACTTTCAGATGCAATTATCTACGAGGCAAACGTAAGGTTAGACCAAATACGACCGCAGACAAAGGACAACTTGGAAGAGCATCGCGTAGAGGTGTTATACAAGGGGAAAAGGTATTCAATCTTTGTGAATGATGTTGAGGTTGCCAACGCATTGAACAGAAAAGATGGAGAGATGGGCAAATGGATGAAGTTCTTTTCAACAAACCTGCCATTTGTACCTATGATTACGAAGTACTTCTCGCGCATACTTACACAGCAAAACCCCTCTTTTGCACTATGGAACTTGTTGCGTGATACGGGAATGGGTTATATGACAAACATTGTAGAACATCCTAATTGGGTGGCGACATTTACCGAAAATCTTATACGTACTCAAAGCACCATTGCCGACTATGCTTTTAGAGGCAAATTGTCTGAAGGCGAGATGGGCGATTATCTCAAAGAGTTTTTTGCCGAAGGCGCACAGACAGGGTTTAGTTTCATTAACAGGATGGAAGACCTAAAAAGGCAGATAAAAAGAGAACTTAATGTAGATAATAAGTTAGCTGATAAGATATTAAAAGGCGGCACATCCGTTTTACAATTCTTCTCTAACATCACAGAGTGGTCGGAATTGACAGTACGTTTCTCGCAATATGTTACGGCTCGCGAACATGGTATGACACCAGCACAAGCCGCTACAGAGGCAAAAGAAGTTTCTGTGAATTTTGACAGAAAGGGCAAACTTAGACTGTTCTATGGACTATTTTCGTTCTTCAATGCCACCATGCAGGGAAGTAATAAAATGATACGCCAATGGAACAACGGGCATAAGATAGGTCTTGCACTATATTTTTCGGCACATGTGGCAAGCGGTGTTCTTAATACTTTGCTTATGCCCGATGACCCAGAAGATGAAAAAGGATACGGTGAATATGACAGAATGATCAATATAGTTATTGGTTCGTGGAGAATACCGCTACCGCAAGGATTAAGAGCGTTCCACGCAATAGGTGTACAGATAGCTCTTGCTATGCAAGGTCAAAAGACGTTACAAGCGGCTATTATGGATGCGCTGTCGTTTGTGTTTGGTGAGTGGTTGCCAATAAACCCGATTGACGGATTTTATATTGACCCATCAACAAATAGGTTACGTTACAGGGCTGATTTAGGGTTCAGAAGTTTTGTGCCTACATTTGCAACACCTATCTATGACGTAGTAACCAATACGACCTACAGCGGTGGTACGGTACACAGAGAGCCGTTTGTTAAAACGCTTGATGTCCCCGCAACGATGCTTTCCAAAAAAGGTGTGAACGGAACACTACAAGAGCTGACTGACAAACTGTTCGAGTTGGGCGGTGGCAACCTTACAAGAAAGACAATGATGAGAAGTGACGGAACAAGAGTGAGCGAACTCTATAATTGGAATCCGAGCGACATAGAGTTTTTGACAAAAGCCTTTACGGGAGGAGTGGGGCAGTTTGCAATGGATATGTTCGACACAGGATATAACATTGTAACAGGAAACGTTAATTCGTTCGATGACTTTGCTGCAACGATGCCGGTAGTGAAACGTGCTTACAAGCCCTATAAGGAAGAGACCTCTTTTAATTCGGCATATTACGAATTGTTAGGGAAAATAAAAGCCGCCAAAGAATCGTACAACACACTTCCAAAAGAAAGGAGACAGATATTCGATAGAGCCGTTTCTGTTATGAGTTCTGTTGATGTAAACAATCCAACAAAAGCCAATTTAAAAAGCATTAATAACGTGTTGGAAGATTGGAATATAAATTATTGGTAGTTTTTTAGGTAAAAACAGACAAAAACTACATAAAAATAGCTCATTTATTTGAAGTAAATATGCTTTTTTTGTATTGATATTAAGCCGTAATTATTCGGCTATAATGATTAACCTTTAAAAAAAAAAGATTATGGTTAGATTAATTCAATTATTTAAGTCGGGAGAGACTTTAGAAACGGTTATCAGTACTGCTTTTTTTAACCGTATGTACATCGGGAAAGACAATGAAGTCCGCTTGGACTTTGGACACGAAATTGTTTATCTCGCTCATCTATCACGGTTGGAAGCCGAAAAGACAATGCAAGTAATCAAACAGTTTGTTTTAGGCTCTACCGATTCGCCATTTGCAGAAGACACCACAATAGATTTTTCTAAACAGAAAGACCTTGAGGCTGTTCAAACGGCTATTGCGGAAGTAGAGAACCTAACAAATGACCTCTACTACTACGACAGCGCAAATGACAGATTTCTTGTTTTCAGAAAAATGATTTCCGAAAACGAGGGAGTAGTGTCTGTTCACGAAAAAACTCCTGCCAACACTTTCTATAAGCTCAACGATAATTTTTACTTCTACAACGGAGAGAGCGTAACAAATCTCACTACCGAAGAGGTTACCGTTGTTGATACGATTGAAGAACTCGACGGATTAATAGCTAATGATACTGCCGTAGAGAATGCGTATTATTTGGTAGAAACATTAAATCTTCTTTATCAATACAGAGAAGTAGATGTAGAGGTAAAAGGCTTTTCCGAAAAAGAACATGCTGACGGAAGTTATTGGAAAGACGGCGAGAGCTATTATAAGAGCGACAGCCTCGCTATGAACGACGTAACTGTAACGTCCTATGAGGATTTGGAAGCTGCTAATTCCGCAAGCCACTCTACAGGTGATGTTATCTTAGTGGATGGTGTATTGTACGAAAATACAGACAGCGCAACATGGGAAGAAAAAGAAGTTACTCCGTTTACCATAGTAACCACAATGCCTGTGGTAGAAGAAGTCGAATACGACAGTTACTATTGGGACAGTAGCGAATCGAAACTCTACAAGTGCGAAGACGTAATAACGCAAGAATTACAAATGGCTCTCCCATTGGGAGAAGTGCCGTATTTGTATAAAGATGATTTCTTGTTTAGTGCCGACGGATTGGGACTGAAGGATTTAGGATGCAACCCCGACAAGATGCTTTTGGATTGCGAGCTATCTCAATCTTCTTGGTACAAAGACGAAGAAGGCAACCTCTATACATCATTATACGGGGACAGTCTTAATCTCTACGATACATTTCTCAAATCGGGCTTTACCGCAGTCAGCGCAACCGATAAAGAGTTTAACCATTCGTATTTGAACATAAACATTTAAAATGGTAAAAATCAACAAACATAATGTTCGTTTTTTCCTAAACAAACAGCCCGACACACGGTATGAAGAACCAAATCCGCTTAACTCTTTGCATTTCTCAAATAATGTAAGGCTGCTTGAAGAGTGTAGGGATATGTACGACAAACTGCGTGAGTTCAGAGAAAAAGCCCTGCGTTCAATAAACTATACGTTAGGCAGACAATGGGAAGACCGCATTATCGACCCTGACGGCGAGTATCATGGTCAGACGATAAAAGAAGAGGAGTATATAAAAAGGCAAGGACACGTCCCGTTGAAGTACAACATAATGAATAAGTCTAAAAAATCTATCGTTGGACTTTTCAGACAAAATCGCCAAGAACCTGTGGCTATTGCACGTGAGAGAGATGAGCAGAAATTGGGCGAAATGATGACCATTGCCTTGCAGTACGCTTACAACACCAATAACATCTACGAACTAAACGCTCGTTTATTAGAGGCGTGTTGGGCTACAGGACTTTTTGCACGAAGTATTTATTTTAGGCATATCAGCGAAAGGCAGATGTCTGATGTTTATGTGCAGAATGAAAATCCCTTTATGCTCTTTTTCAATAGTGATGTTCAAGATGCGATGATGCGCGACATCACCACGATAGGCGCAATACGCGATATGAATATCGACGAGCTTATTTCCGCTTTTGCAAAATCAGAAAGCGATGCAAAAGCATTGTTGGAAGAGTATGATTACATCTCGAGAAATAAAGAATCTTTCCTTTATGCTTTTGACAAAGACAGGAACACAAAAGGTACTGATTTTTATGTTTCAAGCGACCCCTCAAAATGCAGAGTGTTTGAAGTGTGGCGACTTGAGAGCGAGAAATGTTATTATTGCCACGACAGAGCTAACGGAACGGAGTGTTACAGACCTATTTCCGAAAGGATAGCTATTGAGCAAGAGAACGCTCGAAGAAAAGCAGAGATGGTGTCGTTGGGTTATTCGGAAGATAATGCTAACCTTATTGAATACGAATGGTTTGTAAGGCGTTTTTGGTATGTTAGGTATCTCACGCCTATGGGGAGATGTATCCGTGAAATGGAAAGCCCCTTTGAGCATGGCGGGCATCCTTTTACTATAGGTGCATATCCAATGCTGAATGGCGAGATTTCTTCTCCAGCAGAGGAGCTTATCGACATACAGCGTGGCATCAACCGAAGAATATCTCAAATAGACTTCCTGATACAGAATAGCGCAAAAGGTGTTCTGATGTGTCCGATAGATGCCGTTCCTGATGGCATGTCAATGAGACAATTTGCAAAAGAATACACAAGAAACGGTTCAGTACTTTTTTACAAAGCCAAACAAGGGGTGCAGATACCAACACAGGTAAAATCGAACTCTGTGAGTGCGGGCGAAATGGAAGTGATAAAGCTCTATATGCAGCTAAACGATGAAATAAGCGGGGTTCATAGCGCATTAAGGGGCGAGCGTCCCACATCTGGAACGCCATCATCGCGTTATGCACAAGAGGCACAGAACTCCTCTATCAACATAGAGGATTTTATAGGTTGGTTTAACACCAATATAAGGATGTCCGATACCAAAATGATGAACGTGATACAGCAGTATTACGATGATGAGAGATATATACCCATAGCAGGTAAGAATTTCAGCGAAGAGGCAAAATGGTACACACCCGATAAAATAAGAAACAGTTCTTTTGACCTTAATATCATAGAGGCAACATCTACTCCTGCCTATAGAATGGCATTAGAGAATACGCTTATGAAAGCTCTTGAGCTTGGTGCTATGGACTTTAAGACTTACCTTGAAGCAAGTGCATCGCCATTTGCCGATTCACTACTTGAGATAATAAAGAAGAATGAGAAAAACGCAATAGAAGAACAACAGCAACAATTAGAAAATGCTCAATAATATGGGTGATTTAATAGTTCAAAATAAAGAGAAAGGCATAAAATCCAAAGGTAGCGGACGTAAAAAGGGTACTCCAAATGTAGTAACATCTGCTTTAAGAGGTCGTATGATTGACCTGCTCGATATAGTAGAGAAACAGATTGTAACAAAAAAGGACTTAGATAACCTTGATTCAAAAGACAGGCTCGATGTCTATTTTAAATTGATGTCTTATTTATGTCCGAAGCCTATTGAGAAACCTGATAGTAGTGATGGTGATGAGTTGCAAAAAGAAATAGCCGTAGTTATGCAGGCAGTAATGAAGATGAAGAAATGACATTGAGTTTTATTTTATAATCATAATTTTTATTATTATGTTAAAGAAAGAAGCTGAATATTTAGTTGCTCAAATGAAGTCTTATTTAGACCAACAGCTTGCAGCTATAGACAGGCGTGGTAAAATAGATGTCCATGAGTTTGAGAAAAGGTATATGACCGTATCGAATGGCGGGTGTCCTGTTGACCATTCTCTTTTCCGTCGTTTCTTAAACGAATGTGCTATGGGCTACGGGGCAATTAATATTTCCGTGACGGAAGCCTTACCATTAGAGCCTGATAGCAATACGCTCTATTTCTTACAGCAAGAAAATGGCGATGTCTCTCTGAACGTGTATGTCGATGGTGAATGGGTTACGGTAGTATGTTCTATTGAAAATATTATTAGTATTCTATATGCAGACTTATGCACATTAAGAAGTGAATCAAAATTAATACCAGGTAGTTATTATAGAATTACTGATTATAATACAACTACCACTCAACCAGATACGCAGTCTGCTGGTCATGCATTTGATATTATTGTTAAGGCTTTGAATTCAAACTCATTATCTGAAGAAGCATACGCAACAATACACGAAGATGATACCTATTTTGAAAATGCCAAATTAGGTGCGTGGGAATTAAAATACTGTTTAGATAATGACACAAGTAGATTTGCTTGGGCTGATATCACCAATGGTAAAGGTGTTATATACTATATGAAAGACGAATGGGAAAATGAATGCCCTTACGATTTTAAGAATATACAATTCAAAAAATCGAACGTATTCTTATACACCTTTGGAGGCACGACAGATAACAGTTTAACTGGAGGTTGTCATCACAATACAATGATGGATTATGTATTGAGTTCCGTTCTAACACTCAACTTTAACACATTTGGTAATGACTGCTCTTCTAATACATTTGGGGATAACTGCCACTCTAACACATTTGGTGATGGTTGCTACTCTAACACATTTGGTGATGGTTGCCATTCCAACACATTTGGTAGTATTTGCCGGTATAACACATTTGGTGATAATTGCTATTCAAACACATTTGATGCTCTCTGCTCTTCTAACACATTTGATATTGTCTGCTCTTCTAACACATTTGGTTATGTTTGTCGTTCTAACACATTTGGTAAGAACTGCTATTCAAACACATTTGGTGATGATTGCGGTTCAAACACATTTGGTAATAATTGCATTTATAACACATTTGGTTATTACTGCAATTCTAACACGTTTGGTAATAGCTGCTGGTCTAACAACTTTTATCATGGAACATTAGGTACAACCAAAAAAGATTATTTACGATACATTGTATTAGAAGATGGTGTACGAAATAATAATTTTTATTCTGATGTAGAAACAGGTGGTTTAAACTATTTACAAAGAATAAGAATAAAAGGGTTAGAAAATGATACACCAACAGATATTCAAATAACGCTATCAGAAGTAAATACTAAATATGAATGGGTAATTGCTAAAAATTCATCTGGTATTGTTCAACAATATTGTATAGAAGATGCACCTTCAGATGGTTTTTTATATGGTAGAAAAAATGGTGATTGGGAAGAAATAGATACTTCTGGTGGCGGTGGTGCAAGTACAATATCAATAACTTGGTCTTCACTTAAAATCAAGCGTGATAGTGGACAATTAGTTCCTGGGCAATCTTATAGGATTACTGATTATGTGTGTACTACCACCACTACGGATAGTCAGGCAGTTAATAACTTATTTGATATTGTGGTAACAGCTTTAAGTACTAATGAATTATCAGAAAATGCAAGTGCTACGTACCACGAAGGTGATACTTATTTTTCGTCTAATAATGCTAATTTGGAAAGTTGGGAATTGAAATACTGTTTAGATAACGATACAAGTAAATTTGCTTGGGCTGATACTGAAAATGGTAAAGGTGTGATTTACCACATGAAGGATGAATGGGGAAATGAATGTCCTTATGATTTTAAGAATATACAATTCAAAAAATCGGGCGTATTCTTATACACCTTTGGAGGCACGACAGATAACAGTTTAACTGGAGGTTGTCATCACAATACAATGATGGATTATGTATTGAGTTCCGTTCTAACACTCAACTTTAACACATTTGGTAATAATTGCTCTTCAAACACATTTGGGACTAATTGTTATTCTAACACATTTGGTGATTACTGCAATTCTAACACATTTGGCGATGTTTGCTATTCTAACACATTTGGCGATGTTTGCTATTCAAACACATTTGGTAATAATTGCTGGTATAACACATTTGGTGATAGATGTACTTTTAACACATTTGGTGATTTGTGCTATTCAAACACATTTGGTGAGGGCTGCCATTCTAACACGTTTGGTAATAGCTGCTCTTATAACACGTTTGGCAATGACTGTGGTTATAACACGTTTGGTGATTACTGCTATTATAACACGTTTGGTAACAGCTGCTATTATAACACATTTGGTAATAACTGCCGGTCTAACAACTTTTATCATGGAACATCAGGTACAACCAAAAAAGATTATTTACGATACATTGTATTAGAAGATGGTGTACGAAATAATAATTTTTATTCTGATGTAGAAACAAGTAGTGAATCTTACTTACAAAGAATAAGAATAAAGGGGTTAGAAAATACTACAACAACAAATACTCAAATAGAACTATTAGATGCAAATACTGAATATGAATGGGTAATTGCTAAAAATTCATCTGGAATAATAGAACAATATTGTCCAGAAGACCACTTGACGAATGCAACTAATATTTTGTACGCCGATTTATTAAATTTAATCGACAACAATGAATTAATTCCAAATTTAAGTTATAGGATAACTGATTATACCACAACTACTATTCAAGCTGATACACAATCGGCAGGACACAATTTTGATATTATAGTAACAGCTTTGAGTACTAACAAATTATCTGAAAATGCTAAGTGTGTTAGAAAAGCTGGTGATACCTATTTTGCAAATGCCAAATTAGAAGCGTGGGAGATTAAGTATTGTATTGACAATGACACGAGCAGATTTGCGTGGGCTGATACTGAAAATGGTAAAGGTGTTATTTACTATATGAAAGATGAAAACGGAAATGAATGTCCTTATGATTTTAAAAATATTCAATTTAAGTACACAGATAATTTATACTATTATACTTTTTCTGCTTTTGAAAATACATTGGAAGAAATAAACGATGCTTCTTTAATGAAATACAGGGCAGCCGATGATGATGTTAATGGGATGACTAATAACGTTATTAAGCCTGCATACATTTATTTAGAAGCTGTTGAT
>Ga0255347_1002281_pt1 | contig 27779 bp, 26 predicted proteins | sample wastewater_treat_2_FD_192479 | JGI IMG/M metagenome (GOLD analysis project Ga0255347, IMG submission 192479) | Wastewater microbial communities from Lulu Island WWTP, Vancouver, Canada - plant24 | ecosystem: Engineered > WWTP > Wastewater > Unclassified | place: Canada: Vancouver, British...
CCCTGAGCCTGCAACGCCAGACCGGCCAGCTCCCAATTGCCCTGATGGGGCACCGCGACGATGAATCCCTGCCCGGGAGCCAGTTGCGAGCGAAGCTCCTCGTAGGCGGCGGGGCTCAAATTACGCTCAATCCACGCGCGGCTCATGCCCGGCATGCGCATGCCTTCCACCGCCGTGAAAACTAAATTGCGATAGGCGCGCCGGGCGATTCTCGCCAGCTCGCGGTCGCTCTTGTCCGCGCCCAGCGCCTGCCGCAGACGGCGATGAGTTCGCGCGCGCAGTTTGCGACTGAACGCCCAAACCGGCCCCATGATGCTCCACGCCAGCGCCAGCATCACGCGATACGGCAGAAACATCACCAAACCGCAGGCCGCGCGCGCGGCGACATATTCCAGACGATGGGAAAACTTCACACTCATGGGGTTTCCTTCCATTCCCGCAGCAGGCGAAAGCCCGCATCGCAATCGCGGTAATCCTCTCGAAAAAAGGCGCGGTTGGTGACGGTCAGCGCCGCTGGCTCGTTCTCCGCCCAACTGCCGCCGCGAGCCACGCGCTGGCCCGCCGGCAAATCCGCGGACGGCGCACACCATTCCGCGACATTCCCGGCCATGTCAAAAAGGCCGAAGCCATTGGCGATAAATGTCCCGCCGCGGGCGGCCGGCTGCCCGGCGCGAAACTGCGCAAGGCTGGCAAGGTCGCCGCCGTCGCCCCAGCCCCAGGGGTAAGGCGCGCCATCCACGCCCCCGCGCGCGGCGTCTTCCCATTCCCGTTCCGTGGGCAGGCGGATGGCCCGCCCGGTTTCCGCCGCGCGCCACCGGCAATAGGCTTCCGCGTCCGCCGGCGTCACTTCCGCCACGGCTTGGCGCTTCATGCCACGGCGCGCGGCATAGCGCTGCCCCCGGCGGCGGATTTGCGCGGTTTCGGGGAAATCCGTCCGGCCCGCGCGGTTGAGATACGCAACAAATTGCGCCACGGTGACTTCGCACGCGCCAAGGTCATAGCCCCCCGCCTCCCCGTTGCGGGTTTCGTGACGCGGGATGGCGCGCCACTCCCCCGCGTGGCCGGCGCCCGCCAGCCCGAGAAAAACAACCGTCATGACCCGGAAAAAATTCACGCGCACATTAAAGCGTATCCGCCTTTGACAATCCACCGCGAAATCCGCATACTACAGAGTTGATAGTCAATCCGACTCGAAAGGTGGCAACGATGGAAAATCGCAAGTCAAAGTGCAGCGGCTACGGCATGTTCACCGGCGTTTGCTGGGTCATTGGTCTGGGAATTATTTTGAGTGTGGCCATCGGCCTCCCCCTCAAGAAAAGTTTGGGCGACAACTCATCCGCGCTTGCCGCGCTGGTCGCCACCGGCATCGGCTTCGCCTATGTGGTGTTGTCCGCCGCCGAGTGGCTCGCGCAAACGCGCGCGCTCAAATCCAATCCCCTGCCGGACGAGCTGGACCTTTCCGAACGCAGCGTGGCCGCCGAGCGTTGCAAGGCCCTCACCGGCTGTTCCACTCTCCACCGCCATATTCGCCGCCTCTTGACCGCATGGGCGGCAGGCGCTTCCGGCCCGCAAGTCTCCAGCATGGCGGGCAATCAAATGCTGCGAACGATGGGCGTCCTGGCCGCCGAAACAGTGGCCGTATTGATTTTGTTGGGCTCGGGCGCCGCCTTTGGCGCACCGCAAGTTTTGCTGACGCTCGGCACCGGTTGCATGGTGCTCGTAACGCTGATGGCCATTGCGCGCTTCCAACTGGCATCCCAACTCGCCGGCTACATTGAATCAAATCTGCTCGCGCGCATCGGCAATGACACCCCCGCCGCCGCCGGGCTGGAGTTCACGCAAGTGCTCGGCAAAGCCGTGACCGACTCCACCGCCTCCCTTGCAACAGCCCAAGCGAAATTCGCGGAGCAGCTCGCCAAGGTGCAGGCCGATGCCGCCGCGCAAGCGGCCAAGGCGCAAACCGACGCCGCCGCCCAAATCGCCAAGGCGCAGACGGACACCGCCGCCCAGCTCACAAAGGCCCATAGCGATGCAGCCGCGCAAATCGCCAGCGCCCAGCAGGAAGCCGCCGCCCAGGCCGTGAAGGCCCAGGGCGAAACATCCGCCAAGCTCGCCGCCGCCCAGCAGGAAACCGCCGCCCAACTCGCCAAGGCGCAGGACAAGGTGGCCGAACAACTGGGCCGCGTGACCGAAATCGCAACCAGCGTGGATAACATTCTCAAGCTCCAGCAAACCGTGGATGGCACAATCAAGGGCGTCACCGCCACCGAAGAATTCAAGTCCACCCTCCTGGAACTGAAGCGGCACCTCTCCGAGTCCGACGAGATGTTGAAGAATCTCGCCAAGCCGCGCTCCATCCGCCTGGTGGAGCAAGACCGCGAATAGCCGGCCCGTCATGGCCGCCTCTGAAGCCGCCCCTCCAACGGCATCCGCCGCGGGGGGCGCTTCGTCTGCCCCCCCGCTGCAACCGGGCTTGTATCTGGTCGGCACGCCCATCGGAAATCTCGAAGACATCACCTTGCGCGCGCTGCGCGTCTTGCGCACCGCCTCCTGTATTTTAGCCGAAGACACGCGCCGCACGCGGATTCTTCTCGAACGCCACGGCATCACCACGCCGCTCATCTCCTGTCACAAGTTCAACGAGCGCGCGCGCGAAGAAGAAATTCTCCGGCGCATTCACGAAGGCCAAGCGCTGGCGCTGGTCACGGATGCAGGCATGCCGGGCATATCCGACCCCGGCGCGCGCGCCGCAAGCGCCGTCCGCCGCGCGGGGGCCTGCGTCACGGTCATCCCCGGCCCTTGCGCGCTCACGGCGGCAATCGCCCTCGGCGGCAGCGTGGACGGCCGCGGGTTTCGCTTCGAGGGATTCCTCGACCACAAAACCGCCGCGCGCCGCCGCCGCTTGCGCGAGCTGGCCGCCGAACCCCAAACCGTCGCGCTGTATGAATCCCCCTACCGGATTCTCAAATTGCTCACCGAAGTGGAAGAAGAACTCGGCCCGGAACGGCGGCTGTTCATCGCCCGCGAACTCACGAAAAAATTTGAAGAAACCGTCACCGGCACACCCGCCGAACTGCGCCGCCACTACGAAACCCATTCGCTGAAAGGCGAATTTGTCGTCCTGCTCTATCCCGCCGGCGGCGAGAAAAAATCATAGGCCGATTCCGATTTTCGTGATTGGTTCTCCGGGGCGACCGTGTTTCACTATCGCTAATGAAAAAAGGCGCTCCGATTCCATTCGCCCTGTTGGGCCATCCAGTGGGTCATTCCCTCTCGCCCGCCATGCACAATGCGGCCTTCAAGGCGCTGGGCATTCACGCCCGTTACTCCCTGCTCGATGTCCTGCCCGGCGACATCCCCCGCACGCTGGAAGACCTGCAACAAAAAAACTTCGGCGGCGTCAATATCACCATCCCCCACAAGGAAGAGGCCTTTCGCTTTCTGAAGGCGCATCACGAAGTATCGCCCCATGCGCGCGCCCTGCAATCGGTCAACACCGTCGTGTTCCGCCCCGATGGAAAATTGTACGGCGACAACACCGATGCACCCGGATTCCTGGACGCCCTGCGAGAAGCCTTCCGCGCCACGCCGCGCGGCAAGCGCATCCTTCTGCTCGGCTGCGGCGGCGCGGGCCGCGCCTTGGCGCTGACCTGCGCCCGTCAGGGCGCAACCGCCATGTTCGTGAGCGACATCAACATGAAAGCGCGATGCCGCCTGCGCCGCGACCTGAAAAAAGTTGCCCCGCAAATGGAAGTCGGCGGCGTGGCGCTGTCACGCGCCGAACAAGTCGCCCCCCACTGCGATGTAATCATCCAGGCCACGCCCGTCGGCATGAAGCCGGGCGACCCGCCGCTCTTGCCGGCAACCGCCTTCCGCAAGGGACAAATGGTTTTTGATTTAATCTATCGCCCGGCCCTGACCCCCACGCTGGCGGCGGCGCAGGAAGCCGGCGCGCGCACGCAAAACGGCCTCGGCATGTTGCTGCACCAGGGCGCGCGCGCCTTCCAGCTCTGGACCGGCCGCAAACCGCCGGTGGCGGTCATGCGCGCCGCCCTCGAAAAAGCGCTGAAAGCCCGGAGAAACTAAATGCCTTTCCCCACGGAAGCCTATCCCTTCGTCTCTGCGTTTATTTTTTTCGCGGGGCTGTGTTTGGGCAGCTTTCTGAATGTTTGCATCTGGCGCATTCCGCGCGAAGAATCCATCGTCTGGCCCGGCTCGCATTGCCCCGCCTGCAACCACCCCATTGCGGCTTACGACAACATCCCGTTGCTGTCGTGGCTGCTGCTGGCCGGCAAATGCCGGCATTGCCGCGCGCCCATTTCGCCGCGCTATTTCGTGGTGGAACTGCTGACCGGCGCCCTGTTCACCGGCTTGTGGCTGGTTCACGGCTGGCAGGTGCTTACCGCGCTATATCTTGTCTTCACCGGTGCGCTGATTCTGGCCACCTTCATTGACTTGGACCATCTGATTCTTCCAGACCGCGTGACCATCGGCGGCATGATTGCCGGCCCCCTGCTCTCAGTTGCGTTTCCCGTTTTGCACGGGCAAACCACGCGCCTCGACGCTCTCCTTCACTCGCTCATCGGTCTGGCGGTGGGCTATGGCCTGCTGTGGCTGGTGGGCGCGGTGGGCCGCCTGATTCTGCGCCGCGAGGCCATGGGCATGGGCGATGTGAAACTGCTCGGCGCCATCGGCGCATGCCTCGGCTGGCAGGCGGTCCTCTTCACTGTTTTTGTCTCCTCGCTGACAGGCACCCTGCTCGGTCTGGGCCTCATGGCCGCCGGCAAAAAAGACCTGCAAAGCAAAATCCCCTACGGCCCCCACCTCGCTCTGGCGGCCATCCTCTGGATGTTTCGTGGCCCCGCTTGTGTTGACTATTATCTGACGTGGGCATACGCTCTCCGCCAAACCCCTTCCATGCCTTATCCTTATTAAGGAAACACACATGACTATTCAAAATTCTAAACCGCTTCGCCCAAAAAACATCACGCCGAATACCCTCTTTCTCGGCATTCTGGCCCTGTTTGCAGTCGGGTTCGTGCTGAAAACGGCCCAGAGCGTTGTGGTGCCGTTGTTGATTGCTTGGCTCATCAGCTACCTGCTGGCGCCGGTGGTCACGTTTCTGGTTCGCCGCCTGCGCATCCCCGCTCCACTGGCGGTCGGCTGCGTAGTGCTGCTGTTTCTACTCGCGGCGTGGGGCGCGGGCGTGGTCATTCAGCAGCGCCTGCTCGCGTTTGCCAAAGCCTTCCCGGCCTATCAGGAAAAACTCGTCGCGCTCAACACCCACTATGGCCAGCAGCTCAACATCCCCGCGACGATTCTGCAAGACCTCGACTGGACGGCACAAATTGGCCCGCTCGTGCTCAGGACATCCAAGTTTTTCATGTCGTTCATTTCCAACGCGGTTCTCGTGCTGATTTTTCTGGTCTTCATGCTCCTGGCTAAACCCTACTCCAATGACAAACTGCGCGCCGCCCTTCCCGACCGCGCCGACAACATCATCGAGTTGACCAATACCATTTCCCGACAAATTGGCGCTTATCTCGGCGCGCTCTTCGTTATTTCTCTAACGACCGGCCTGTGCGTTTGGGGCGCGCTCGCCTGGCTGGGCATTGAATTCGCGTTCACATGGGGCCTGCTGGCCTTTGTGCTCAACTTCATCCCCACCATCGGCTCCATTGTCGCCAGCATCCCGCCAATCCTCATCGCGCTCGTCCAAGGCTCGCCCGACATTTGGCCCGCCGTCCTCACCGCGCTGGTGCTGCTGGTCATTCAAATGGGGCTGGGCAATTTCGTCGCGCCAAAAGTCTATGGCGACCGCCTGAATCTTTCGCCGGTGGTGATTTTGCTCTTCCTCGTATTCTGGAGCTGGCTGTGGGGAATTGTGGGCGCGTTGCTGTCCGTTCCGATTGCCGCCGCCATCCAAATTGCCCTCGCGCAAATTCCGCCGCTGGCGCCGCTGGCCACCCTGATGGGTTCCGGCCGCAAATACATGCGTAAAGCCAGCGCCCCGAAAGCGATCTGAATTTTTACATTGTTTCCCATCCCCTTTTGTGGCATCAACGTCAACCGATCCATTACTTTCCATCCGAAACAGGAGCTATCTGAATGAATGTCTTGCATGTTATCGCTAATCCGCGTCCGGCGGAGACCTCGGCGTCCAAAAAACTCGCCTTCGAGTTTTTCGCGACGCTCACCGAAAAAAATCCCGATGTCATGGTCAACAACGTGGACCTCTATCAAAACAAACCCCCGTTCGTGAGCGCGGAATTCCTGAACTACCTCTGGGGCCCCGTCGCGGACCCGGCCTATAACCCCACCCGCGCGGAAGAAACCGCCGCCAATTTCTCAAACAACAACGCCGAAGCGCTGATGGAAGCCGATGTGCTCGTCCTGACCATGCCCGTCTGGCTCAACAGCATGCCCGCCATCCTCAAAGCCTGGCTCGACCAAGTCCTGGTGCCCGGCAAAATGTTCACATATAGCCCCGAAGGAATGGTCCCCACCCACCGCCTGAAATCCGTGGTGCTACTGGTCTCCTCCGACCAGGTGTACAAGGAAGACGACCCCCTCGACGGCCTGACGCCCGCCATCCGCGCCATTTTCAGCTATATCGGCGTGGAAGAGATTCACATCGCCTGGGCCGATGGTCAGGACACCATCCGTCATTTTGATTCCGCCGAACGCCTCGAACTGGCGATGGAGGCCGCCCGGGAAATTGCCGAAGAACTTGTTGAACCCGCCTGAGCCGCGGCGCTTCTGGCTCCGCCGCTCCAGGCGGAGCTTTTTTTGTGCCGGCCCAGCCAGCCACTCACCCCACTCCGGAGAAAATCATGACCTTGGAAACCAATCTCATCGGCCCTCGTTTGAAGGCCCTGCGCGAACACCGAAAACTATCCGTTGAAGAGCTGGCGGAACGCGCCGGTTGCAGCGCCGCGATGATTGCCGCGCTGGAAGCCGGCGACCTCATCCCGTCGCTCACACCGCTGTTGCGCCTGGCCCGCGGCCTGGGCATCCGCCTTGGCACGCTGCTGGATGACCAGTCCGAAGACGGCCCCGTCGTGGTCCGCAGTGACGACGCCGGCGCAACCATTCACTTCTCCGGCAACGACCCCGCGCGCACGCGCAGCACGCTGGACTTCCATCCGCTGGCCCCCCGCAAAGCCGCGCGCAACATGGAGCCGTTTTTGATTGATGTCCACCCGGCCACGGGTCCCATCACCCTCAACGAACACGAAGGCGAAGAGTTCATTTACGTCCTCTCCGGCAACATCAAAATACATTACGGCCAAACCGTCTATGAGCTCGCCCCCGGCGACAGCATCTATTATGAATCCTCCGTCCCCCACCATGTCCATGCCGTGGACGGCAATGCCCAAATCCTCGCCGTCGTTTACGCGCCCGCCTGAGGCCCCCTGAACGCCCGCCCCGGATGAACAGCTTGAGGACCCGCCAACCATGACCCAACCGACCGAATATCAACTCGCCACAAACGCCCCCATCGGCGCAGGCGCCGATGGCTTCACCACCCTCACCCTCGGCCAGCAACTGGAATACTGGGTACGGGCCACACCCGATCAGAAGTTTTTGATTTATCCCGACCGCAACCTCCGCTGGACCTATCGGCAGTTCAACGACCGCGTGAACCGCCTCGCCAAGGGAATGCTCGCCATCGGCATCGGCAAGGGCGATCACATCGGCATCTGGGCCAAAAACGTGCCCGACTGGCTGGTCTTTCAGTTTGCCTGCGCCAAAACCGGCGCGGTCCTCGTCACAGTCAACACCGCCTACAAAGCCGACGAACTGGATTACATCCTCAAACAGTCCGACATGAAAATGCTCGGCCTCATTGACGGCTTCCGCGACGTGGACTACATCCAAATCATCAATCAGCTCGTTCCCGAATTGAAGGAGCAGGCCCGCGGCTTCTTGAACAGCGCCGCCTACCCCCGCCTCAAATACGTCTGCTACGTCGGACAGGAAAAATTCCGCGGCATGTACACCACCGCCGAACTGATGCTCCTCGGCGACCACCAGCCGGACTCCCTGCTGGCCGACGCCCAAGCCAAAATTGACTGCCACGACATCGTCAACATGCAGTACACCTCCGGCACCACGGGCTTCCCCAAAGGTGTCATGCTCTCCCACCACAACATCCTGAACAATGGCTGGAGCATCGGCCATCGCCAGCGCTTCACCCCCGCCGACAAACTCTGCCTGCAAGTGCCCCTGTTCCACTGCTTCGGCGTCACCCTCGGCGTCATGGCCATTTTCTCGCACGGCGCCACACTCGTCGCCGTCGAGGTCTTCGACCCCCTCCTCGGCCTGGCCGCCGTCCATCAGGAAAAATGCACCGTCCTTTACGGCGTGCCCACGATGTTCATCGCCATGTATTCGCACCCCATGTTCAAGCTGTTCGACATGACCAGCCTGCGCACAGGCATCATGGCCGGCTCCGTCTGCCCCACCGAAGTCATGAAGCGCGTCATCCACGACATGCACGTCACCGAAATCACCTCGGTCTATGGCCTCACCGAAGCCTCCCCCGGCATCACGCAAACCTTTGGCCACGACCCGCTGGAACTTCGCGTAACAACCGTCGGCCCGGCCTTCCCCGGCGTGGAAGTCGCCATCAAGGACCCCGTCACCCGCAAGCCCCTGCCGCCGAACACCGAAGGCGAAGTCTGCTGCCGCGGCTACAACATCATGCGCGGCTACTACAACATGCCCGAGCAAACCGCCGAAGTCATTGACGAAGACGGCTGGCTCCACACCGGCGACCTCGGCACCTGCGATGAAAATGGCTATTACCGCATCACCGGGCGCATCAAAGACATCATCATCCGCGGCGGCGAAAACATCTCGCCCAAGGAAATTGAAGACCTCGTGCTGACCCTCCCCGCCGTTCAGGATGTGCAAGTCGTCGGCGCGCCCGACGAAAAATACGGCGAAATCCCCGTCGCCTTCGTCATCCTCCGCGACGGACAAACCCTCGCCGAAGAAGATGTCCGCCAGCATGTGCGCCAGCATCTGGCCGCCTACAAAATGCCCAGATACGTGTTTTTCGTGGATGCGTTCCCCCTGACCGCCAGCGGCAAAATTCAAAAATTCAAGCTGCGCGAAGAATCACGGGAGCTGGTCGAACAGCGCCGCGCCGCCGAAGCCTTGGAAAACTGAGTTTCTCCCCCCCCCGCCGACGCCCCCCCCAAGCGCGCCCGCCATCAGGCTTGCCGAACGATGTCCGCGCCCAGCGCGCGCAAACGCGCTTCAATCCGCTCATAGCCGCGGTCCACCATTTCCGCCTGCTCAATGGTGGATGTGCCCTTGGCGCACAGCGCCGCAATAATCAAAGCCATCCCCGCGCGAATGTCCGGACTGGTAATCAGTTGCCCCCGCAGGCGAGCCGGACCGCTCACCACCACGCGGTGCGGATCGCACTGCACCAGCTTGGCCCCCATTTCCAACAGCCGATCCACAAAATACAACCGGCTCTCAAACAGCTTCTCAAAAAATAAAACTTCCCCGCGCGTCTGCGTGGCCAGCACCAGCGCCACACTCAAAAGGTCGGAAGGAATCGCCGGCCAAATGCCATCCTCCATCTTGGGAATCGCCCCGCCCAAATCTTTCTGAACCCGCAACGCCTGCTTCGCGGGCAACACAAGTTGCTCATCCACAATGTTCCATTTGACGCCCAGACGCGCAAACACCCGCTGCATCACTTTCAAGGTCGTCGTGTCCGGCAGCTCCGTAACAGTCAACGCGCCGCCCGTCGCGGCGGCCGCCGCAAGAAAACTGCCAATTTCAATATAATCAGGACCAATGCGATGGCGCGCCCCGTTGAGCTTCTCCACGCCCTCAATCTCAATGCGGTTGGTGCCCAGCCCGCTGATGGTTGCGCCCATTTTGATGAGCAACGCGCCCAAATCCTGAACATGCGGCTCGCAGGCCGCGTTCATGATGGTGGTTCGCCCCGGTGCAAGCGTCGCCGCCATCATGATATTTTCCGTGGCGGTCACGCTCGCCTCATCCAGCAAAATATCCGCGCCCCGAAACCGGCGCCGCGATAAATGAAAAGCGCCATTCTTCCGGCGCATGCCAATGCCCAATTGCGCCAACCCCTCAAAGTGCGTATCCAGCCGCCGTCGCCCAATCACATCCCCCCCCGGCGTATGCAAAATCGCCGTGCCATGACGCGCCGCCAGCGGCCCCGTGAAAAGGATGGAGCCCCGGACCAACGCGCACAACCGGCGGTCCAACTCGGTCGTCTTCAAGCCCTCCGCTTGCAAACGAATGGTGTGCCCCCGCCGCGAAACCGCCACCCCCAGCCCCGCCAGCAGTCGCAACATATTTTCGACATCCAGAATCCGCGGCGCGTTCTCCAAAATCACAGGCTGGTCCGTCAGGACACACGCCGCCAGCATCGGCAAGACCGCATTTTTGTTGCCCAGCGGGCGGAACGTTCCGCCAATCGGTCGCCCCCCTCGAATAATCAGTCGCGCCACAGTGCCCTATCTCCCTTCGTCCTCAGAAAGAAAAAGGCCGGGACCACGCAACGTGCCCCAGCCTTTGCAATGAACAGTAACCCCGGTTTAGGGCGGAGCAACGCTCAAGTCGGTTGTATCCTGCGCCGGGTTCATGTAGTCACCGCGCAACTGCTTGGCTCGCAGCGAAAACGCCGAGCCGCCCTTCAGCACCACAACCAGGCCGGCATCCCGGAACGGGTCCTGCGTCTTGCTCAATTCAATGGTGCTGGCATCCGAAGGCAAGGTGCCCGGGCCGTTGCGGGTGTAAAGGAAGGTCGTGCCATCTTTGGCCGAATCCAACCCGCACACCAGATTCCAAGCGTTGCCCTTTTCGGTAAAGTCAGACTCTTTCGTGCTGCGCACCGCGTCCAAGCCGCGCGCGGAGAAGAAGTCATACGTCACAGTCATCACGCCGGAAGTCACCAAATTAATAAAGTACGCCGTGGATGTGGAGAAGTCCTCAATCTTCGGCCAGGCCGAGTAGCTTCCGCCCAGCACAACATCATCCATTTGCGCGGCAAATGCCGACTTATAGATGTTCGCGCCGTTCGACACCGTCTGGGTCAAGGCTGCGCTGACCAGCGCCTTATTCACCGCCGGAACCAGAATGGCGGCCAGCATGGCAATGATGGCAATCACCACCAGAAGTTCAATCAAAGTAAAACCAAGTGTCTTGCGCTTCATAACTTCTCCTTAAAGATGGGCGACTCTTGTTGGGCAGAATTGCACGAAATCCTTTCGACGTCAATACCCGATTGAACGTTTTTTTCGCCAGGTTTTTTTCGCCAATGGCGCGCCCAAATTATTTGTGCTTTTCCCAACCGTTCACTTGCGGCATGCTGAAAGCATGAAAACATCCCAATCGCCATCTTTGCCCGAACGCCTTAAGCTGGAGCGCCCACTCGTTGTGTTTGACATCGAAGCCACCGGCCTCAACAAACGCACGGACCGCATTGTGGCCATTGCCATCGTCCGTTACGAACCAGACGGCAGCGTCGAACAATTCGCCTATCTCCTCAACCCCGGCACCCCCATCCCCGAAGAAGCCACGCAAATCCACGGCATCACCGATGACGATGTCCGCGAAGCCCCGACATTTGCCGAAATGGCGGACGTGCTGACCGCGCACTTCGACGGCGCCGACCTCGCCGGCTACAACATCCTCGGCTATGACATTCAAATGCTGGCCGAAGAGTTTACCCGCGCCGGGCGAACCTTCTCCCTCGAAGGCCGCCGCATTCTCGACGCCCAGCGAATCTTTTTCCGCAACGAACCCCGCGATCTCTCCGCCGCCCTGCGCTACTACTGCGGCGCTGAACACGAAGAATCACACGACGCCCTCGGCGACGTCCTCGCCACCATCCGCGTGCTCGGCGGACAATTCGAAAAATATCCGGAACTCCCCAACGACCTCGACGCACTCCACGATTACTGCGACCCCCGCGACCCATCCTGGGCCGACCGCACCGGCCGCCTGAAATGGTCGCGCGGCGAAATTGAACTCAATTTCGGAAAGTTTCAGGGGCAATCCCTGCGCAGCACCATTGCCAACGACCCCAACTTCATTACTTGGATGCTCCGCGCCGACTTCCCGGAGGACACCAAGCAAATCGTGCGCAACGCCATGGCCGGCCGCTACCCCACGCCACCGGAGCCGCCCGCGAAATAACGCCAGAAAAAGCCGCGCCAACAGACGCGGCTGCAAAACTCACGCAAAAATGGTTAATCCATCACGCGTTCGACCGTAATTTCCGGCCCCAAACGCTCGCGCAACTCGGCTTCAATGCCATTTTTCAACGTGAACATCGCCGAAGGACACCCGTGGCACGCGCCATGCAAGCGCAAATTCACCGTATTGCCCTCCATGGACACAAATTCAACATCCCCGCCGTGCCCTTGAATGTAGGGGCGGATTTCCTCAATAAACGCAACGACTTTTTCTTCCATAACCTGATAATCCTCTTTTAATAACCGTCCCACGCTACATCAACCGCCCGCACTTTGCAAACCAAGCGCCTCACGCCTCTTTTTTCGCCGAAACCATCATTCATCCTTGTATCCTCGCGGATTTTGTATTTTATTTATCCTCAAGATGAATTTTTTGGGGTGAAGAAATGGGTACATCCTCAAAATTATTGGCAAAACAGCTTCAGGAACTGGCCAACCGCCAGCACGGATGTTTCACCGCCGCGCAGGCCATCGCCATCGGCTACGCCGACAGTGTCCACCTCTACCATGTAAAAGCCGGACGCTGGATTCGGGTATTTCGCGGCGTTTATCGCCTAGCCAACCTCCCCGAAACGCCAGAAACCCGCTGCATGGCCGCTTTATTCTGGACCCGCGACAAAAACGGCCAAATCCAAGGTGTTTTAGCCCCGGAAACCATAAAAATGCTCAAAAACATGGCATTGAGCAGTGCAAAACCCATAAAAATCCTCATTCCCAAGCATTTTCGACGCTCCGCAAGCGTCCCGGACGGTATCTCCCTGATTCCTACAGATTTCGACAGCATCACAACCTCAAATTACGACGGAATGCCCGCCGTGAAAGAAGAGTCACCAGGGCCGCGTCCAGACCTGAAGCCAACCGATTTCCACAATATTTGCGATTATTACGACCAGATAGACTACCAAAACAGCCAGTGGCGCACAAAACCTTAAAGATTTTGCTGCTTTTAGGCATTTTTTGCCTATCGCAACCCGTTTTTGCCCTCTTTTTCCATTTGGATGGCGAACATCTCTGGCTGGAGGCAGAAAATGTCCCGATTCGCGATGTTTTGGAGCAATTTTCAAGGCTTGGGGTCGAAGTTCGCATGGACCCGCGCATCCAAAAGCCAATTTCGGCCAGAATCAAGGGAAAAGAGCTCGATAAAGCTCTGCCAACCCTTCTGGACCCCTGCGATTACCTTTTAACTTGGAAAATGTTGCGCGGACCGCTGGGCCGAATCCCAAAATTACACTCCATTCAAGTTTTTATGCCCGGCCAATCGTCCGCCGCCCGCCCGATTTCCGAAAAACCAGTCATTTTTCAGGTTACGCGCGGCGTTTCCAGCCAATCGCCCGAATTTGTGCCCGATGAACTGCTGATTGGCGTTCGCCCCGGCACCTCTTACGGGCCTTTTAAGGCGCTCATGGACGCCATCGGCGGCGTAATGGTCGAAGCGGACCCCACCACGGGCGTCTATTTGATTCGATTCGCCCCCGGAACCAATGTCGAAGCCATTTTGGAGCAAATCGCGCGCAATTCCATGATTGCACATGCCGAATTGAATTATGTAACGCGCCTGCCGACATCCCAATCCTCCAGTTTGCCGGTTATTCCGCCTGTTCAGCCGCCCGCCGATGGCGCAATCCCCGTCGCGGTGCTCGATAGCGGGCTTGATCCGCGCGCCGGGTTGTCCCCGCTGGTCACTGGCGCGTGGGATGCCGTGAACCCCTCCCGCCCGCTGGGCGATTCCCAAGGCCACGGCACGCAGATGGCGGTGCTGGCCGCCGGCCTTCTCGCCGCAGATGGCGCCGGCGCAACCGGGAACGCCTTGCCGCTCGTTTGCGTCCGCGCGTTCGACGACGAAGGCAAAACCTCCAATTTTGCGATTTTGCAGGCGCTGACCTACGCCCGGCAAGCAGGCGCAAAAGTGGTCAACATGAGTTGGGGCTCTTCCACCGACAGCCAATTTTTGCGCGCGGCCATGCAGATGGCGGCCAATCAGGGGATGCTGCTGGTCGCGGCCGCCGGCAATGAGCCGACCGGTCGCCCCGTCTATCCCGCCGCGTATCCGGAAGTCATAGCCATCGGCGGCACAACGGCGGCGGGCCGCGCCTGGGAACAGTCCAATCACGGCGATTTTATCAGTCTTTCCGCGCCAGCCTTCGCTACCCTGCCGGCCAATTCCGGCAGCCGGAGCGGCGGCTATGTCGGCACATCCATCGCTTCCGCCGTAGTCGCCCACGCCTTGGCGAAATACCTGAATCAACACCCGCGCGCCACCCCCGCGGAAGCCCGCGAAGCCCTCCTGAAAGCCCTCTCCGCGCCCCCCGCCCCGTCCGGCTACGGCGCAGGCACCCTCGACGCCCCCGCCCTCCACCGCCTGCTGACGCCAAACGCATCCCCTCCCGCTCCATGAATGTCACGATGACAACGGCGCGGGCCTCACGCCCTTTACGAACGGATGGGCTTCAGCAACGAAGTATCAGGTTCCGAGGGCGGGGATGAGATAGGAACCGTCGTCGCCGGAATAATCATTGGGAATCCATTCCCAAAGAAACATGGATTCGCCGAAAACACCGAATTCGGCACGGGGAAATTCCTTTTCCACGGGAAGGGCTTGGAGATTAACATCGCCGGGTCGCGTTCCGGAAGGATAGTCGAATAAATGCGTAACTCCCCGATCGTTCAAGTAATGGCTCAATGGCACCTCGCCCGTAATCACGGTTTCGTAGTAGGTTCGGCCATTGATCAGGCCATCTAAATTGATAACGGTTCGTCCGGAAAAATATCCGAGTTGTCCGGCGTTCCAAGAGCCAATGATGATGGCCGGCGGCATATTGCGGTTGATCCACTTCGCAGCCAAATAACGCTGGTGCCACGTGTATTCGCGATAAGGAAAGTGGAATTTATAATAAGCCTGCCGCAATGTCAGAAGCCCGATGAGGATAAGCACCACGACACAAGCAATGGTGCACGGAACTTTAGGTTGCGAGGCCTTTACATATAGGAACAGAACTATCTCGCCTATCAGCAGCAACCACATGATGTGTTGCCAACTCTTATACCAGCGATAATACAAATCATAACTAATATTGCCGAAATGGAATATGGACAGATATGCGAGATTGCCAACAATCAAGAGAAGAACAATTTGACTTAGGGGGGAAATCGAACGTGATCGCCACTGCGCAAAACATATCCCAGCAAAGGTAAGGAAGAGAAGGGCCACGACAATCCAGATAAAACGGGTAGCACTTAAGGAATATGGCAACAAGTCGGGGAATGAAGTAGCAATCATGGCGAACAATCCTGGGGAGCCCTCGGCCTGCCCCCAGTGTTGTTTAACCATGCCACTGATTGGAATCCATGTGCCCCCCATAAGGTAATAGCCTCCGAACAGAGCAAGGGCTGCAGCTGCGCCAACAATGAGCATGAATGGAAGACGTTTGCCATGGCCATGTATCACAGCAAGAATGCCAAACCAACCAAATATGACGGCAGATATGATGGCCGAGTCCAAGCGGATGTACGTGTTTAGAATTAACAAGACCAGCAATCCCCACAGAATGCGACCGCGCTTGCCCTCCGCTCGGTGCCATTGCAGGGCCAGCAGTACGATTGTCCAGCCCGTTGCGGCATGTAGGGAGTTCTCCAGACCCAGCCAATAGGTACCCTTCACCAGTATGGCGCACCATAAAGTGGTCATAATGAGCGGGAGCAGATAGCGGGATTTGCTGGAACGGAAAACCCAAAAAACAAGGCCGGCAGAGTACGCATTCAGCGCAAAACAAAGTCCCAGGCAAAGAGACAACAAAAGGCTTTTGGACGAGACTAGTCGGGCCGCGCCGGTGAGGATCCAAAACCAAAGCATTTGCACGCCATTGGTGGGAGTGATGCCGTCGAAAGAGCATATTCCCGTCCGCGCGGTATTCCAGGCGGTTTGCAAATAATAATAAGTGTCGTCGTTGGTCAGGGTGCCAACGACATACTCTTCGCCCTGAAAGAGGAATGGTAGCTGCAACAGGAAAACGACCGCGGAGACGAGCAAAAACAGAAGCGGTAAATGATGGGGTGATTTAGCGGTATCGGACAGGGCCATTGTGGTGCATAACTCCAGTGGATATTGTGATTCAATGGGGTGAGTCTAACGAATCAACAGAGTCGCCACAAGTGGTTTTTGCGTCGTGTGTCGGTAATAAGTGAATTGTCCGGTGTAATGCCCGAAAGTGTCCGTTTCGACGGTAGAATGGCATAAACATGAGGAGAAATATTTGCCTGACAGCTTGTAGAGAAACTGCCATATTTTCCGCATGCATACACGCCAGAGATTTCTTTTGACGTTTTGGCTCTGCCTGAGCGTTTCGTATATCGCATTGCTTCCCAAGTTTTATCTGATTTTCGATTCAGGCAACCGTTATACCATGCTTTGGTCGCGTGCATATCACATGGCCATTCTGGCAGCGATTGTTTTGCTGGCTGGTTTGTACTGGTTCGCTCAGGCCATACTTCGGAAAGCGGGGGTACGTTTGGGCATGGCCCGATGGGCGGATGTACTCTGCATGTTGTGGGTTGTCTTCTTGTGTACGCGAACGGTGTTTGCCTTGCTGGTCCAGTGGACGGCGCTGCCGGTCTGGGCGGAATCTCTTTTGTGGAGTCCCTGGCTCAAACTTTTGTTTTATGTACTCCTTCCCGTGCCGATTTTGTCCATATACACCGACAAAATGAAATGGGTATTGAAGCGCTGGCTGCTCGCCTTGTCTGTCCTCTTGGTTGTTTTCCTGATTCAGTCGGCAACATGGACCAAATATGAAAAATATGAGGCCGCACTGGACCCGAAAGTAGCAGCCTCTAAGATGGCCAACAATCGAAATATCCTCGTCTTTATCATGGACGAATGGAGTTTTGACCGAACATTTGGTGAGCCCAATTGGGGAAATAGGTTTCCTGCCATATCCAATTTGTTAAATCAAAGCACCCTATACGAGAAGGCCCACAGTCTAGGTCCAGGCACCCCGACATCCATCCCAAGACTTCTTTTCTCTAACGACGAAGACTTCAAGCGAAAAAACTATCGAGAAGTGATGTCTTTCATTGAAGAGGGTGTTCCTCATCAAGGCAAATCCATTTATGATATTGCGCCGAAGAGTTGGTTGAAGGTGGCCGTGGGCCTTTATGTCGACTACCCCGTCATCTTATCTGGATACGTGGATCACGCCTTGAAATTTGAAAGCGAAAACGTTCGCCGAACATTTTTAGGAGAACTTCGACATTTGATCCAATCACAATTTGCCTTTCTCAGGATTTTCGGAATTCATTTCCAATATGTTACCGATCCAGAATGGTTCCCGCAGATGGAGATTCATCAATACACATTGGATGTGTTGCGCGAAAACCGTGTAAACATCATGGGGGTTTTCCACTATGGCTGGCCACACTATCCCTATATTTGGACTCGACAAGGCCGAAAGCCCGGATCAATCGATCCCGAGGCCGCAAAAGCCCAGACGCTTGAAAATTACATGGGCAATCTGGAATACATGGATGTTGCGCTGGGGGAAATCTGCGCGACGCTGAAGGAAAGCGGAAAATGGGAGGACGCCTTGGTGATTTTCACGGGTGACCACACATGGCGGTTTGATTCAGAGATTCTTGGTGTCTGGCCCTTGCCGGCTGGTACCAGCATGGATAATCAGATGGAACTCGCGGACAGGCAGCCAATGAGCAAATGGACGCATGTACCCCTGATTATAAAATACCCCGGACAAAAGTCTGGGCGCGTCGAAGCAACGGAGGTGGTAACGCATGGGGACCTCCAGCATATATTCCATGCCTATGTGCAGGGCGAGGGCCATAACGTTGGTGTTGACGAAGGCGGCGAGGGCCTGTTCGGGGGTGGCGAGGAGTTCCGGACGGAGGAAAGACGGTTCGGGCGGCGGTGTGCGGGAGGGGACAATGCGACGCAGGAAACGCGCATAGAGCGGCACGATGGGAAGGAAAATCAGGCAGTTTTGGAGCATCAGGAAGGTGTGGGTATTGGCGGTCTGGCGGACCAGGCTGGCGGAGGAACCCTCCAGCAGGGGAATCCACAGCGGAGCCAGCAGGATGGAGAGGACGGCGTTGTTGACGTTGGTCAGCAGATTGCCGATGGCGGCGCGGCGGGATTCAATGCCGGTGCCGATGAAACCTGAATACGCGCGTCAATATGATTCCCTGGAGCAGTTTCATTGGTGGTTCCGGGTGCGACGAATCATTCTGAAGGGGTTGCTGGAACGCCATGCGGGCTGGAAGTCCGGCCTGCGCGTGATAGAAATCGGCACGGGCCCCGGTGAAAACTTGCAGGCCTTGTATCCATCGAATGTGACGCTGAAAGGGGTGGAACCCGATGCGTCCAACGCCGAGTTGGCGGCCGCGCGAAGCGGCGTGCCCGTCTTCGTCGGCACGGTAGAGCAACTACCGCCGGAAATCGCCCGCGAAAAACCGGATGTGATCTGCTTGTTCGACGTACTTGAGCACATTCAGGACGACGACGGAGCGCTGGACATCCTGCGGGATTGGCTGGTGAGCGGCGGACGGCTGGCTTTATCTGTGCCGGCCTATGCCTGGATGTGGGGTCAGCAGGACGTGGTCAACATGCATTACCGGCGCTATACCCGGAGGGGGTTATGCCGGAAACTCAAACAGCATGGATTCACCGTCGTTCGCGCCACTTATTTTAATTCGATTCTCTTTCCGTTCATTGCGTTGTTTCGCCTGCTGGCCAAACTGCCGCCTTGGCGGAACCGACCGGCACATTCGGATTTCGACTATTCGGCAGGTCCGCTGGACCGGCTGTTGTATGGACTGTTCCGGCTGGAATGGCCGTTGCTGAAATACGTGAACTTGCCGTTTGGGGCCTCCTGCTTTGTGCTGGCGAGGAAACTATGAATAAGCGCTTGTGGCTGATAACGTTGCTCCTTTTACTTTTTCAGTGGTATGCACGTTATGCCGCCGCGCCAGTGGCCGATTTTACGTTGGATGACTGGTCTTTGTTGCATCGCGCGGAGAAGATGGTTTCGTATGCCGATGCTTGGCGCATGATGTTGCATGAGCCGGATCGTCCCGTGGGCGCATTCGCGCTGGCTGTTATTTTTCGGGCATTCGGAGATGTGCCGGCTAGCTACAATTATTTGGGGTATGTCGCCAACTCGCTTTGTCTCCTGGCGTTGATTGGAATCTGCTGGGAATTGACGCGCAATCTGTACGTGGTGTGGTTGGCCGGCCTCCTGTTCTCGACGTTTCCCATCCTGCAGGAGTCGTTCAACTGGCCAACCATGATCTGTTATGGTCCGGGGTTTGCCGCTGTGCCGGCGTCGGCCTATTGCTGGATGCGTTTTATCCGGCATGAGCGATGGCGCGATCTGGCCGGATCGGTCTTCTTCTATGCAATCGGCTTGGGCAACTATGAACTGGGCATCTTCCTGCCAGCCACCTATTTGCTCTGCTGGTGCTGGCTGCGCCCGTGGCGAAAGGGGGCGCTGGCCCTGATTCCCTTCGGTCTCGTGTTCGCGACGTATCTGGTCTGGCGCTTGACTCGTGGATTTGGGCTGGCTCAGGGCGTGTTGTTCGTGCCGCGGACCCCCTCGTTTTCTCTATACGGGCTGGCGCAAAACGCGCGGGCTGTGGCCAGCTGGTGGGTTGGGGAGAACATGCTGAATTCGTTCCGAAACGGACTGAATGGTTTTGCTCAAATGACACTATGGGCAAGACGCGGCTTTTTCCTTGGGAACGTTGCAGTGGCGGGAGCCGCGATCGGAATCGCCCATTGGCTCGTGCGAAAAGTGGATGCAAAGTCGCCTGGATTGTGTGCCCCGCGACAGGTGATAATCTGGGCGGTGGCATGGGTGCTGTTGGCACATTCGTTAAATTTGGTTTCTTGGACGGCCGCGCGCCTTAATCTGGTCCCCGCGTTCGGGATGTCTTTGTTGTTAGCAGTCGTCATATCCCGGATTCGGCCTGCAAGCGCGCTGCCGGTTCTGGCGGTTTTTCTCGCGACGGGACTGTTTTCCGCGCAGGGCACAGCCCATCAGTGGAAAGAATCAGGGATATTCAATCGCAAGTTGGCAAACTTTTTGGCCGACCATCAGGCGGAATGGAGCGATAAAGAAATCGTTTGGCTTGACACTCGCTCCATGCGCAGTCGGGTCGAACAAAGTCTGCTCAAAGATATTTCGGAGAATCCAGCAACCTGGGCATATTATGGAAACGCAGGTTTATTGCGGGGGTTTGCCCCTTCGGCGATGATTGCCAGACTTTCAACCAACAATTCTCCCCAAAAAGCCCTGCTGGATACAGAATATGGCGCCCACCCGCTGGGAGATGAATTGATTTGGCACGAGCGCTATGATCCATCCAAACCGAGGCGGACTCCGCTGGAAAAAGTGTATCGAGTGGACTGTCTGGCGGCCGTCCATGGGCGCGACTGATGAGTTGCAACCAACCGGGGGATGGAGCGCTGGGCATTACCGGAGGGGGGCGGCCCTATCCGTCGGGGTGACGGTGGGCCGGACAAGAAGGCGATGTAATTCAAGTCAGGTAGGGGGACAGGGGTCGTCTTCGTCTTGCAGGCGGGAACGGAATTCGTGGGGATCGACCAGGGGATAGGGTTCGGGTTCCGGACTGAATTCGACACGCTTGCCGAGTTTGGAGCGTTTGATCCAGAACTGGGGTTCTTTTTCGGACAGTGCGATGTTGCGGGCGTGGCGAACGATGCGGTCGAGGGCGGAAATGTATTCGCTGAAATACATGCCGGCAACAGGGGTCATGGCGTGGCGGGAAACTTCTTCGTTGAAATGGTTGCGGGTGATAAAGCTACCCTCCATGTAGTCGGCGCGGGCGGCGAGGAGACGGTCGGCGACCGAGGCACGGTCTTCCAAGTCGGGGTCGAAGGACTGGATGAGGAGCTTAAAGATATGCCAGACAGCCTCATAGAGCTGAAAGAAGAGGCTGAAAGACAGGCCGGCGGGAAATTGGCGGCGGCGCAGGGACAGGGTGCAGAGGGTTTCAATGTGGTCGCCAATGCGTTCGAGCGCGGACATGCTGCGGTCAATATACTGGAGGAAGATGGCTTGGCGTTTGGAGAGTCGGCGGCGGGTTAGTTGCGAGAGGTAGTCCTTCATGGCCAGCTTGATTTCATTGATGGCCTCCTCATTGAGGCGGATGGTTTGGACATCCTGGGTGGTGTGTGAAAACAGAATGGTTTCGCCGGCCAGCCGGAAGCTTTGGGCGGCGAGGCGGGCGACACGCCGGAGTTCGGCGAGGCAGGCGGCAAGGGCCTGTTCGGGGGTGGCGAGGAGTTCCGGACGGAGGAAAGACGGTTCGGGCGGCGGTGTGCGGGAGGGGACAATGCGGCGCAGGAAACGTGCGTAGAGGGGAACAATGGGCATGAATACCAGACAATTCTGGAGCATCAGAAAAGTGTGGGTATTGGCGGTCTGGCGGACCAGGCTGGCGGAGGAACCCTCCAGCAGGGGAATCCACAGCGGAGCCAGCAGGATGGAGATGACGGCATTGTTGACGTTGGTCAGGAGGTTGCCGACAGCGGCGCGGCGGGAATCAATGCCGGTGCCGATGGAACCCAAAATGGCGGTGGCGCAGGTGCCAATCTGCGCGCCGATGACAATGGGATAGGTTTGCCAGAGCGAATCGAAGACGCCGGCGTCGGCCAGAGCAAAGGCCATGCCGATGGTAGCGCCACTGCTCTGGATGATGGCGGTCAGGGCGAAGGCAAGCCCGACGCCCAGTAGACGCCCGGACAGCGCTTGGCCGTTGATGCCGGTCAGGTATTGGCGCAACAGATCGCGATGGGGCGCCACGGCTCCACTCATGACTTTCATGCCGAGGAAGAGCAGGCCAAAGCCCACCAATGCCTTGCCCAGGCATTTGATGCGGGGCCGGGGAACCGCCATTTGCAGAATCAGTCCGAATACGATGCCGACATAGGCGTAGTCCGTCAGCTTGAAGGACACCAACTGCATGGAGAGGGAGGTGCCGAGGTTGGTGCCGAGCATGGGGGCAATCGCTTGCGTAAGGTTCATCAAGCCGGCGTTGATGAAACCGACGAACATGACCGAGGCAGCGGAGGAATGGACAAGAAAAGCCAGCAGAGTTCCGAGGGCCAGGCCGGCGAAGCGGTTGGCGGTGGCTTTGGTCAGCAGGATTCGCAGGCCGGAGCCCGCGGCGGTGCGCAGCCCGTCGGACATGATGCTCATGCCCAAAATGAACAGGGCCAGTCCGCCCAGAACTTCAAAAATCAGAAAAAATAATTCGCCGTGACTCATCCAAATCTTCCCGAAGGAGGAATCGCATTCTGTCCCCGGCAAGGAGAGAAGTCAAGTCAGGCCTTGTCGCGGCAACCGTCATCTTTGCCGCTTGCGTCAGCGGGGATGGCATGGCAGATTGAAGTTGTGAATACGTCTTGGCCGAACATCTTGAAGCATGTTGCTCTCCCAACGTGGACGGGCGTGCTGGAAATCATCGTCCTGGCCGTTGTCTTTTATTACATGTTCCTGTTTTTCCGCGGCACGCGTGGCATGCAAGTGTTGATGGGATTCGTCGTGGCCGTCGTGGTCATGCTGGTCGCAACCAAAATCGCCCACCTCGACACGCTGAACTGGCTGCTCCAGCGTTTTTCAGTGTATCTAGTCATCGCGCTGCTGGTCATTTTCCAGCCGGAGATTCGCCGGGCGCTGGCGGAACTGGGCAAACAACGCGTATTTGCCACGACTCTGCACGAGCGTGGCGTTCTCGACGAAATCCTGCAAGCGGTTGACCGCCTGGCGGCCGACAAAATCGGCGCATTGATTGCCATTGAGCGCGAAATCGGCACGCGCGCGGTTCAGGAAACCGGCACGCGCCTGGATGCCATCATCAACGCCGAACTGCTCGCCACCATTTTCTTCCCGCACACGCCCCTGCATGATGGCGGCGTGATTATTGCCAACGACCGGATTCGTGCGGCCGCTTGCGTCTTTCCGCTGACGAGCCGGGATATCGGCAAACTTGGCACGCGCCACCGCGCGGCTGTCGGCCTTTCGGAAGATTCCGATGCGCTGGTCATTGTGGTTTCCGAAGAAACCGGCGCAGTTTCCCTCGCCTACAAGGGCCGGTTGATTCGCGGATTGGACAGCGCCCGCTTGCGCCGGATGCTGTCCACGGTTTTGTTGCGCGGCGTACAAACTCATTCGCGCTGGCAACGTCTGCGCCAAAGCCTCGACCTGTCCACAGAAGGGCTGGCCCGCACCGAAGAAATGATGGAGCATGAATTTGAAGAGGCCTCAAAAGATTCTTAATTTTCTCGGCTCGCGTAATGGCATGCGGCTGGGCGCCATCGTTGCGGCCGTGGCGGTGTGGTATGTCCTGCAAGCGGCCACGAGCAATCCGATGATTGTCACGGATATCCCCATCACCATCCAGCCGCCGCCGGATTGGCGGGTCGTCGAGACATCCGCCCGCGCGATAGATGTGGCCTTTCTCGGCACACGCGACGATTTGCGTTATCTCAACCGCGAACTCATCAAAGTCACGGTGGATGCGCGCGCCCATACCAATAATTCCACGTTCGTCGTCAGCCTTGGCGCCGCCAACATCAATGCCCCCGGCAACGCGCGGATTGATTTTATCCGGCCCGCCACCCTAATCCTCCGTCTGGACCGCGAAATCACAAAGAATCTGCCGGTGAAGCTGGACACGCAAAATCTGCTGCCGGACGGATACGAAATTGAAAAAATCGTGATCACCCCGGCGTCCGTCGAAGCCTCCGGCCCCGCCCAGCAACTGGCCGAACTGGAATCCATCTTCACAACGCCGCTGGACCTCGACGGCCGCGACCGGTCAATCAGCAAGCGACGCATGGGGCTGGTGCGGAGCGGGCACATGTCGGAAGTTCAGATCAATCCGGCCACGGTCACACTGGACCTCACCATTGTGGAACGCTCCATCAGCACGGCCTTTCCGGACTTGCCCATTCACGCGCTCATGCCGGTGGGCCGCAGCGCGCGCGCCGATGTTGAGCCGGATACCGTTCGCCTGACCGTCAAGGGCCGCCCGGAGCTGATGAAAAATATGACGGCGGAAGACCTGCAAGCCTACGTGGACGCAACGGACCTTGACGCATCCGAACCCGCCAAACTGCCCATTCGCGCCATTCTTCCGCCCGGACTCTCCGTCGTGCGAACGGAGCCCGCCAACGCCACGGTTCGCCTGAAAGACTAAAGCGTGCGCACACTCGTTCCGCTGACACTGTCGTTCGTGCTTTTCTCTTCCGCGCTATTCGCCCAAGACACAACCTGGCGCACCATGTCCTTGCCGCCCGCCGTGGCGCAACTCAACCGCACCGCGGAATCCGCAGCGTCGGCCGCCGCCACCGTGCAACTGTACGGCGAGGCTCTGAAAATGTGCCCCTCTAACGCTCCCGCGCTTTACGGTCTGGGCCGCGCGCTACTGGAGCAGAACCGCATCCCCGCCGCCTTGAAATCGTTCCGCCATCTCAATCGTCTTTTCCCGGATGATCCGGAAGTCCTCACCGCCATGGCCGCCACGCTGGCCCGCTGGCCCAATCCGCGCCGCGCGGAAATCCTCGAAGGCGTATCGCTGGCCGAACGCGCCACGCAGTTGGCGCCCGAGCTTCCCGCCGCGTGGCACACGCTCTCCGTGCTGCATGCCGCCAACGGCGACATCCCCGCCGCCACCCACGCCGCGCGCAAGGCCATTGAGCTTCAAGAAAATCTTCCCGCCGATTCAGAAACCCTCAACATCTACATTCAACAGGAGCAACAATGTTACGAACTGCTTGTGCTGTTTTCGCCCTTGGACTAATCCTCGCCCTGCCCGGCTGGCTCGCCGCGGTGGAAGCCGCCCCCGATGCCGCGCCCATCATCTATCGCGTCGGCGAAGAACCCCAACCCGAACCCTCCCCCGTGCGATGGGACAACCATATCGCCACCCTCGGCGCAGTGCGCCTGGACGCGGCAACCAAAACCGTCATCGCCACCGGCTGGGTCAACCAAACAGATGGCGCCGTTGAAGTGCTGGCATGCGGCCCCAAAGGGAAAGTTCACGAATCCGTTTTTGTTCTGGCGCTGAATCCGCTGGACCTCCAAGCCGCGCTGCTGCTCGCCGGTCTCAAAGGCGGCGAACCCATGCCGGATATCGGCGTCGGCCCGCCCAACGGTTCGCCGCTGGACATTTATGTGGATTGGCGGCAGGACGGCGAAGCCCGCACCGCCCGCGCGGAAACGTTCCTGTGGAATGTTCAGGAAGATGCCGTTGTGCCGGAAACGCCCTGGACCTTCACCGGCTCCTTTGTTCGCGATGGCCAATTCAAGGCTCTGGTGGAGGAATCACTGGTGGTCACTTTCTGGGACCCGTTTGCCATCATTGATTTGCCGCTGCCCTGCGGCGCAGATGACGAAATTATCCACGTCAACAGCAACGCCGTTCCCCCCGTGCAAACGCCGATTACCATGCGCTTCGTTCCGCGCTGAATCACAACGGAACACCGCCGCCCGCCAGCGGCCTCACACTTTGCGAACGGACAACCGCCCGATGGGTTTGATGTCGCGATAAACCCGCTCGAAATCCGTCTGTTCCTCTTCCGGCAGCACCAACGGCGCGATGGCCGCGAAACGCGCATCCCGCGCGAAAATTTCGCTCAACTGCTCAAAATACGGCGCATGGTCCGTCGCGACATGCACTTGCCCGCTGGGCGCCAGTGTGCGAACCAAGGCGTCCAGAAATCGCTCATTGAAAAGCCGATGGCCCTCGTGGCGCGCCTTGGGCCAGGGGTCCGGGAAAAAAATGTAATACACCGAAACACTCGCCGCCGGCATCAGGTATGCCGTGGCGTAATAAGCCTCCATCCGCAGCAGGCGAATATTATCCAAATCCAATCGCCGCGCCCGATTATCCACCTTGCGAATCCGCCGCAACATGCGGTCAATGCCTAAAAAATTGATGTTCGGATAACGCGCCGCGCGCGCCAGCAGAAAACGCCCCTTGCCGCTGCCAAGGTCCACTTCCAGCGGGCGCTCGGGATGAGCAAACCAATCCGGCACCGGCAGCGGCCCCAGCCATTCTTCCGCCGTCAGCGGCTCGCGTCGCAGACTCTCGGCAATCATCGCGCGTCAACCGCCGCTCATCGCAACCGAATTGCGCTGCGCGCCGAGGGCATCAATGGCGCACTCCACCACATCGCCATCGCGCAGCAATCGCGGCGGATGGTGCGCCGAACCGATTCCGCCCGGCGTGCCCATGGAAATCACGTCGCCCGGTTCCAGCGTCATCACGCGCGTCAAATCCGCCAGCACCACCTCCACGCGGAAAATCATGTGCGCGGTGCTGGATTTTTGCAGGACGTCGCCATTCAGCCGCTGCTGCATCGTCAGCGCGTAGGGTTGCGGAATCTCATCGCACGTGACCAGCCAGGGTCCCAGCGGCCCGAAAGTGTCCGCGCTCTTCGCGAAAAAATTGTGAGGGCGCGCTTTTTGCAAATCGCGATTGCTCACATCATTCATGATGGTCAATCCGCCCACATACGACCAGGCGTCGGCCTCTTGCACATCGCGCGCGCGCCGCCCAATCACCACCGCCAACTCCACCTCTGCATCCACGCAATCCATCCCGGGGCGCAACAAAATCGAATCATACGGCCCGCACAACGCGCCCGGACTTTTGAGAAAATATCCGGGGAACTCCGATACCGGCGTATCCATTTTCATTTCCTGCGCGTGATCGCGAAAGTTTCTGTCGAGGCAAATGATTTGCCGCGGCCGCGCAATCGGCGGCCCCAGCCGGACACCTTCGGCGGGAATGGTCTTGAGTTTCTTTTCCAGCAAAAGCCCGCGCAGCCGGTCCAGACCAAACGTGCGCCAAAAGCGCGCGTCATAATCATCCATGTCGAACGCCATGCCGCGCACATCCAGAATGCGCGCGGGTTCGCTCGCGGTTGCATCCAGCCACAGACCCGGACGTTCGGCGCCGGGCGCGCCATATCGCACCAGCTTCATGACTTGGCCTTCCGGGGAACATACGCCTTTTTAACCGGCGCGGGCGGGAGCTGTTCGCCGGCGCGGGTTTTGCCCAGCGACTCCAGCACATCATCGGTGGTTTTGAAATGGCACTTGGCGGTTTCGAGAAAGACCGCGCCCCCATGCTTCTGCACCAGCTCAGCCGCCGCCGCCTTGACCTTCTCCGAAGCGCCCTTGGGCAACTTGACGCCATACTTGGCGCTCAACTTGTCCAACGCGGAAAGAAAAGCCGAGCGCGCCAAAATCGAGGCCGCCGCCACGGCAATATCGCTTTCCGCCTTGTGCCGTTGCTCCAGTTTAATCTTGCGCCCCTTTTTCTGAAGCGCCCGCTGAATCTGTTGCTCCGGCCCGAACTGATCGCTCAACGCGCGCGGGCAATTCGGCACTTTTTCCAGCAGGTTTTCAATCGCGCGCGCGTGGCCCCACGCCAGAATGCGGTTGATGCTCCCCATCGTGTCATACAGCCGAATTGCCCGCGCGCGTTGAG
>Ga0255347_1002283_pt1 | contig 27740 bp, 23 predicted proteins | sample wastewater_treat_2_FD_192479 | JGI IMG/M metagenome (GOLD analysis project Ga0255347, IMG submission 192479) | Wastewater microbial communities from Lulu Island WWTP, Vancouver, Canada - plant24 | ecosystem: Engineered > WWTP > Wastewater > Unclassified | place: Canada: Vancouver, British...
AACAGTTTGCCTATGACCGGGATGTCGCCCAGGATGGGAAGGCCATGGGATCTCTCAGTCTCCCTGCTCTCGATGAGGCCGCCGATAACCGCCGTTTCTCCATCGCGCAACCTCACAGTCGTCTGGGCTTCCCTCGTCGAAACCCTGGGGTATCCTTCTTTGGTGAATCCGGTGATGCCCGAAACCTGAGGGAATATGGCGGCGGTGATCCTGCCGTCCAGGTCTACTCTGGGGGTGATGTCCAATCTGACCCCTGTGTCTATGTACTGAATCTGCTGATATGCGGACGAACCCTGACCGTACGTAAGCACCAGGACATACCGGTCGCCGGCGGTTATGCGCGCCTGTTTGTTCTCTAGAGTCGCAACAGACGGTCGAGCCAAGACTCTGGCTTTGCCACGCTCGACAAGCATGTTAATATCGGCGACGAAGCTGATGGACGCTCGTATCCAGGGACGTATCTTCAACTGATCTACCGGAACCTCTCCGGGCTTGAGAAACGAGGTAGGGTCGATTTCTTTCAGGCCGATCGACAGACCCGGCTCCCCGAGCGGTCCCTTCCAGCCCACGTCGAGGCGCGACAAATCATCTTCAAGTACCTCAATGACCTCGACCTGAATGCCGATGACGAGAGGCGGCAAGTCCGCGGCTCGAATCGCCGCGACAGCCTTGGACACTTCCTCCTGCTTGCCGAAGACCACCACCGAATTGGTCGAGCGGATGGCCGTCATTCTGAGTCCCGCGAGTTGGCCCGAGAACGAGCTCATCACCTCCTGAGCGTCCAGGTGCCAAATCCGCACGGGCTCCGCAACCAGCTCAGGCTGTTCCTGAGGAAACCTTCCGATCCAGGTGGAGAGAGCATTTTTCGCCGATGTCGCTTCAGCGTACGGGCCCGATGTTACCACGGCCTTGAGGTCCGGAAATGGTGTTGCCGTCAGATTCGGCCCCAGAGCCCCTACGAGTTCGCACGCTCTCTCTACAGGCACACTGCCAACGTCAAGCACTAGCGAGACGCCAGCCGCATCGGAAGGGGACGGCCTCAGGGAAGGCAGCTTGACCGACAGAACCTCTCCCTCCTGCGAGACCTCGAACCCTGCGCAGCTCACAATCGCCCGCACTGCCTCATCAAAAGGAACGCCCGCAAGCTGAATGGTCACCCGCCTCTGCACGTTGTCGTCAATGACGATGTTGACGCACGACTGGGATGCGAGGTCCTTCAGAATGACCCGAATATCCTGGGAGACAGCATCGCACGATACCGGTGTGAACAGAGAGGCGTACCTCGGAGAGGAATGGAGGAGCAACGAAGCAAGGATCGATGCAGCCACGGCCCTGATAAGCAGCACACGAATCCGATGACGAAAACCATACATGGGCTCACCCCCGCTGTCTTGGCAGTTGAAAGTCGGGCATTCTCGAGCAAGGCATGGTACTGCGATTCGATGGACAGGACGTGACGGTGATCTGTTGGGCAGCCGAGCTGCATATGAGACGATACCCGACAGCACAGACGCGATTAACACTCTTTGCGGCCTGGGCGTATCGTATTTGTGCCATTCTGTTTAATGTTGGGGACTCCTCTGCAGTACCTGCCCGCGATTCACCGTTACTTTCCGGATGCCGGCGAATTGCGGGGCTTCCCGCTCACTGGCTGCCGCAACATCAACGCGCCTACCCGGACAGCAAAGCGGTCAGTCCGGCGTCCGCCTTTCTGACCGCTCGATAAGCTCGCAAGAGGTTCAATTGGAGGGGCTGTTCAGAAGGTCCATTACTATGCCGTATATGTCGGTCACAGACTGTGCCGCGCTGAGGAGTTGCTGAGCCTTTCCGCTCCGCGCCTGCGGGCCGCATATGACCAGGGGCACCAACGCATCCGAGTCCAGATCGGCTGTTCCGTGGCTTCCATGGGTGTAATCCATGAACAGCGGCGACTCAATGAACATATGGCCTGACTGCACTACTGCTATCAACGGCGCGGTGCGCGGATGCCGAATGCGCAGCTCGGCGCGGCGGTCCTGGTCCTTGGCGCCGTCGGGGCCGTCCGGGCCGCCCGGCCCGATCACTTCGGCCACGCCTTCGGTGCCCGCGAGAGCCTTCGCCAGTTCATCTTGGGCTTCACCCTCTGCCCACACGTAGAGCACGCCGCCATCGAGTGTCGCAGTGATCTCGCTTCCGGTTGACTCGGCGACCTCGTCAATGATGTCAAGCACGGTGATGCCCTTATCGACTTGCGTCATGCCGTGGTCGGCGGTGACGATCAAGCACCAGTTGCCGGCGCGAGTGGCTTCGAGCGTCGCAGCCAGCGCCTCAAGCCCCTGGCTCATGGCAGCAATCGCCGCGGCAGTCTCCTCTGCTGGAGCAGGACCGTATCTGTGTCCGCACTTGTCGGGGCTTCCCAAGTTGACGCCGATGAGTGCCGGAGCGCAGCTACTCTCCAGGTAGGCGCGAACCGTGCCGAGCACCCACAGATCCAGCTTAATGTGCCACCCGGCGAAGTCCGCATACTGCTCGGACTCATCGGGCGGAGGCCCTGCTGCGCTCAGGATCCAGTCGGGTACTTCATCAGCGCCCGCCGACACATCGGCCGCCCCCGACAGCATCAGTCGCACATTCTTCTTGGCGGACATCATGGCAGTGCCGTAGCCTGCCGCGCGCGCGGCCTCGAACAACGTCGGCCGCTCGAGCACGCGTGGAGAGCTGAACCTGCCGGGCGATCCATCGGCCAGCAGATATTCCTTTCCGGTCACGCCGTTTTCCTCTGGATATGAGCCGGTGAATATGGCAGCGTGCCCGGCCGCAGTTGACGACGGGAAGACCGTCCGCACCACTGTCGACAGGCAGTCGCAGCCGCGCCGTGCCGCTCCCAAGAAAGCCTCATCCGGCAGAAGATCCAGCGAGCCCACCGGGCATCCGTCCAACACTACTACCACTACCGTCGGCCCCAGCTGCGTCGGACTGGCATGGGCCGGGTCGGCGGCGGGGGCGCTGGAAGCCAGCACCAGCGCCGCCTGACCCAGCACAATCAGCGCAACTAGGAACAGCGGCAGCGCCCGTAAGCGCCGCACTATTACTTCACCTTCACTTCAAGAGTGACGACGAACCAGTTCCAGTCGTCTTTGGGGTACATCTTCTCGATCTCAGGATAGGTTGTGTAGGGGAATACCAGCTTGACCGGCCCGCCCAGCCCTGATCCGATAGCCTTGCCCCCGTCCTGAGTCGCAAGCATGATAGGGTACTTGTCTACGTCCTCGGGCTTGAGGGTCACCTTCTTGCCGTCCTTCGCGATCGCGATGACCTCGACTACGTCCTTGGACGCGCCGGCGAACTTAAGGATATCGGCGATGGTGACTCCGGTGTACTTCTTCTTGCCGAGCCATGGGTCGGCGCCCTCGTAGAGCTTGGTGCCGATGCCCTCAAGCATCGCCATGTCAAGCTCGAGTCCTTTGTCCGAGTTGGTCTCAGCTATTCCGCCCGTTACGGTCAGAACCACTTTGCCCGTGGGTTTGGCAGCCGCCAGGCAGTACACTGAGCCTGCCAGCGCCAGAATTGCACACAGCCCGATTATCAGTCCGAGTCTACGCATTCTATGTACCTCCTTGCAGTTCATGATGGCTAACTGAACGCTAGATAGTAGTGGAATCGGGTCTTCCCGGAATCTGCTCCGCCGCCAGACCACCTCCTCTGCCGCTTCGGATTGCGATCCCCTCCCTTACCAACAACGCGCCGCCAACCGCCACAAGCCCCGCCGCCAAGTAGAATGGCGTGCCTCTTGAGCGAGCGTACATCGCACCGCCCATGTACGGGCCGAAGATCGATACCGTCGACATCGCCAGGCTAAACAGAGCAAACGCCTTGCCGTCTGCGCGCTCGCCCAGTATCTCGCCCACCCCGGCATACACCACACCCTGCCCTGCCATGAAGCCTCCCAGCAGAAACAGGCATACCAAAGTGACAGCCGGCGACGGGACCAACACGAAACAGAGCAGCGAAACCACAAAGACCAGCAAGTTGGCGCCTACAGCTACCACGGTACCACGTCTGTCGGCAGCCCTGGCTACCACCGCCGTGATCAGGGCCTGGCCGAGCGACATCAAAGTCCCGAGCATGCCTATGGCCTGCATACTGCTGCTGCGCACATCGGCAAGGTATTGCGATATGAGCGGCTGGATCATGTAGTAGGCGAAAGCGCACACCGAGTAGAAAGCAATGAACCACATGAAAGAGCCATCGCGCAGAAGGCCGCGATATCCGCCGCTGCCTCCACCACGCGGGCCCGCCCCCGCCGCTGCCCCCGCCGCTGCCCCCGCCCCTGCCGCTGCCTCTGATTTTGCCTCCCTGCGCTCCGGCGGAAGGAAGGCCATGACACACGAGGCAGCCAGAAAGAACGCAAGCGACCACAGGAATACGGTCTTTGGCCCCCACACGTCAGAAACGCGTCCGCCCACCAGAGGGCTCGCGATCATCCCGACCGCAAACCCAACGTTTATGACTCCAAAGGCGGCCCCAGACGCCCCTGCCGTCGCTGATGATGCCGCGTAGGCGTTCAGTGCCGGATACCCCAGAAGCGACCCTGAGTAGAGCGCGATGCCCACCGCGGCCATGCGGTAATCGCGTGCCAGGTAGTATAGGATTGGCGACGGCGCTCCGGCAAGCCACGTTAGCAGTATCACCTTGCGCCTATCGTACCTATCGGCCAGCACGCCGCCGGGTATGCACGACGCGGCGGTAGCGGCCATTGACACCGAAAACACCACACCTACCTGGCTCGGAGTGCAGCCTATGCTGCGCAAATAGACCGGGAACATGTAAGTATGAAGCCCGTAGCCAAACCCCCAAAGGAACATTCCGGCCGCTAGCAGCCATATGGCACGTGGAATCAGCACTCTGTCACTTCGGGGGGCCTCACGTCGCAATGCGTCATGCTGCAATGTCAATCACTTGTCCTCCAGTTAGCGCTCACCATGCCGTCTCGAGCGCCGCCTCGACGCGGCGGAACCTGGCCGCGCCATCCGAGTATGCCGTGCACACATCTGCATCCTGTGTGGGCTCGAACTTCGCCTCCGGCCGAACAACCGCCCCCACACCGGCCTCGACATCTTCGAATACCCCGGCCGCCACGCCGGCGAGCACAACTGCGCCGGCAAGCGCGCCTTCACACACCTTCATCTTGATCACAGGAACCCGCAGGACATCCGCCTTCATCTGGAGCCACGCGTCATGCCTCGCTCCCGACCCCACTGCCCTGAGCTCCGTAACGGCCGCATCAAGCACGGACGACTGAACACACTCCTGCATGACGTAGGCGCACCCTTCTAGGACTGACCGAATGACGTCAGACGCCGTGTGTACTGGATCCAGCCCGACTAGCGCCCCTCGGGCGCGCGGGTTAGTGGTCGGGCTGCGTCTGCCCGTCATGTGCGGAATGAACGAAAGGCTGGCCGCTCCAGGCGCTGAGCTGGCGAGCGCTTCCCGAACAGGTTCAGTCCAGTCTTTCTGGTTGCGAAACACATCGGGCATCGCAACCGACATCGCCCATGCCAACGCTCCACCACTGTATGACACGGGTATTACCGCGAGTCGCCGCCCAGGCGCCACATGCTCCACAGTCGGCAGGCTGAACTCGCCATCGGGTGCAGCCATCGCCACGCATGTGGAAGTGCCGGTGGAGTCGCAGGCGACGCCCGGTCGGATGATTCCCGCTCCTAGAGCCTCCACAAACGCATCGATGCCCCCGGCCGCAACTGGAGTGCCCTCAGGAAGACCAGTCTCGCCGCTCGCGACTGCCGATATCTCCCCCGCCCGCCGCCACGAATCCACCGTGGACGGAAACAGACTCTGCGCCGGATCGCCGCCCGCGGGCCACGACATACATGACGCTGCGGACCTATCTATCCAGGCGCTACCTGTGAGCATGAGGCCTATGTAATCCTTGGGCTGCAGTAGCGTCACACCTTCGCGGGCAAGATCATGCCCTCCCTCAAGGAGCTTTCGGTGTAACCACACAGCCGTGGCCTCAAAAGACGGCCCGGACGATTCGGGCGCCCCGGACGCCTCGCCCGCGCACTGGCCGAGAATCTCGCACGCTCTAGCGTCTTGTACCGGTCGCGGGTCCATCCAAGTTATGATGTTACTGAGCGCACGCCCGTAACTGTCTACGGCGATCAAGGAAGGACCATGCCCGGACAGGCCCACGCCGCGAACAGCGCCCGGGTCCTGGCCGGCCATGACCTCGTCGAGGCACTCGATCACCGCAGCCCAGATCTGATCTGGGTCCTGCTCGGCCCCGACCGACCCTTCAGGCCTAATCACGCGTGCCGTGCGAAAGGCGGCACGGTAGTAGCCGTCAGTGCGCCAGACACCCGCTTTGACTGACGATGATCCTATGTCGATGCCAACGAGAATCGTACTAACCATCTTCACCCACCCGGATCACGGCCTTTAGGCACTTCCCTGCGGCGGCAGCCTCGAAGGCGCTCGCCGCGCTATCCAGGCCAAACTCGTGCGTGATGATCCCCTCCACGTTCAGGCGACCCGACGCCAGCATCGCCAGGGCCGTTCGGAAGTGCTCAGGGGCAAACCCGAAGCTCCCCGTCAGGGTCACCTCATCGTAGTGCACCCGCTTCGCGTCTACAGATATCGTCGTGCCCCCGGAAAGCCCGCCAAACACGTTTACAGTACCTCCGGGCCCTGCCGCCGCCATAGCCTCGCCCACAGCTTCAGCAGCGCCGACACACACAAACACCACATCCGCGCCTGCACCGCACGTAACATCGTTGACCCACTCTGCAACGCTACTCCGCCCGGGGTCGATCCCCAACGCCCCACGTCCCTCGGCCTGTGATCTTCGAAGTTCATCTGGCTCGCTCACGAGCAACTTGGTTGCCCCAACGGCCTTACACGACTCTAGCATCATCATGCCCATAGGTCCGGCGCCGATTATCAGCACGGTCTCGCCCATACGCACGTTCGAGTCGGTGACCGCGTTCAAGCAGCAAGCCAGAGGTTCTGCCAGCGCTGCCACTCTCAGATCCAGCCCATCAGGCACCCGGAACGTGCCCTTCTCAAGGACTCCGGAAGGCACAGCCACGTATTCGGCAAACCCACCGTCAATCCAATCCTTGTGCCTGCATAGCTCATGGCGACCGCGCGCGCACAGCGAGCACACGAAGCACGGCACGTACGGGGCAACCGCCACTAGGTCGCCTTCCTTGACACTCACCGACGAATGCGGATCCTTCATCTCTACGATCCGCCCCACCACCTCGTGGCCGAGCACACAGGGGGGAGTGAACATGTGGTGGCCCCGCCGGTATGTCTTGATATCTGTGCCGCACAGGCCGCAGTAGCTCACCTCAAGCAACGCGCCGCCGGGCATGGCCTCAGGCTTTGGGATTCTCTCCACTCGCAGATCGCCCGGCCCATGATAAACGGCTGCTCTCAACCTCAGCGCACCTCCCCGCAGGGCGCCCCAGATTCGTGCACGATTGCGTGCAGCTCGCGCACCTTAGCCCTGGGATCTGCCGACTGGAACACATTCCGTCCGAAAGCGATGCCGGCCGCTCCGCACTGCATGGCCTGGCGAACCACGGTATTGGGGTCGGCAACCTTGGGCCCGCCTGCAATGATGATCGGCACCCGGCACGCCCGCACGATGCCTTCGAAACCTTCGCCCGTGAAGTAGGTCTTGATGAAATCCGCACCCAGCTCGTAGCCGACGCGGGCGCACACGGATATCCACTCGGCGTCAAAGTTGTGCGAGGGGTCTGCCGGAATCACCTCGGCCAGCACCGGTATGCCGAGACTGTGGGCATCAGACACGACATCGCCCATGATCTCGAACATCTCCTGTTCTTGCTCCGAGCCGACCAGAACCATAACGCATACGGCATCCGCGCCGATCGCGCATGCCTCTTCCACGCTGCAGACCAGGGTGTGGAAGGCCGGATTGGGGCTGAACTTGGTAGACCCCCCTGTGATCCTGACTATGAGGCCGGCTCGACCGGCGTAGCCTTCCCATTCGCTCCTGGCCATCCCGGGGTTGACCAGGATTGCGTCCGCCCCGCCCGCTACCACCTCGCCCACGATCCTTGAGGGATCATCTATGCCCTGCACAGGCCCCATGAACCCGCCGAAGTCCAGCGGGCACACTACGGCCTTTCCGCCTCGGAATATCCTTCGGAGCCTGACATCAACTCCTGTCATGAACCGATCTCCTTTCTCTCACACAAACCAGTCTCCGAGCAAGTTCATAAATGCTAATGCAGTTGATATCCTCTACGGTCCGCACCCATTCCGCCGGGAACCCCCCGATGCCGCAGAGCGCGCCGGTCACAGCGCCAACGATAGACGCAAGGGTATCGGCGTCGCCCCCCATGTTGACCGCCGTCTCCACGGCCTTGGCGCAGTCCGTACCATAAAGCGCGATAATTCCCATGGCCGAGGGCACCAGCTCGGTTGGAAGCATCCCCACCCCACAGGTCTCATACAGCGCATCCAGCGCCTCACCTGCGCACTGGCTCTCGGCGACAATCCTTTGCGCCAGGCGTATCCGGGCGGCAACCGATGCCCCCGCCCATTTCGCGCCCCGCGCCTCGCCATACTGAGCGCCCCAGACAGCCGCGTCGAGTATCTCGCCGATCACGCCCGTGTCGGCAGCCGGAGTCGCTCCCAGCGCGCAGGCCACTGCACAGGCTACTGCGCAGGCGCCACCTATGGAGATGTTCACCCCGTGAGTCGGCAGGCACGACATGTAGCATTCCTCGGCTGCTTCAGCAAGACGGCCCGCGTTCACCAGGCCAATCGGCGCCACTCGCATGGCAGCGCCCACGGTATCGCCTGACGAGCCTGTCGTGCGCGGATCCTCGCCGGCCCTCAGCCGTTCTAGTGCCCGCCTAGTGCTCGGCCCCATTACCGTCGATTGCCAAGCATTGCAGTCGTCAGCCCACTTCAGGTAGGCCTCCGCCGCCGTCTCCGGAGTTATCCGACTGTGCCTATCAAGCGCCCCAATGAGGGCGATAGTCTGCTCAGTATCATCGGTGATCCTCCCGGCACACATCCCGTGGTGGAAATGGCTCACATCCGGCGCGACGAACCGGTCCAGCCAACCGTATCTGGCGCGTATCTCCTCTCGCGTCAGGAACTCGCACGGCATGCCCATTGCGTCTCCTATGGCCACGCCGGCAAGGCTTCCTGCCATTCTGTCCAGCAGAATCCCCATGCCGCCGCTCATGACTCTGCTCCATCTCTCGCTCGCAGCCCGACGCCGCTGCGGGCCGCGAGAAACATCTCAAGCTCTTCCGTGGTGGGCAGGGCCTCGCGCGCTCCGACGCGCCCGATGGCCATGGCCGCGCAGGCGTTGCCTCGCCTCAGGCACTCGACGGCCGGTCGCCCCTCTACCAGGGACGATATGAAGCCTGACGCAAATGCATCTCCGGCCCCCGTAGTGTCAACGACGTCGACGCTGAACGAAGGCGCCCACGTCGCGCCGGCGATATGCCCAGGCCGCCGGCTATAGCATGCCGCCCCTTGTTCGCCCAAGGTCGCGACAACGTTTGGCACCCCCCGCTCCAAAAGCAATCGTGCACCCGCTTCCGGCTCATCGAACCCGGTCATGGCACGCAGCTCGGCCCGGCTCATGAGCACGAAGTCGGCCAGCCGCATCAACTCGGCCAGGTTATCCATGCCGATCCAGGACGCCGCTGGGCCCGGGCCGTATACGACCTGGGCGCCCACGCTTCGCGCCTCCTGCATGGCTCTGCGCGCCACCTCCGGAAACGCTTCGCCCACATAAAGCGCCGCCGCGCCGCCCAGGATGTCGCCGGTGAACTCGTCCGCCGATTCCAGCAGGGCCGTCCCTCCAAGCGAGTAGATCACTCGGCTTCCCGAAGGATCCACGGCAATCACCGTCTGCGCAGTGCGCCCCGCATGGTCCACCGACAGCCACCTGACGTCGACTCCGTCTTTCGCAAATGCCTCTCGAAGCGCCCTGCCATTGGCGTCATCTCCCACCTTGCCGACGAACCTTGACGCCACCCCTATCCGGGCGATACCAGCGGCGATGTTGGCTGTGGATCCTCCCGGGAACAGCCCTGGTTCTCCTTCCGCGAACACCATCTCGTCGGCCTCGGGCAGGCGCGGGACCCGGATGATCAGGTCCATAGCGCACGCCCCGACGCAGACTACACAGCGGCCTTTGGCGCACCGACCCTTTTCGCCCATCTACAGCGCCCCCAGGCGGAACAGTGCGAGCAGCACAATGCTGGCAACCATTGCCCCAAGCGAGCCAATGAGAACCACCCAGTCGAACGGTTCCATGCGGTACGGTCGGATGAAGGTGAACTTCCTGCTGGAACCGAAGGCCCTGGACTCCATCGCAAGGGCCATTGTGTCGGCCATCGACAGTGAGTTGGCGAACAGCGGCAGAACGATTCCAGACGTCTTCCTGATCTTCTCCGCGAAGGTTCCCTGTTCGAAGTCGACGCCCTTGGAGCGGTGGGCGTCCATCAGCGTTCTCATCTGCATCTGCACTACCGGGACGAACTTCCACGCCGTAGACATGACGAAACCCACCTGGTAAGGCATGAAGGGCACTCTCGCGATCATCTGCACTATCTCGGAAGGCGATGTGGTGAACCCAAATATCGCCACTACGACCAGGACTGTGACTACCTTGAGTGCCATGCCGATCCCGTACAGGAATCCTCCCACCCGGATGGGGCACGCCGGTCCCACTCCCGGAATCCAGCCCGGGATCAGGTGGAACAGCACCCGTGCAGGCTCATCCAGCGTCACCGTCTTGGGGACGTATGTAGCGCCCTGAACCAGGGTGATTATGGCTGTGACTATGATCATGAAAGACAGCACGCCACGGATCTTGCTCCACGGAAAGCCCGCAAGCAGCCCGAAGCCCACAACGGCCAAGGCCAGGGCGATCAGGTAGACAGGGTGTGTCCACATCACGCTGATCACTATGGCGGCGAGCATCCACGCGAACTTGACTCGCGGATCCAGGCGATGCACCGCCGAGGACTTGCTTTCGTACTCTACAATCACTCTGAACACACCCCCGCGGCTTGAGATTTGGCGGCGAGAAGCCTGGCCGCGGCCTCAGCCGGGGTCAAGAGTACCTCGCCCCACAACGCCTGCGACAGGTCGGCGATGGGAGGCCGCCTGAGGCACGCAAGCTCCATCAGATCAGGCTGCGAGAATATCTCACGCGCCGTTCCGTCGCCTACTACTCGGCCCTTGGCCATGACCACCACTCGCCTGGCATACAGGCTCACGATGTTCATGTCGTGGGTGATTATGATGATTGTCTTCTTGCGCTCATTGCGCAACCGTTCCAGGTAGTCAAGGATCTGGAGAGACTCTACCCAGTCCAGCCCGGTGGTGGGTTCGTCCACTATGAGCACGTCCGGATCCATGGCCACGACTGACGCCAGAGCAAGCCGTTGCCGCTCGCCCTTGGTAAGGTACTTCGGCCATACCTCGCGATACTTCGCCAGGCCGATGTCGCCCAATATCTCCTCGACGCGCTGTGACGTGACGTGCGGGTCTGCCCCGATATTTGTGGGCCCGAACTTCAGCTCCTCCTGCACGCTTGTGCAAAAGAGCTGCTCATCAGGGTTCTGGAAGACATACCCCACATGCCGACATAGCTCTATAGTGGGCACGCCCTGCGCCGATCGGCCCAGCACCCTGATATCGCCGGACGACGGCCTCAGCAGCCCATTGAAGTGGCGAGTCAAGGTGGTCTTGCCCGCGCCGTTTTGGCCAACTATGGCGACAAAGTCGCCTCGGCCTACGGCAAGGTTCACGCCGTCCAGCGCCCGCGCGCCACCAGGGTAGGTGAACTCGACATTTAGGGCCTGCACGACCGCGTCGTCCTGTGCATTGCCCGCATCGTGTACCTTGTGAACTTCATGTGCCGCCCGCGAAGGCGCCTTGGTCGCGTCGCCAACCGTGGTGGGCTCCGACCCGACCGCCAGCATGGCCTCTTCGATGCTGAAAGGCGTTTCGGTCGCCCCGACAAGCGTGCCGAACTCCACGATCTGTGGAACGCGTACACCTGCTTGCCTCAGTTCGTCTACTCTTCCGAAAACCTCGCGCGGCGTTCCAGATAGCACGAACTTGCCCGAGCGCATCACGAACACCCTGTCGGCGAGGTTCAGTATGTCGTCGACCTCCTGTTCGATCAGCACCACAGTCACTCCGAGCTGCTCTTTGAGCATCCTCACGATCCCGAACACCCGGGCCTTTCCCTCCGGGTCGAGCATTGACGTGGGTTCATCCAGCACCATTATCTTGGGCAGCATCGCATAGACGCCGGCTATGGCTGTAGCCTGCTTCTGCCCGCCCGAGAGCCTGTGCGGAGCGCGCCGCTCGAGCCCCGAAAGACGCATGTCGCCTATGGACTTGCTCACTCTCTCCATGATGCCCTCGTAGCCCAGCCCGAGGTTTGCGGGGCCGAAAGCCACGTCTTCTTCAACAGTCATTCCGAACAGCTGCGTGTCGGGATCGCCGAATACCAGCCCTACCCGGGACGCCATCTGGGCTGTGCCAACCTTGGCGGGAACCATGCCGTCTACAGTCACGTCCCCGGCAAGGCTGCCGTCCATGAAACGCGGCGCCGTTCCGTTCATAACACACGCCAGCGTACTCTTACCCGCGCCGGTCGGCCCGAGTATAGCCACGCATTCACCCTGCTTCACGTTGAGTGTGATCCCGTCCAGCGCGTGGCGTTTTGATCCCTTGTAGCTGAAGGTCACGTCCTTCAGCGAAATGATGTCGGACGCCAAGTAGAACACCCCTTGCGTCAGTCAATGGACTCCGGTCTCTTCCTGTTCTGCGCAGCCTTGAGCGCTTCCGCCACCGACAACCCCACCAGCGCGTTGACGGCAGACCCGATTATCTGGGATGGCAGGAGCGCTATCATCAGCGGCGTGCCGATCATCAGCGCCCATGGGCCCAGACATGTGACGGTGTTGACAATTGTGCCCACGATGATTGCCACTACGATGCTGGCTTTCTTGGCCACAAACACGGCTATAGTGACTGTGAGGGCCATCGCCGCAAGGTAGATCGGCACCATCGGCAGCCAGCTGGCAAACCCCCCGAGGGCGTTGGCCAGAAAACAGCCGATTGCGGCTACTGTAGCCCCGACGGGCCATCCGAAGAACGAAGCGGCGAAGTACCCGGCAGCGGCGTCCAGCGCAATGGTAGTAGCAGGCCCCGGTATCTTGATCATGGCTCCCGCGCCGGCCACAGCTGCCAAAATCGTGACCCTGGCTATCGTGCGCGTATCCCACGCCACGCGGTGTTCGACAGGGTACTGCTTTGAGAGGATGCTTCCGAGAAACCACATGAGAACCAGATAACCCAGAGCGAGGGCGTACGACACACCGAGCCCCAATGCTCCCTGTCCAAGCGGCATTTGTCCTGCCTCCTTAGTAGTTGATCAGACCCCTGGCTTACCGTTCCATCTCGAGCACCTTGCGGGCGGCCACGTCGTCGGTCACAAGAGCGTCGACCACCCCAGTGCGCAAGGCGCCCAGGATCGCCGATGCCTTGTTTACTCCGCCGGCGATGGCCACAACGCATTCCACAGATCGGAGCTGGGCAAGGCTCACCCCGATCATCCTGCTTTCGAGCCGCGTACTCACATGTTCGCCCTCGATATTGAAGAAACTCATGCACATGTCCCCTACCACGCCCGCTTCGCGCAAGCTATCGAGATCCTCTGCGGAGAATCCGCCCTCTTCCAGCAACGTCGACGGAGGCACGAAACTGCCGATGCCCACCACTGCAGCATCCAGTCGGGGCCACTGGTCAACGACCTTCCTGATGTTGCTATCGGACATGATGGTATCGCGGGCAGCCGGAGTATCTACGATGGAAGGAGCGTGCAGGAAAACATTGGACCCCCCGAAAGCTGCGCCCACCCGGGCGGCGATGTCGTTGACTTGTAGGTCGGCGCTGGCCTGGCCCAGGCCGCCCAGAAGCGGGACTGCAACGATATCGCGGAGGGACGACCTCTCAGCTGCTAGAGCAGCCGCGAGTTCACAGAGGGTAGCGCCCCATGATATGCCCAGAGCTGAACCTGGTTTCAGGTTGCTCGACAGATACCTGGCGCCGGCCATGCCCAGATTATGAGTGAGAAGACGCGACGGCCCTGACTCCCCGGAGACGACCACGCACTGGCGCAAACCGAATCGTCGACACAGCTCGTCTTGGATGTCGCCGAAATCGGCAGCCGGAGGCACCAACTTGATCACCACGATGCCTTCCTCGCGCGCCTGCTTTATCGCCCTCGATACCTGGCTGCGCGATACACCGAGGGCTCCGGCAATCTCCTCCTGCGTCTTGCCGAGCTCGTAGTAATGGTAGGCGACCTCATACAGCAACCGCGCGTCAAAGCCCATAGGCTCCACTCCCGAGGTTCATGTTGATGTTACACACATGCTACGCGCAGTCTGGTCATTTGTGCAGAACATATGTGCCGATGAGTGGTATTCTGCGCCGCTCCCGGAACTCCTTCTAGCACGGTGAAATTCCTTTCACCGCGTTCATCAGGCGCTGGGCGTTGTATCCGTACTCGGTCGTGACGGCGCCTTCGGTCTTGGAGATCAGTTGGCCGTACGGCCCCCAGGAGTAGGCCGCCTCGCCGCGGGTCTTCAGGTAGTTGCGGGGGTCATACCGGTACTGCACCGTTCCCGATCCTACCCAGTCTTCCGATGTTCTGTTGCCCGCTCCGTCGTATTGGTGCTCGACGGTCGATATCTCCGAGGGTTTCGGAACGTGAGCCGAGGTCAGCCTGCTTATCCAATCGTATCCGTAGCGTAGCTCAAATAGAGAGCCTCCGTTAGCCCCTGATACGCAAGATACATTACCCTGGGGAGTGTAGGAGTAACTGAGACCGAGCATGTTCTCTGCAGGTTGCTGCCTTGCGACGGCGATAGAACTGAGTCTGCCCTGGGCATCGGCTGTGTACGCGCTGCTCACCCCGTTGACTGATGTAGCATTGGTCAGAAAGCCGTTGGCGTCGTATACGAATCCATTCTGCTCCGGCTGCCCTTCAGACCCGAGGTAGCCGGGGATCCTGACCAGCCGGCCCAGGTTGCCGTACTTGAGGCTAAGAGCCGTACCGCCCGGATAGGTCATCTCGATGCGGTCACCGGCGTCGTTATAGCCGTAGCCCAAGGTATACAACGCGCCGTCGACGGTCCTAGCCTCGCTCGTAAGCCATCCGCGCAGGTTGTAAGCGGCGGTGATCTTGTTCTGAAGCGTCCCGGTCCTATAGAGTTCGGCCCGTGTCACGCGGCCGCCTGCGTCGTGGAGGAGCTTCGAGCTCATAGGCGTCGCAGCGTCGCCAAGCGCGCGGCCAGCCCCACCGCCTATTGCAGACTCAGATACCTCTCCCCTGTATCAGGGAAAAGGGCCAGCACAGGTGCGCCAGGCCCGAGGCGTCGCGCTACGTGCAGCGCCGCGACAGCTGCAGCGCCTGACGACACGCCGGCCAGGATCCCTTCTGAACAGGCCAACTCATGGGCGGCGGCACGGGCATCCTCCGACCTCACAGCGATGATCTCGTCCACTACGCTCATGTCGAGCACCTTGGGAACGAAGCCTGCCCCGATCCCCTGGATGCCGTGGGGCCCCGCCTCTCCTCCCGACAGCACTGCCGACTCGGAAGGTTCCACGCCGACTATGCGCACGCCAGGGATCGCCTGCTTAAGCGCCCGGCCGACCCCTGTGATAGTCCCGCCGGTGCCTATTCCTGCGACAAACGCGTCCAGCGCTCCGCCTAGGTCGGCTATGATCTCGGCGGCAGTAGTCTCCTCATGTGCCCTGGGATTGGACGGATTCTCGAACTGATACGGCATGAACCAGTCGGGATTCTCCTTCTGGAGGCTGCACGCCGCCTCCACTGCGCCGGCCATGCCCAAGGCGCCCGGGGTAAGCATGACCTCCGCCCCGTAGGCAGCAAGGAGCCTTCGGCGCTCCACACTCATGGAGTCGGGCATCGTCAGCACCAGCCTGTAACCCCTAACAGCGGCGATCATGGCCAGTCCTACACCGGTGTTCCCAGACGTTGGCTCGATGACTGTGCCACCCGGCTTGAGTAGTCCTTGGAGTTCAGCGTCTTTGATCATGTACAGCGCCGTTCTGTCCTTGACACTCCCACCCGGATTTCTGGACTCCAGCTTGGCCAGTATCTCGCCGCGAACGAGGGCCGCGCCGTCCGGCCCGCCGCCGCAATCGCCCCGACCGAACCTGCTCAGCCTCACTACGGGCGTGCTCCCAATGAGCTCGGTCACATCAGATGCGATACTCATTTGCCTGTGCCTCCTCTACGACCGCACCGCCGTCCGCGGCCAATGCCCGCGTTTGCTGAAGTGCTGCCCGGACAGCATGCAACTCGGCCTCCACTGCGTTCAGCCTAGCCGCCATATGCTCCAACGCGCGCCCCACCGGGTCGGGAAGGTCTCCGTGGTTGAGCAGGTCAGCTTCCCGCACGCGAACGCCCGATCGCGCCACTACCCGCCCCGGAACCCCCACCACTGTGCAGCCTGCGGGCACGTCGTGGATCACCACGGCGCCGGCGCCGATCTTGGAGTTCGCGCCCACGTTGATCGAGCCCAGCACGATGGCGCCGGCCGACACCACTACGCCGTCCTCGATCGTGGGATGACGCTTGCCGGTCTCCTTGCCAGTGCCGCCCAGGGTCACCCCCTGGTAGATAGTGACGTCGGATCCGACTATGGCGGTCTCGCCTATGACAACTCCCATTCCGTGATCAATGAACACGCCCCGCCCGATCACAGCGCCCGGGTGTATCTCTATCCCCGTGAAAAACCGGACTAGCTGCGATAGAAACCGAGCTAACCCAAACACCCTGTGATGGTACAGCCAGTGGCTCAGCTTGTGCCATGCAAGGGCATGCACCCCCGGGTAGAGCAGCACCACCTCCGCGCGACTCCGGGCGGCTGGATCGCGCGCCACCGCAGCGTCCACGTAGGATCGAATATCGGAAAACATAATCACATGACTCCTTTCTCACCATGCATGATGTCATGCCGTGAAAGCCCTCATTGAACGCAAAACGCCGCCTCCATACAGAGACGGCGCAACATGCCGTGGTTCCACCCTGCTCACAGTCATCAAAGTCGTCCAAAGCGTCGCAAACAGGCTGAACAATGGACGGACATATGACTGTGCCTCACACTCCGTGTCCCGGTCGAGACAGCGGAAGACGCGCTAACGGGCGTACCCGTGGAGACCTATTGCTGCGCGAACACACCATCCGCGCGATTTCGGCCCCAGGCTCAAGGGCGCACTTCAGAAGCACTTGCCCAGGAACGCTTGCACCCGGCGACGTTCCCTCTCTCGGGGCAGCACGCCTCCTACCTCCCTTTCATGGCCTGTCAACATGATTCGTATTTGGTTCATAGCATATGCCGTAGCGTGGAAAGAGTCAATAGGCGGCTCAGTCCACTCAAGTAGGCTAGTCAGATTACGTAGAGCACTGTGGAGCCGGGGAAATGAGCGGCGATGCGCTCACGAAAGAAGTCGGTGAGCTCAGTCATGACATCGGTCGGATAGACGTACTTACCGTAGCCGAACTGACCGTACTTGAACCGGCGTTCGCTCTCTGCCAGAGGCAGGGATGTGTCGGGGTAGACCTCCTGGATCACGCTCTTGGCCCGCGCTGTGAATCGATGCGCGATGACCTCGAAGGTGAATGGACCGCTTTCGGCAGGAAGGCGCAGGCGCAGGCGTCGGAGAAGGTCCTCGTACTGGGCGCGCCATTCCTCGAGCATGAACACGGGGGCGATGAGGAATCCCATGGGATAGCATGCAGTCGCTACCTTCGCGGCCGCCCTGATGCGATTGTCGAGCGAGGGCGCTCCCTGCTCATAGGTATGGATTACGTACTCAGAGTTGATGCTGAAACGGATAGCCGTCTTTCCCATGTGGTCGACATCCAGCAGTCCGTCCACGTCGCCATACTTCGTGGCGAACCTAAAGGCCGCGTTCTCAAGGCGGGCAAAGAACCCGATTGCCCTGGCAAGTGATCCAGTCCAGGCCTCCACAGCAACGGGATCAGAAGTAGCTGCCCCTTCGAAGACGGTTACCTCGGGCGCGCGGGCCTTGACATAGCCGGCAGCCTGCTCCAGTATCTCGTCCACATTCACGTACACCTTGATGTAGGGCGTCCGCCCAAGGTTGGTGTTAAGATAGCAGTACTGACATAGGCCCGGACAACCCGATACCAACGGCAGCTGATAGTGGGCTGAGGGCTTGCAGGTCTGAAACTCCCGTTCCTGCCTGACTAGCACCACCGTGGTCCGCTTGGAACGTAAGTAGCGCTCGCGGAATGACATGCGTGACGCGGACGGAATGCGCCCGTCATACACCGTGACCGGTATCTTTCGGTCTGCAAAGACATCTGCCAGGCGAGCGCCCAGCGGGTAGCCCAGAGCGTCGCGCGCGATCAGCACGCGCGTGGGCACAAACGACGGCATCGGCCCACCTCCAGTCACATCCGGCATTTGGCCTGGACCCGATCTGACTCGCACGTCTCCCGTTCCGCTCTATCTATCGTGCCCCGGTGACCTGTCTGTCAAGCACGAACCGTTGCATCATCACAACTTCATGAATGTAGGCAGGTCAGCCTCGGCGCCCGAGGGAACCCGGCAAAATTGCCGTGCCTGTGTGGCCTGCCTGTGCGTAAGCCGCTCATTTCGATCTGTGCCATCTGCTGCTTACAGGCTCAGCGGACATCCGGATCGACGCGGTTGAGAAGAAGTGACGATACCTCGAAAGCCAGCGGTCATAATCAACAATGTCCGTCAGCCTGCCTGGCCCCGCGATCACGTGCGAGTTCCTGCTCCTTCCATGGTGGCGATGCGTGCTCCTTTCCGCGCCCCTTATTTACTGTCCCAATTCGCGGTTGACGCCGGGCCTAGCTGGCCTTGGGCGGGGCTATCCCGGCCTGGGCTGGGAATGGGCCTCGAGGGCCTGGAAGAAAAGCGGTCTGGCCGCGTCACGGGCACGCATGGGGGCCATGGCCGCTATGCGGACGTACCAGGAGAAGTATCGTGACAGGTATTTCGTTGCGACACCTCGGAATGGCCTGAGCCAATAGCGGAAATCGTACACCACTCGGCGGGCGTTACGCACGTGGTAGAGCGGGCCGGGATCTAGGCGGTCGGAGGTCCTCAGGCGCCCACGGCGCCTGCCGATCCAGTTGACGCGGCCGGGCCAGTCCATCGGCGCGGGAAGCGAGACGTAGTCCTTGAACGCGCAAGGGTCGGCGGCTTCCGACATCATGTGCGAGAGCGCGTCGCGCAGGGGCTCTCCGTGAAGCATCACGCCTGCTCGGGCCGTGCCCGAGCGGTCAACCGCGACCACCAGGACGGCCCGGCGGCACTCGGGAAAGAGACGGCGGTAGGAGATCGGGTTGCGCTGGACTATGGGTTCCAGATCGCCGATGTCCGCTTCCCGGGGCGGACGCGAACCCTTGAAGGAGCGGATCAGCGGCCATTGGGCGACTTCCACGATGCCTTGGCAGACGGCTTGAGCATCTGCGGAGGCCAGGGCGGTAATGACCCGGTGACGCCATGCAAAGGCGGTGTTCTTGCATATCCCAATCCTCTCCGCGGTGTCGCGCACCGAGAGGCCTTCCGCCATGCACAGGCAGAAATCGAGCCAACGGTCGCGGCGGCGTATGCCATGCAGCACGCTGCCTGTAAGGTCGGTGAAGTAGCAGCGGCAGGCCTTGCACTTGTAGCGCTGAACGGGGCCGCGCTTTCCATAGCGCACCACGTCAAGGCCTTGGCAACGGGGGCATGCGGGGCCATGGGGCATGAGCATGTCGCGTATCTCGCCCACGTACAGCTCCTGCCGGGGGCCCTTAGCAGGTTGCTCGCCGCGCTCTGCGCTAATTGAGAGCGCGAGCGCGGCGAGCTTCTCTTCAGGCGGCCTCCGGCAGGGGAGGGGCACCTCGGAACCGTCGTGCAGTAGGGATGTAGGCAGCACTGACATCATCACCTTGGTATTACAATTACAGGTATAGACTACCATATAGCCTGTACCCAATCAACCAGGAACTGGGACAATCAATAACGGAGTGAGGAGAGGGTATGGCCAAAATGATGACGCCATCTCGTCGGTCGGGTGGTGTTGACGTCCCGCTTCGCTAGTGATAACATCTCTGCCTAGAGTGCATAGTGCGCCAATACCGACGCCGTGCGCGCGAAGCGCTGTCGGCGCCAATATTGACGGAGCAGGCGATTGACCAAAGGCGCGCCGAACACCCGCAACTCATTGCTCGGTGGGATGCGGCGTCAAGTGCGATGCTTTTCGTGTCAGTGGGGCTGGGCCAGAGATGGCAGCGGGCGATTAAGCAAGCCCGTGGGACCGCGACTTCAAGTCACGGTTCCGCGGGCTTTTCGCGTACTCTGGTATGTCGGCGTATGGAGGGCCCGACGCAACCGAACACTCACAATGGAGGTACTGCCGTGTCAACAGCCATCGATGTCAAGAACCTGTCTGGGCTGACAAGCGAGGAAGCCCAGAGGCGGCTTGCAGCCGAGGGGCCTAATGAACTCCCTTCGGGCAAGAAGCGTTCGCTCCTCCACATCGTCCTCGAGGTTGTGCGCGAACCCATGTTCCTATTGCTCGTGGGATGCGGGGCGCTCTATCTCCTGCTAGGAGATCATCAGGAAGCCCTGATGCTGCTCAGCTTCGTGTTCGTGGTCATGGGCATCACTATCTACCAGGAGCGAAAGACCGAAAACGCATTAGAGGCCCTACGTGATCTGTCCAGCCCGCGAGCTCTGGTCGTTCGCGGGGGCCGGCAGATGAGGATCCCGGGACGCGAAGTTGTGCGCGGCGACGTCGTGCTGATGTCGGAAGGCGACCGAGTGCCGGCCGACTCCGTGCTGCTGTGGACCATGAACCTCTCGGTCAACGAGTCGCTGCTCACCGGCGAATCGCTCCCCGTGCGGAAGTCGTCGATCGAAGGAACTGCAGAATCTACAGAGATGGAACGGCCGGGCGGCGAAGACACGCCCTTCGTGTACTCAGGAACCCTGGTCGTTCAGGGCCAAGGCGTGGCCGAGGTCAAGTGCACCGGGGCCAGAACCGAAATCGGTCGCATAGGCAAGGCACTTCAAACAGTGGAGGCAGAGGAGACCGCCCTAAACCGCGAGACTGGGCGCATGGTTCGCACCTGGGCCATGCTCGGCTTTGTGCTCTTCGCAGCAGTAGTCATCGTGTACGGGCTCACTCGGGCCAACTGGATCCAGGGCCTTCTGGCAGGGATCACGCTTGCCATGGCGATGCTGCCTGAGGAGTTCCCTGTAGTCCTCACAATCTTCCTGGCACTGGGCGCATGGAGGATGTCGCAGAAGAACGTGCTCACTCGCAGGACTCCCGCCATTGAAACCCTCGGGGCGGCTACAGTGTTGTGCGTCGACAAGACCGGCACCCTTACGCAGAACCGGATGTCGGTGAGCAGGTTGCTTGCACGGGACGAGTGCTATGACGCCGAATCGGGCGGGTCGGATCTTCCCGAGGAGTTCCACGAGCTGATCGAGTTCGGAATACTAGCCAGCGAGAAGGACCCGTTCGACCCCATGGAACAGGCGCTGCGCCAGTTCGGGCAGAAGCATCTGGTGGACACCGAACACCTGCACGACGACTGGACGTTGGTCCAAGAGTATGCGCTCTCACGTGAGCTTCTGGCGTTATCGCATGTGTGGATGATGCCAAACGGCAATGGTGGCCATTACGTTGTGGCGGCCAAGGGCGCGCCCGAAGCCATCGCCGACCTGTGCCACCTGACGCCGGACGCCACCGCATCGCTTCTAGCCCAGGTGAGTCAGATGGCCGCCGACGGCCTTCGAGTGCTGGGCGTGGCCAAGGCGAAACTCCGGGCTGCTGAGCTTCCGAACGAGCAGCACGACTTCCGATTCGAGCTAGTCGGGCTCGTAGGGCTGGCCGACCCTGTCAGGCCCACAGTACGGAAGGCAATTGAAGAGTGTTACCAGGCAGGGATCAGGGTGGTCATGATAACAGGTGACTACCCCGGAACTGCCCAGAACATCGCGCGCCAGATCGGCCTGTCGCCGGCGGGCCCAGTCATCACAGGTCCCGAGCTCGCTGCGATGTCGGACTCGGATCTGGCTGAGAAGGTCAGGACCTGCTGCATCTTCGCGCGCATGGTGCCCGAGCAGAAGTTGCGCTTGGTCGAAGCCCTGAAGGCGGACGGAGAAATCGTGGCCATGACCGGCGACGGCGTGAACGACGCCCCGGCCCTAAAGTCCGCACATATCGGCATTGCCATGGGCGGTCGCGGCACCGACGTCGCGCGCGAAGCGGCGTCCCTCGTGATCCTCAACGACGACTTCTCTTCAATTGTCGAGGCAGTGCGTCAGGGCAGGAGGATATACGACAACCTGCGCAAGGCGATGGCTTATATCTTCGCCATCCATGTTCCCATTGCCGGGCTGTCGCTGCTCCCGGTGATGCTTAAGTGGCCGCTGGTGCTGCTGCCGGTGCACATAGCCTTCTTGGAACTCATAATCGACCCGGCGTGTTCAGTGGTGTTCGAGATGGAACCGGAGGAAGAAGACGTAATGAAGAGGCCTCCTCGCAACCCATCGAGCCCGCTCTTCAGCAGCAGGCTAATGCGTGTGGGGATCATTCAGGGCCTCTCAGTGCTGGCGTTCGTGATGGCCGTGTATGTCGTCTCATTGCTGGTCCTAAATCGCGGAGAACTGGAAGCCCGCAGCCTCACGTTCACGACTCTGGTATTAGCTAATATAGGGCTTATCATGGCCAACCGATCGTGGAGCGGCGATCTCCTCGCCCAGCTGCAAAGGCCCAATCCTGCCGTTCGGTGGGTAGTGGGCGGTTCGCTCGCCTTCCTTGCGGCAGTGCTGAGCATCAAGCCGCTGCGCGGCCTTTTCCATCTGACCGTGCTGCACCCGGTGGATATCGCTATCTGCCTGGTCGCAGGAGTGCTGAGCGTGCTCTGGTTTGAGCTGTTCAAAGCGAATCGGGGGATGAGTCGCGCCTGAGCGCCGCGCGCGCCACTATCTCCATGTGTTCAGGCGAGTATCGCTGGTCGCACGGAAGCACGAGGATGCGCTCTGATAGCGCCCAGCTCTCCGGGAATTCGTCCCGCGGCACCTCAGGTGGGCTCTGCCAGAGGATCTGGGTGAGTATGCCCCTGGCCGCGAGGCGTTCCCGGAGTGCGTCGCGCTCATCCGTGACCACAGGGCATCCCAGCGGCACGACCCCATCTGGAAGCTCCGGGAAGAGCAGCCGAAGCCCGGCGCGACTCGCGTCTTGCTCATGGAGTGTTCTCACTAGCTCGGTGTAGTTCGCCCGCCGGGCTCGTCGAATTATGTCCACGTCCAGCCGCTTGATGATGGACCTAGACAGACCAGACATCGCACTACTCGCCCCGAACTCCCTGTCGAGCGCCGCCTCAGCCTGGTCGTACAGGTTCAGGTAGTCGCGTCGGCTGCCCCACCCATCCACCATGTATGAAGCTTTCATCATCATTGCCAGGGCCCTGGAGCTGAAGTAGGAGTCTATCCGCTCTCTGGCGATACTCAGGGTGGGCGCGGGCCGAGCGCCGTCCGGCCATACGACTACTGCGCCGTCCACCACGGGCAGGGCTTTTCGCAGGCTCATTATGCACACGTCTGCAGCCGGAGCTGAGCCAAGAGCCGAGCCCGCGCGGGAGGAATCGGCAACCGCCGGCCATGGGCAGTCGTTTAGCAGGCTGTGGGTGGCGTCGTACATGACGCGCGCGCCCGTCTGCCTGACACGGCAGATCGTGCGCGCACTGTCGCCCGATGGGATGAAACCGAAGTAGTCGATGATCACCACCGCCGCCCTAGCCCCGAGCATTCTGGCCTTGCGTTCAAGGTCTTCCCAGTCCACCGCCTGGTCGGCGCCGACTCGGTAGTACTGAACCCCGACTCCCATCCTGCTAAACGGCATGAGTATCGAGTAGCACAGGTAAGACGGGAGCAGCACCGTATCTAGGCCGCGCCCCGCATGCAGCAGGTTCAGCCATACGTTTAGATAGGCAGTGCGTCCGCTAGACAGAAGGAGTGTGGGATACCGCCGTGACCAGCCGTCGATTAGGTCCGCCACACTTGCCTCGCCGTCTGGAGCGCGGCCCATATCGGCGAAACAAAATTCCCCGCCTATCTCCATTCACATGCCCCTTCCAGTATCAGGCGCTCCCGAGATATGCAGCCTGGACCCGGGAGTCTTTTGCCAGTTCGGCGGCGGATCCCTGCAGGGCTATGCTGCCGGTTTCGAGCACGTAAGCACGGTTCGCTACTGCCAGCGCCATAGAGGCGTTCTGCTCGACCAGTAGGATCGCAGTGCCCGACCGATTTATCCTCACTATCACCTGGAAGATCTCCTTCACGAGAAGCGGGGCAAGCCCCATTGACGGCTCATCCAGCAAGAGCAGGTCCGGCCTCGACATCAGCCCTCTCCCCATAGCCAGCATCTGCTGCTCGCCGCCAGACAACGTCCCGGCCGCTTGAGAACGTCTCTCCCGGAGCCTGGGGAAGAGCTCGAACACCATCTCAAAGTCCCGCTTTATCTCGGCCTTGTCGTGCCTGAGGTACGCGCCCAGCTCTAGGTTATCCATGACCGTCAGGTTAGGGAAGATCCTCCTCCCCTCAGGCACCTGCGATATCCCCAGGTCCACAAGCTTGTGAGCAGGCAACGAGCATAGATTCACCTGTCGCCCCGCCGCGTCGGCTTTGCCGGTCGCCGGCGGAACCCAGTACGACATAGAACCATCCGTAGGACGTATCAGGCCGGATATGGTCCGGAGGACTGTGCTCTTCCCAGCGCCGTTTGCGCCGATCAAGGTAACGATCTCGCCGCCATCTACATTGAACGAGATGCCCTTAAGCGCATGGATGGCGCCGTAATGAACGTGGAGATCCTGAATACCCAGGAGCATCAGACCGCCTCCTCTCCCAGATACGCCTCGATGACGCGTCTGTTCTTGACGATCTCGGCAGGAGAGCCGTCGGCTATGACGATGCCGTAATCGAGGACGACTATGCGCTGACACAGCTTCATCACCAGGTTCATGTCATGCTCGATCAGGAGAACAGTCAGATCGAATCTTTCGTGAATCCACCTGATCAGCTCGAGAAGTTCCTGAGTCTCCTGAGGGTTCATGCCCGCAGCGGGCTCATCGAGCAGCAGCAGTTTTGGCTTCGTGGCCAGAGCGCGGGCCATCTCAAGCCGTCTTTGGGCACCGTACGGAAGTTTGCCGGCGATCTCCGATGCCCGGTCTTCCAGCCCGAACAGCCGAAGAAAGTCCATGGACTTGCGGTATATCTGGTCTTCCTGATCCGAATAGCGCCCCGCCCGGAGAACCGCCTCGGTCATGGAGTACGGTCGCTCTCCGCGAAACGCAATACGCACGTTGTCCAGAACTGAGAGATTGCTGAAAAGACGGATGTTCTGGAATGTGCGCGCAATACCCATGTCGTTGATCTCTGACGGTTTCCGCCTGGTGATGTCCTCTCCCATGAAGTAGATGCGCCCGCTCGTGGCTTCCGCAAGACCTGTTATCATATTGAAGACAGTGGTCTTGCCTGCGCCGTTGGGCCCGATTAGGCCCACCAGTTCGCCCGGGCGGAGTGACATGCTGAAATCAGACACCGCCCTGAGCCCGCCGAAATCCATGGATACGCGGCTAGTTTCAAGCACAGGAGGCGGGCCGTCGCACGTCGTCGTCGCCTGCCCGCCCGTATCGGGAACGGGGCGCCCGTTGGCAAGCCCGAGTTGGCGGAAGCTGAACTCGGCGGTGCCCATAAGGCCCCTTGGCCTGTAGAGCATCATCAAGATCAGCATGAGGGAGTAGATGATCATCCTGTAGTCGGCGAAGGCGCGCAAGATCTCAGGAAGGAACGTCACGACGAAAGCCGCCAATACCGTTCCGGTGATGCTGCCCAGGCCGCCGAGGACTATGATCACCAGAGCCTCGATTGACTTCATGAAGTCGAATTGACTCGGGTCGATGAAGGTTATCTTGTGGGCATACAGGCCTCCCGCGACGCCCGCGAAGAAGGCCCCCACCACGAACGCCATTATCTTGTTGCGGGTCGTATCGACCCCCATGGTCTCGGCAGCGGTTTCGTCTTCGCGTATAGCCACCAGAGCCCGCCCCTGCCTCGACCAGATCAGGTTTCTCACTACAACTACTGTCAACGCCGCTATCACGTACACCCAAAGAAATGTCGTACGCGCCGGGATACCCGGCAGCCCTCTCGGGCCTCCCACTACGTCCAGGTTGAGTATGATCACTCTGATGATCTCGCTAAATCCCAACGTAGCGATGGCTAGATAGTCGCCTGCCAGCCTCAGTGTGGGAATGCCTACCACCAGGCCGCCCAAGCCCGCAGCGATTCCGCCTGAGAGCAGTGCGAAGGCAAACGGCATGCCCATCAGCTTGGTCATGGACGCAGCCACGTACGCGCCTATGGCCATGAAGCCCGCATGCCCCAGGGAGAACTGCCCGGTGAACCCGTTGATAAGGTTCAGGCTGACTCCCATAATGACGTTTATCCCAACCCAGATCAATATCTGGAGGTAGTAGTCATTGATCAGAATGTCCGCACTGTGCAGGCCCACTACGAGGAAGTACCCCGCCGCGAGTCCTCCAAGTGTCACAGCGGCGCGCGCAAGGCGCTTGCGATCAGTTGGCTTTGCCTCAGTCATCTTCGCCCACCTACACTTTCTCCCTGGCGGCCCGCCCAAGCAGACCGGCAGGTTTAAACAGTAGGATGACGATCAGGATCGCGAAGGCTATTGCGTCCTTGAGCATAGACGACACGAAGGCTATCACGAAGACCTCGGCGACTCCCATTATCAGCCCACCGAGCATGGCGCCTGGCACTATGCCGATGCCGCCCACAACGGCCGCCACGAAGGCTTTTAGGCCGTACATGGTGCCCATCGTCGGAGAAATGCGATTGTAGTAAAAGCCTACCAGCATCCCGCCTGCGGCCGCCAACGCAGAGCCCAACGCGAAGGTCACGCTGATGACCATGTCGGCATCGATGCCCATAAGCCTCGCCGCATCCTTGTCGAACGAAACAGCCCGCATCGCCTTGCCGATCTTGGTTCGGTAGACGATCAGGCTGATCAGCACCATGAGCCCAACGGCCAGCGCCAACATGATGAGCTGCACGTTCGACACTACTACGCCGCCCACGTCCCACACTACCGTACTCATTATCCGCGGGTACGGCCTGGGCCTGGCCTCGAAGAACTTCAGCCCCAGGTTCTGAAGAAGTAGCGACACCCCGATCGCAGTTATGAGCGACGCGATGCGCGGCGCCTGCCTGAGAGGCTTGTATGCCAAACGCTCGACCGCCATGCCCGTCACTGCCGCGAGAATCATCGTCAGAGGCAGAGCAAGCGCAAACGGTATTCTGAACATTGTGATAGCGAAGTAACCGTAGTAAGCCCCCAGCATGAATATGTCGCCATGGGCGAAGTTGATCAGACGTACGATTCCATATACCATGGTGTAGCCCAGGGCGATGAGCGCATACACGCTGCCCAGGGCTAACCCATTGACTAGCTGCTGTATAACCATACTGACATCCAGGCCGCCAGACAAAGATGATCACCTCTACTACGAAAGCAGGGGGGCGGCGAAGTGCCCCCCTGCC